>Ga0126311_10000993_pt1 | contig 13393 bp, 4 predicted proteins | sample Plot61_FD_92539 | JGI IMG/M metagenome (GOLD analysis project Ga0126311, IMG submission 92539) | Serpentine soil microbial communities from UC McLaughlin Reserve, CA, USA - Plot61 | ecosystem: Environmental > Terrestrial > Soil > Grasslands | place: USA: UC McLaughlin Reserve, Lake County...
GACATCACTCCGTAGATACCAGTCAACGCGAGCAGTAACGCTGTCAGCGAAGCCCGCGAGCAGCGCGTTGGTTAATCTGGTGGTGATGAGTGAACGATCCATAGCCTGTTGGATCGTGCTGACTTTGAAGAGCGGCAGTTCGGGATCGAGCTTCGCGACTTCACTTCGCACATTCGCCGCGAGGGCTGTTGGATCCACTGATCCGCGCACCGCCAGCATAGTTTCGCGGCGCACCCACTGGTTGTAAGGTCGATAAACGTAGGGCCAGGCTTCTTCATCGAGTTTTCGATTCTTAACGTTCGGAACAACGCCGACGATCGTCAACCACGGACCATCACCGATGCGCAGCCGTTTCCCGACAAGATCTCCGTCCGCCGAATACCTCCGGGCTAAGCTCTCATCGATGATCGCAACGGGCAGTGACGTCTCCGTATCGGAAGTTGTAAACGCGCGGCCCTTGAGAATCGGCATCCCCATCGCCGCGAAATATCCGGGCGTAGTGCTTCGCAACCACGCGACCTTCTCCTGTTCCTGCCCGACACCTTCAACCAGGAATGGTCCACCCTGGCCATCGCCGCTGAACGGCACGACAGAAGACAACTCGACCGCCTGCACGCCGGGAACAGTGCTCACACCCTGGCGCAGTTGTTCAAAGAAGCTGACCGCTTGCGCTTTGTTGTACTTCTGTTCGGGCAACGCGATGCGCGCCATCAAAACGTTCTCGGCGCGAAAACCCGGATTGACTGACATCAGATTCCTGAAGCTCTGGAGGAACAACGCGGCGCCAATCAATAGCACGAGGGACAAAGCCAGTTGCGAAACGACGAAGAGATTGTTCAAGCGTTTGTTTGTGCCGGACCCAGAGCCACGCGCGCCTTCCTTGATCGCGTCCTGCAAATTAATACGTGACGCGCGTATTGCCGGAGCAACACCACACAACACGCCCGTCAACAACATGATCGCTACGGTGAAGAGCAAGACACGAGTATCGACGCCAATCAATTCGATATGAGGTATTTGTGACGAGACGAGACGCTTCAGCGCGATAACGATCCACACTGCGATCAAAACTCCGAGCGCGGTTCCAAAGAACGAGAGCAAGAGGCTTTCAGTCAGAGTTTGCTTCGCGATGCGCAACGCGCTGGCGCCGAGACACTGCCGCACTGCGAGTTCGCGTGTACGCGCAGCCGCACGCGCCAGCAGCAGGTTCGTCAAATTCGCGCAGGCGATGAGCAGGACGAGGGCAATCGCACCGAGCAACACGAGTAACGGTCGCCGCACTTCGCCGGTTATGTGGCGTTGCAACGGCAACAAAACAGTAGTCTCACTCGAGCCCAGATCACTGGTCCCCGGCCGGACACCACGTTCCCGGGTAAATGCCTGGTACAAAGCAGTGATCTCTTTTTGCGCATCGTCTTGCGTGGCGCCGGGTCGCAACCGTCCAACCGGTAAAAGGTTGTACGAGCTCGCGTTCTGTGGATCCAAACCTTTCGGCACCCAAAGCTGCACGTGACCTGAGCTGCCAGCGCGTTCGGCGGGATCAGGGAAATCAAAATCCGGCGGCATGACGCCGACGACGGTTGTGGGAGTGCTGTCGAGATTGATCGACTGTCCGACGATGTTGGGATTACCTCCGAAGCGTCGTTGCCACAATGAGTAACTGAGAATGGCGACGTTGTTGTTGCCCGGAGTATCTTCCTTCGCAGTGAAGGAACGGCCGAGCAGCGGTTCACGACCGAGCACGTTGAAGTAGTTGAAAGTGATGACGGCACCGGGCACGACCTCGGGATCGCCGTTGCCTGTTAGTGCAAACTCACCGCCTTCGTAAGCAGCAAGACTCTCGAACGTGTGCGTTCGATGGCGGTAGTAAGCGAACAACGCATCGTTGAGATCGAGGTGGCGCAAACCCTTCGCAGGCGCGGAGTGCCAGAAGACCATCAAACGATCCGGATCTTTAAGCGGCAACGGCCGCAACAACACCGCATTAACGACGCTGAAGATCGCGGTGTTCGCGCCAATACCCAACGCCAGCGTCAGCACGGCGATCGCAGTGAACGCGGGCCTCTTCAACAATCCGCGCAACGCGAAACGGATATCCTTAAAGATAAAATCCATCTGTAATCCGTGTAATCTGTGGCTAAATATCTATTCGTACCTGAGCGCCGTGAGCGGATCGACTTTCGTCGCGCGACGCGCCGGCAGATAACACGCCAGCAACGCTACCGCAAACAACGCACTCGTCACGAGCGCAAACGTGCTGACGTCGTTTGCACTCACCTCGTAAAGCAGCGTGCTCAACAAACGCGTCAAACCAAGCGCCGCCAACACTCCAATCCCGACGCCCAACAGCGCCAAAACCAACCCCTGTTTCAAGACCATCCGGAGAATGTCAGAGGGGCTCGCGCCGAGCGCCATGCGCACGCCGATGTAGTGTGTTTGTTGACTGACGGAATAAGAGACGACGCCGTAGATTCCGATCGACGCAAGCAACAGCGCCACGCCCGCAAAGATGCTGATCAGCAACGCGGGGAAACGTCGCATAAACGACGCCGGCGTCTGCGCAATCATCTCGTCCATCGTGCGCACGTTGAGAATCGCCGCGTCAGGTTCGAGATTACGAACTTCGTTGCGGATCGATCCGGCGAGAGCAGTTGGATCACTCGTAGTTCTAACGACAAGATTCGAGAACGTTGACGCGCTTTGCCGGAACGGATAGTAGAGGACCGGCTTCACGGCTTCATCGAGACCGGTGATCTTCACATCGCCAACCACACCGACAATCAAATCGGGTTCGCCGGTGAACGACGAATATCGCAAACGCATCCCGACCGGGTTTCGTCCTGCAAACATGCGATCGGCAATCGTCTTGCCGATGATGACTACTCCACGACCGTCGGGCTTGTCGCTTGTATCGAACGTGCGACCTGCAAGCAGCGGCACGCCGAGCGCCTGAAAATAGTCGTCACTGACCGTGCGAATATTTGCTTCAGTTTCCGTGCCCGGCGCCGGAACCGGCTCGCCATCAATGTAAAAGCGCGTCGTGTTGCCGGAATTAACGGGCAGTATGTTGACTGTCCCCGCGCCCGAGACACCCGGCAGCGAATTCAGGCGCTCGCGCAGTTGATCGTTGAAGTTGATCTGCTGAGTGCCTTCCGCGTATTTCGCGGGCGGCAGGATAACAGTCATCGTCAGCACGTTTTCAGTGTTGAAACCGACGTTTGTCTGCAAGAGCCGCAGCAGGCTCTTCATCATCAAACCAGCGCCGACCAGGAGCACAACAGCGAGCGCGATCTCGGTCACCACCATCGCACTGCGCAGGCGATGTCCGGAGCCCATCGACGTTTGACGACCGCCTTCTTTAAGTGCTTCGTTGAGATCGAGCTTGGAAGACTGAAGCGCCGGTGCGAGTCCGAAGATCAGTCCCGTCAACAACGAGAGTCCAAAAGAAAACGCGAGCACGCCGGCGTTGAGATGCAACGATTTCAGGAACGGCATCGCATTCAACTGGCTCTGCGGCAACACTGCTACGAGCGCCGGCACGCCCCAGTACGCGATGAACAAACCGGCAACGCCACCGACGAGCGAAAGCAACAACGACTCAGTCAAAAACTGACGGATAACTCGCCAACGACTAGCGCCGAGCGCCGAACGAATCGCAACTACCTTTTGGCGGGAAAGCGATCGCGTCAATAGAAGACTCGCCACGTTCGCGCACGCGATGAGCAGCACAAAGCCGACAGCGCCAAGCAACACCATGAGGATCGGCCTGACGTTTCCAATCACTTCTTCCTGAAGCGGAACGACGCGCGCTTTCACACCTGCGTGAGAATCATTGTACTGCTGGTCGATGCGACCCGCGATGAGGTCCATCTCTGACTGCGCCTCGGACGCACTCTTATCGTCTTTCAGCCGTCCGATGACATTCGTGCCGTGCATGAACCGGCGCGTCAGTTGGTTTTGTGTGGGCTGATAAGGCACGAAGAGATCCGAGGGCCGGAGTGCAAACTGAAAATTTGCCGGCAACACACCGATGATGGTGTAGCTATTTCCGTTGAGTGTGATCGCGCGGCCGATGACGCCCGGGTCGCCACCAAATCTTCGCTGCCACAACCCGTAAGTCAGGACTGTTACTCTTGGACCACCCTGTGCATCTTCGCCGCTCTGAAACGTTCGTCCAAGAAGAGCATCGACGCCCAGCACTGAGAAGAAGTTTGCGGTAACTCGCGGCGCATTCAGGTTCTCCGGATCGCCGAGTCCGCTCAGGATCGCGCCGCCGCCGGAATAACCCGCGAGGCCTTCGAAGACGTTGTTCTGTTGATAGTCCTGGTAGTCCGGATAAGAGAACTCACGCTTCGGGTACGCCTGCTGCGGCGTCTGTTCCCACAGATGATAGAGACGATCAGGCGACTTGTACGGCAGTCCTCGCAAGAGCGCGGCATCGACGACCGTAAAGATTGAAGTGCTGCCACCAATGCCCAACGCGAGGGTGACTATGGCAATAGCCGTAAACGCCGGATGCTTCAGCAACCCGCGCAGTGCGAAACGTAGGTCTTTAATTATTGAATTCATAACTCACTCATATCTCAGCGCGATTAGCGGATTGACGCGTGTGGCGCGCAGCGCGGGTATCAACGCCGCCACAATCGCAATCACGAAAAACACTGCCGACACGACGAGGAACGTGACGCTGTCAGCCGGCCGGACCTGAAACAGCAACGTCGCCAGGAATCGCGTCAACATCAACGCGCTGCCGACGCCGATCACGATGCCGGTGAGCACGAGTGCCAGCCCGTGCTTCACGATCAAACTCAGCACGTTGCGCGCGGTCGCGCCGAGCGCCATGCGAATGCCAATCTCGTGCGTTCGTTGTGTGACGGAGTAAGAGACGATGCCGTAGATACCGACTGCTCCAAGGATCAAACCGAGCAACGCAAACGCGGTAAACAGAAGCGTCAATGAACGCGAAGCAGCCAAACCTTCGTCGACACGTTGCGCAAGTGTTTTCACTTCGTAGAGAGGCTGATTCTTATCGATTGCCAGCACGGCGTTGCGCACGGATGGCGCGAGATTGCGAGGATCCGAGATGGTCCTGACGAGCAGCGTCATCCCGTTCATGCGCATCTGCGTGGCGGGCAGGTACATCTCCGGCGCGACCTCATCAGTAATGCTTTCCTGACGAACGTTTCCGACAACGCCTACAATCGTGCGGCAGAGTCCTTGCTTTTCTGCACAACTGAACCCGACGTGCTTTCCAACCGGATCGCCATTCGCGAAGTAGCGCCTTGCAAACTCCTGGTTGACGATTGCGACTTTCTGCCCGTCTGCGGTGTCGCGCGTGTCGTAAGTGCGGCCGCTCAACAGCGGTATCTTCATCGTTCGAAAATATTCCGTCGAAACGCTGCCGACGCCGATCGGTGGACCCTTCTTTTGGTCCACCTGCGGATGGCCTTCGATACCGGTAAAAGCGACGATCGAAAAGCCTGAGAGCGGCGCATGGCTGATCATGCCCACCGCTTCAACTCCCGGTAGCGCTTGCAAACGCTGTAACAGGTCGTCGTAGAACGCCTGAATCCCCGCGGGTTCCTTGTAGATTGAGCGCGGCAAAGCGATGCGCGCGGTGAGTACGTTGTGACGATCAAAACCGAGATCGATAGCGAGGAGATTGTTGAAACTCCGTACGAGCAAACCTGCGGCGAGCAGTAATACAACCGCGAGTGCGAGCTCGGTAACCACGAGCCAGCCACGAAAGCTGCGCAGTCCAAAACTCATCAGCCCGTGAGAACGACTATTGCGTAAGGCGTGAATCAGATCAGGCTTTGAAGCAGTCACAGCAGGCGCTAACCCGAACACGATTCCGGTCAGCACTGAGAGACCGAAAGTGAATGCAAAGACACGCCAGTCGAGGCGAATGGTATTGAGATCGTAAACGGAGCTCGCGAAATCTTTCGGCACGAGACTCGCGATTGCTCGTGTGCCCCAGACGGCGATGAGCAATCCGAGTGCACCGCCGGCGAGACCGATAACAACACTCTCGGTGAGTAGTTGCCGGATTAGTTGCCAGCGACGCGCACCGACTGCCGCACGCACGGCCATCTCGCGTTGGCGTGCGAAAGTGCGTGAGACCATCAAACTCGCTACATTCACGCAAGCCAGCAACATGACGAGCCCAACCGCACCCCACAAAACCAGCACTGTCGAGCGAATGCCGGCGATGAGTTGTTTATGAAGCGGCGCGACCTCGACCGTCGCGAGTGGTAGCTTGCCCTGTTGTGAAACCTGCTGCGCGATCAAACCCAATTCAGTTTGTGCGCCCGCAAGCGTTGCATTCGAATTGAGACGTCCTACAACTTCGACGAGCGCAAAAAAGTCCCCCTGCGTTTCGCGATAAGGATCGAGTGCGAGAGGCGCCCAAATATCAAACTCGCCCGGGAAGCGAAAGCCGTTTGGCATCACTCCGACGATCGAGTAGGGCTTGTTGTCGAGTGTCAGCGTCTGCTGAAGAATCTTTTCATCACGGCCGTAGTGACGTTGCCAAAAACCTTCACTGATAAGGACCACGTTGTTCGCCCCGGGCTTGTCTTCCTCAGGAAGAAAAAAGCGGCCGCGTACAGGTTGAACGCCGAGAGTGCTGAAGAGACTCGCCGTGACTGTCGCGCACGGAATGCGCTCGGGTTCACCGTTGCCGGTGAGATTGACGGTATCCTCCGAGAAGGCAGCGACATCCTCCAACGTCGTGCTCTTCTCTTTCCACGCGAGATACTGGTAGGCCGCGATACCCGGAAAATCACCGGGCGTTGATGTCTTGTGCACCGAGACGAGTTGCTGCGGATCGCTAAACGGCAACGCCTTCAACAACACCGCATTCACGACGCTGAAGATCGTAGTGTTCACACCGATCGCCAACATCAGAGTGATCACTGCAACGGCCGTGAACCCCGGATTTCGCAATAGGCTGCGAATGCTATGAAGCAAGTCTTTGATCATAGTTGGATACAGTCAGTACCACCTGCGGTAGCGGGTGGGTCCGTTGACAATGGGCGTCTTAGAAGCCGTGCGACCCACCCGCTACCGCAGGTGGTACTGACCTCCTCCAAGTGCATTGACCTACTCATAACGCAGCGCCACGAGTGGATCGACCTTCGTCGCCCTGCGTGCGGGAATGAAGCACGCCAGCAACGCAACGACTATCAAAACCGCCGACACGATCCCGATCGTTAATCCATCCGTCGGTGTTACGCCGAACAACAGCGTCGTCATCAAACGCGTCAACGCGAAAGCTCCTCCCAATCCGATTGCTACGCCGATGAGCACGAGCGTGAGACCATGGCGAATGATCAGTTTGAGCACGTCAATCGTGCGCGCACCGAGCGCGAGACGAATGCCGATCTCCTGTGTTCGTTGCGTTACCGCGTTCGACATCACGCCGTAAATCCCGATCGCTGCCAGCGCCAATGCGAGCCCTGCAAACAGCGACAACAGCGACATGTTGAAACGGCGTACGGCAAAAGAAGTCGCAGCCACGTCGCTCATTGTCTCGACTTTGGTTACCGGAAGTTGCGAATCAACTTTCCAGATCTCCTTCTTCAACGCGAGGCCAGTGGCGGCCGCATCACCCTGCGTTCGCGCGGCGATGGACATCCATCGTTTCCACGGATTGATTTGCGTGTAAGGAGTGTAGAGCGCGGGTTCTTCCGGAAGATCAAGACCGAAGTGCTTTACGTCGCCGGCGACGCCGACAATCGTGATCCACTGATTCTCAGGATTGCGCGCCCAACGAACTCGTTTGCCGAGTGGATCTTCGTTTTGAAAATACTGGCGCACGAGTGTGTCGTTTGCGATGCCGACGAGCGGCGCCTTTTCATCGAAGTCTTGTGGGCCAAAATCGCGACCGCGGCGCATCGGAATCTGCATGACTTTGAAGTAGTCGCCGATAACGCTGCGAGTTTCCACACTCGGTTCGTCGCCCGGTGTGATTGGCGGCCGGCCTTCAACCAGAAAATCGTGATTCAGAGAGTCGCCACTGAGTGGAAGCTCACTCACCATAGCGGCCTGCACACCCGGAAGTGAGTTCATGCCGGCAAGAACTTGCTTGCGAAAACGCGTTTGCGGCGCGACCTCTTTGTAGCGAGTCTCAGGTAATTCGACTCGCATCGTGATCAGGTGATCGGGATTGAAACCCGGTTCGACTGAACGCAGTTTCCAGAAAGTTTTGACGAGCAGTCCGGCGCCTACAAGAAGAACGAGCGCGACTGCGAGTTCGACAACTACAAACGTGCTGCGCAGTCGTTGTCGAGCACTTCCGGCGGTAGCGCTGCGGCCACCTTCCTTCAGTGCATCAGCTGCACGGCCGCGCGAAGCTGCCCACGCAGGCACGAGACCGAAGATCAGTCCGGTCAATATTGAAATGCCGAGAGTGAAACCGAGAACGCGTCCATCAACTCCGATCTCGGACAGCCGCGGCAGGTTTTCCGGCTTGAACGACACGAGGAGATTCGTGCCCCAAAACGCAAGCAGCACCGCTGCGGCGCCGCCCGCAAGCGATAACAACAAACTCTCGACCAGCAACTGCCGCATCAAGCGCCGACGACCGGCGCCGAGTGCACCGCGAATCACAAACTCGCGCTGGCGTTCGGCGGAGCGAGCGAGCAGCAGATTGGCGAAGTTCGCGCATGCGATGAGCAACACAAAACCGACTGCCGCAAACAGGATGTACAACGAGCGCCTCGTTTCACCCACGATCCTTTCGTGAAGTGAATAGAGCACTGTGCTGCGGTTCTTATTGTCGGCGGGATACTGCGCCGCGAGGTTTTGATCGACGACGTTCATCTCCGCCCGCGCCTGTTCCACAGTTACGCCCGGCGCTAATCGTCCATACGTGCGGAGAAAATGAACGCCGCGAAAATTCGCGGCAACGGGGTTCGAGACGTGTACCGGCGTCCACGCTTCAGTCTCAATACGAGGCGTGACAAATTTTTCCGGCATGACACCGATGACGGTGTACACGTCGCCGCTGAGCGGAATCGTTTTACCGAGAATCTGCTCGTCGCGGTTGAATTGCTTCACCCACAAATCGTGACTAAGCACCACTACAAAAGGCGCGCCGTTCTTGTCGTCTTCAGTCGTGATGAAACGTCCGCGCTCCGGTCTTACGCCAAGCGTTTCAAAGAACCCGCCGGTCACTTGTCCAACCTGGAATTGAACCGGTTCATTACCGCCGGTGTAAGCCAACGGCTGCATGACCATGCCACCGAGCCTGCTGAACGTTTTACTCTGCGGTTCAATGTCAGCGAGATCGGGCGCCGACTGGTTGTTCCTGAAACTGATCAATCGCGCCGGATCGTCGTAAGGCAATGGTCGCAACAACACGGCATTAATGACACTGAAGATCGCGGTGTTCACTCCAATGCCAAGGGCGATGGTGATAACAGCCACAGCGGTGAACGCCGGACGCTTCGCGAGACTGCGGAGACCGTAGCGGATATCTTTGATTAGTGAGTCCATAGCCCGTCCTATTCCGCGCGGAGCGCTTCGAGTGGATCGACCTTTGTCGCGCGGCGCGCGGGGATGTAGCACGCAACCAGCGCTACGGTCAGTAACACGAGCGTGATTGCCGCAAACGTCAGCGGATCGTTCTCACCAACACCAAACAGCAGACTGCGAAGCAAACGCATCAACGCAAACGCCGCCGCCAGTCCCAACACGAGCCCGATTCCAATCACTGCCATTCCCTGCCCGAGGATCATCTTCAACACATCGCTGACCTGCGCGCCGAGTGCGAGACGAATCCCGAGCTCGTGCGTGCGCTGCGAAACCGTGTAAGCAGTAACGCCGTAAATGCCCGCGGCGGACAGCAACATCGCCACCGTGCTGAACAGACCGAGCAGGAAGAGATTAAAACGCGGCTGCGTGATCGACTCGGTCACGATGTGGTCCATCGTCTTCACCTGCGAGACCGGAACAGACTTATCGACGTCGTGTACCACCTGTCGTATCGAGCCACTCAAACTCTCCGGCTCGACACTCGAGCGCACCACGAGCGACACGGCCGGCCAGGAATTCTGCATCGCCGGAAAGTAAATTTCCGGTGTCGACTCCTCACGAAGTTCCAGACTGCGAATGTTTGCAACCACACCGACGATCTCAACCCAGAGCGGCTGCTGATTTTGGTCAACGCTTCCGAACGTAATGCGCTTGCCAATCGGATTTTCATTCGGAAAGATGTCGCGCACCGTTTGCTGGTTGATGATTATCACGCTTTGCGCGTTTGCGTCGTCGCGATCCGTGTAAGCGCGACCCTGGACCACCGGAATGCCCATCGCCCGAAAGTAATTCGGACTGACAGATCGAAAGTTCACCATCGGCCACTTGTCGCGCGTCTCGATCGGACGTCCCTCGACACGGAATCCGGTTGTTGGTCCTTTGTCCAAAGGCAGCGTGTTGATAATGCCCGCATCCTGCACGCCTGGAACCGTGCTGATCTTTTCGAGCACAGTGTTGTAAAACTTGTCGAAGTCAGCCTGGGTCGTGAACCTGGTTCCTGAAGGCGTCAGTCGCGCGGTCAACACCTGTTCGGAAACGAATCCGGGGCTCACTGACTGGAGGCGCAGGAAGCTTCTGAAAAGCAATCCCGCGCCGGCCAGCAACACCACGCATAACGCCACTTCACATGCGATCAGCGCCTGACGAAAACGACTCTGACGACGACTCGCGGACGCGCCGCGTCCAGTCTCTCTTATGGACTCCTGAACATCGGGCCTCGATATCTGTAGCGCCGGCACCAGTCCGAAAAGTATTCCGGTCAACACTGAAGCAGCGAACGTGAATCCGAGGATTCGCATGTCGAGATGAATCTCGTTGAGACGCGGAAAATCAACGGGCAGGAGTTTTCTGATCGCGGCGAGTCCCCAGATCGCGATCAACACACCTGCGGCGCCGCCGGTGAGCGCGAGTATCGTGCTTTCAGTAAACAACTGCCGCATGACGCGCCAGCGCGAAGCACCGAGCGCAGTGCGAATCGCCATCTCTTTCTGTCGCGACGCGCCACTCGCGAGCAGCAAGTTGGCGACGTTCGCACAGCCGATCAGCAACACAAACGTCACTGCGCCAAGCAGCAACCAGAGCACCTTGTTTGTATCGCCAATGAGGTGTTGGTGCAGTGAAACCACGCGATCGAAACGACGGTTGTTCGTTTCGGGATACTGCTGTCGCAAACGCGCGGTGATCGTCTCCATTTCCGCTGCGGCCTGTTGTTGGGACACGCCGGGTTTCAAGAGCGCGATTGCCGCGAGATAGCCCATGCCGCGCGTCTGTGTCACGTCCTGGCTTGGGAACAACTCCGGTACGAGTTGCAAAGGCGGCACCCACAGTTCGGTTTTGTCGGGATATTGAAAACCGGGCGGTGCAATGCCGATGACGGTGAAGTTTCTGCCGTCGAGTGTGATCGGTTTTCCGACGAGGGATGGATCGGAGCCGAAACGTCGTTGCCACAGTGTGTTGCTTACGACGACTACGGGGTCGTGTCCGACCTGTTCGTCCTGTGGAATGAATAAGCGGCCATACTGCGGCGTGACTCCGAACACGTCGAAGAAGTTTGCATTCGTCTGCGCGAGATCGATCCGCTCCGCCTGATCTGCCAGCGCGAGATTCGACGTTGTTGTCTTGATGGCCGCGAGGTGTTCGAAGACGGTGTTCTGCTTGCGCCAGTCAAGGAAGTTTGCCGAAGTCACCTGACCTCGCTTGCCTTCGCGATTGACTTCCTGAATGGCGACGATGCGTTCGGCGTTTCGATACGGCAAGCGCCGCAGCAACACGTTATCGACGACACTGAAGATCGCAGTGCTAGCACCGATGCCGAGTGCGAGTGTGATAACCACGATGGCCGTGAAGCCCGGATGCTTCAACAACCCTCGCACACCATAGCGAATGTCTTTAATGATTGAATCCATAATTACAATCCATCCACAGATTTCACAGATTGTTTAAAATATCTGTGTAATCTGTGGATGGATTAGATCGGAAGAGCGCGACCAGGGGATCGACCTTCGTTGCGCGGCGCGCCGGTATGAAGCAAGCGACAAATGCCACCGCAATCAACAAAGCCGCGACCACTGCAAACGTAAACGGATCCTTCGCCGTCACTCCAAATAACAACGACTGCATCACGCGCGTCAGACCAAACGCGCCGAGTAAACCCAGAATCACACCGACGAGCGTGAGCAACATTCCCTGCCGGACCACCAGCTTCAACACGTCGAGTTGTCGAGCGCCCAACGCCATGCGCACGCCGATCTCGTGTGTGCGCTGTGCGACCGAGTAAGACATCACACCGTAAATTCCCGTGGCCGCGAGAATCATCGCTAGCGCGGCAAACATTACGAGTAGCGTCGTGCGATAACGTGGACCAGCTACCGAGGAATCAACCCAATCAGTCATCTTCCTGACCGAGGCGATCGGCTGGTCCGGATCCAGCGCCTGCACTTCCTTGCGCACAACGCCCACGATGCTCAGCGGATCGCCCTGCGTGCGAATCACGAAATTCATCCTGCCGCTGCTACGGGATGGAAAGTACATCGCGGGGAACGGCTGAGATCCGAGGCCCTGGTGATGGATGTCGCCGACGACGCCAATGATCTCGTAAGGTTCATTGCCGATGGCGGTGACGAGACGTTTGCCCAACGGCTCTTCATTCGGAAAAACTACGTCGACGAGTTGCTGGCTAACGATCGTGACTTTGTCGTTTTGCCTGACTTCCTGTTCGGTGAAGTTGCGCCCGCGCAGCAGGGGAATGTGCAGCGCGCTGAAGTAATTCGGATTGATGCGACGGAAGTCGGCGTCGAAAGCCTGATCGATTGTGACTGGCGGCCGTCCTTCAACGCTGAAAGGCACGTCGTTTAGCTGCCCGCTTAGTGGAAGTTCGGTGATCAGACCAACAGACTGTACGCCCGGTAAGCCGGCGACTCGTGTCTCGAGTTGCTGGAAGAAGCTCCCGGTCTTTTCTTCGTCCTCATATTTTTTCTGCGGGAGATCTAATCGAAACGTGAGAACGTTATTTACATCGAAACCGGGATCAACTTTTTGCAGTGCGATCAAACTACGCACCAGCAAACCGGCTCCGATTAACAGAATTACTGCAACCGCACTTTCAAAGACGACGAGCAGACTGCGCGTGCGATTTCGCAAAGTGCCTTCGGATCCGCGGGCGCCATCTTTCAACGAATCAATGAGATTCGATTGAATGGTGCGGAATGCGGGCGCGAGTCCGAACAGGAGTCCGGTCGCGAGTGAGATGAGAAGTGTAAATGCAAGCACGGTGACGTCGATGTTCACGTTCACTGTCGGCGGCAAACTGTCGGCACTCAAACTCACGAGCAGTTGAACACCCCAAACTGCCAGC
>Ga0126311_10000994_pt1 | contig 13391 bp, 12 predicted proteins | sample Plot61_FD_92539 | JGI IMG/M metagenome (GOLD analysis project Ga0126311, IMG submission 92539) | Serpentine soil microbial communities from UC McLaughlin Reserve, CA, USA - Plot61 | ecosystem: Environmental > Terrestrial > Soil > Grasslands | place: USA: UC McLaughlin Reserve, Lake County...
TATCGCGACGACGATCACGATCACCGACGAAGAAGTGCGCGAATCGCTGGCCGACTCCATCTCCACGATCATCAACGCAGTGCGCGTGGCTCTGGAACGAACTCCGCCTGAACTCTCCGCCGACATCGTGGAGCGTGGCATCGTACTGACAGGCGGCGGCGCGTTGCTGAAGAATCTCGACAAGCGACTTTCGATCGAGACTGGATTGCCCGTGTCGCTCGCCGACGATCCGCTTGCCTCAGTCGTGTTGGGTACGGGCAAAATGTTGTCAGACTTCGATCTGCTCAAACGTGTAAAGTGGGAAAACACGATGGTCAGCGGAATGTAAAATCCCATCTGTGGATAAGATTTAGAATTATCTGTGGCTTCGGTTCGCACACAAAGAGAAATTCGACAGCGAGCTCCCATCTGGCTCGTTGGCTTGCTTGTCACCAATCTCGTCATCATGGCAGTTGACGCGCGCGACGCTGACGGCCGCCAAAAGGTGCTTCGCATCTGGACGCAAACGTTTGCTTCGCCGCTGCAAAACGCGTCGTCAAAAGCCACTGGCGCCACTTCCGGTTTCTTTCAGCAAATCTGGAACTTCCGCGGTACGGCCGTTGAAAATGAGCAACTGAAACAGCGCTTGAACGAAGTTGAAACTGAGCTTCACACCGCACGCCAGGCCGCTGCTGAAAACGAACGTCTGAAGGCGCTGCTAAATCTCAACGAACAGACTAGCATCAAGAGTGTTCCGGCTCGCGTGATCGCGCGTGACCCGTCAGTTTGGTTCAACACGATCACTATCAACCGCGGCAGTAGTTCCGGAGTCGAACAAAACATGCCGGTCGTAACACCCGGCGGTATCGTCGGACGCGTGATCACTGTAAGTCCGTGGGCCTCGCAGGTGATGCTGATCACCGATGAGAAAGCGGGCGCCGGCGCTGTTGTCGGTCAACTGGGCCAATCAGGCGCGCTGGGCTCGATTCGTGGCCGAGCGGATCTCAATGTCGCGCTCGTCGAGATGCGTTATGTTTCCGGTCTCGAGAAAGTTGAAGTCGGCGACTACGTGATGACTACCGGTCAGGATGGAATCTATCCGTCCGGTTTGAACGTCGGCAAGGTTGTCGACGTGAAAAGCGGGACGGCCACCACCGCGCATCAGATTCTCATTCAGCCGGGCGCACAGCTCGATCATCTGGAAGAAGTTGCAGTGCTTCTCTATCACCCGCCGCCGCGTCCTGCGCCCGAACAAACCCCGAAGAACGTTGAAAGAAACACGAGATGAATTCATTGCCGATTGATTGTGTGGCGATCTACGGCTCAAATCGGCAATCCGCAATCGGCAATCGGCAATGTCTTTATGTCGCAGCTTAAGATCGTCGTAGTTTTAATAGTCTCGATACTGCTACAGCTTTCGCTCAGCAAAGTTTGGCGGCCGCTCTCTTACGTTGATTTTCCGCTCGTCGTCGTTGTTTACATCGCTTTGCAGCGCGATGCGTGGCAGGCGTTGCTCGTGGGAACACTTGCAGGACTGATCATTGACACAGCCAGCGGCGGTTTGGTTGGGGCTGGCGGTTTTTCAAAAACACTGACCGCGTACATCATCTATTTTGCGGCCACGCGCGTAAATCTAGAGAACCCGCTGTTGAGAATTCCAGTCCTGGCAGCCGGTTCCCTGCTCGACTCGGCAATCTACGTTTTTTGGCACAGGGTGTTGAGCTATCCGCCCGTCGCTCCCCTCATGCAGACGATCTCTTATAAACTAATAGCGACGACGGTGGTGGGAACCGTTGCGCTTTACCTGCTCGACGCTCTGGTCGCGGAGCGTTCAGCACAGCGGCGACAATTCGCGACGCGTCGTCGGGTGGCTCGACGTTCGACAGGATCGCTGAGACGGAGGTGAAGCTTAGCGCTTCGTGCCTGGTACTTTGTTCTTCGTGCAACTTAGAACGAAAAACAAAGCACTAAGTACAAAGCACCAGGTACAAACAAATGAAATTCGAAGACACATCGCAAAATCTCCGGGCACGCCTCCGGTTCGTCCAGGTGCTGGTAGTCGTCATGCTCGGCTTGCTCAGTGTGCGGCTCTACATCCTGCAGGTGGTCAGAGGTGAACGTTACGCCGAGATCGCCGAAAACCAGCGCCGCCGCCGTCTTCCGATCCCCGCGCCACGCGGCGTGATTTTCGATCGTGAAGGACGTGTGCTCGTCGATTCGACTCCTATCTACAACGTGATTCTTTCGCGCGAAGACGTAAAGGGTAAGGACCTCAGCACACTTGTCGCACCGCTTTCCGAAGGACTGAACGTCGACAAAGACATCCTGCGCGACTACTTCGACGTCGTGAAGGCGATGCCGGCGTTTGAGTCAATCCAGGTCAAGCAGAACGCCTCGCAGGGTGACATCGCCTGGGTTGAAGCACACAATCTCGAACACCCGGAGTTGCGCGTTGAACAGCAACCGCAACGTCGTTATCCCGACAATGGTTCACTCGCTCACGTCCTTGGCTACGTCGGCGAGATCAGTCCGGAGCAACTCAAGCAACAAGCGTCAAAAGATAAAGGTCTCAAACCCGGCGACATCATCGGTCTCAGTGGTCTCGAGCAGATCTACGACGACTACCTGCGTGGCCGTGACGGTTATCGCGAAGTAGTGGTCGATAGTCGCGGGCGCATTCAGGACGAACTCGAAACAGTCCCGCCGATTCCGGGACGCGACCTCGTCAGTACGATCGATCTCGATTTACAACTCGCCGCGGAAGAGCAACTCGCAAACTCCGCCACCAGGCGCGGTGTGATCATCTCGATGGATCCGAACAATGGAGAGATCCTGGCGCTCGCTTCCGCTCCGAGTTTCGATCCTAATCTCTTCTCAAAACGCATCACCACTAAAGAAGGGCGCGCCGAATACGCTGCGCTTTTGAACGACCCCGAAACACCACTGCTCAACCGCGCCATTCAGAGCCGTTATCCGCCGGGCTCGACTTGGAAGATCCCGATGGCCGTAGCCGGACTAAAGCAGGGCGCGATCACATTGGAACACTCGAATCTCGTCTGCGGCGGTGGCATCCAGGTCGGAAACAAGTTCACTCGCTGCATGGGTAACCATGGTTCGCCCGACATCAAAACCGCGATAACGCATTCATGCGACGGCTACTTCTACCGGCTCGGTTTGAAGATGGGTATCGACGGCATCGTCGAGATGGTGAACGAGTTTGATCTGAACAAACGTACCGGCATCGATCTTCCGAACGAAGTAGTGAGCTGGACGCCTTCACGCGAGTTCAAACGACGCATGCAACCGCGCGATCCGGAATGGCGCGACATCGACACCGTCTATTCATCATTCGGTCAGGTCTACGACATCATCACGCCAATCTCGTTGCTCAGAACAGTGGCCGGCATTAGCTTGGACGGACACTTGTACATTCCGCACCTGTTGAAGGAAGTCAAGGCGTTTGGTACGGCGGGCACGCCCGACTATCGTGGTCCAGTGACGTTCCAGCCGCTCGACTCCAACCGGCCGAATCCGAAGGTCGTTCCGATTCCTGAAGCTATCGATCACGCTGTCGTTGAAGGCATGTGGCGAGTGGTGAACGCCGGCGGCACAGGCGCAGGCATTCAGATGGCCGGATTCGATATTGCCGGCAAGACCGGCACCGCGCAGGTGGTCGGACTCGGCAAAGATACCGGCAAGAACAAAGACCACGCGTGGTTTGTCAGTTATGCACCGGCTTACCAACCGGAGATCGCGATGATCGCCTTAATCGAGAATTCCGGCTTCGGCGGACGGAATGCAGCGCCCGCAGTTCGCGGCGTTTACGACGCTTACTATCGCAAGACTCGACACGAAGAACCGCCGGGCGCAGCTGCCAAACAGATTGCGAAGAATCAGGCTCCCAAAGCAGAGCCAACGCCAGCCACACGGCCGAAGCCGACGGCAGCGGCGCGAACCGCCGGTGCAAATCGGCAATTGGCAATCGACAATCGGCAATAAAAACTAATGGTCGCGATTATTCACAAACGTAGTTGGCGTGATTTCGACTGGATCCTGACCCTGCTCGCCATCGGCATTGTTCTCTTCGGCACGATCCAGATTCGCAACGCACAACCCACCGAGACCTACTGGGTCAAGCAACTCATCGGTCTCGCGATTGGTCTCGTGGCGATGCTCGCGATCGCTTTCACCGATTACCGGCGACTACTCAATCTTGCACCCGCGTTTTATATCTTTGGTCTGATCCTGCTGGTGATCGTGCTTATACCCGGCGTTGGTTTGAAGATTAACGGCCAGCGCTGCTGGCTTAAGGTTCCCGGCATTGGGCAGTTTCAGCCTTCGGAGTTTGTGAAGGTAACGACGGCGATGATGCTGGCGCGATACTTCGGGAAGAACCGCATCGAAGTGCTGAGGCTCAAAGATATGCTCGTCGGCGGGTTAATCCTGGCCTTGCCCTGCGGGCTCATTCTGCTCGAGCCTGACGTTGGATCAGTGTTGACTTACATGCCGATCCTCGCGGTCGTGCTGTTTTTGTCTGCGATTCGCTTGAGATTAGTGGTTGCGAGCGTCTTACTCGCAGTCATCCTGATCCCGGCGTCTTATGTGGTGGGCGTTAAGATGGGCGCGGTGAAGGGGTATCAACAGGAACGTATCAACGTCATTCTCGATCCGGAGAATGCTGACCGGCGTGGCATTGGTTATCACACCTGGCAGTCGATATTGACTGTGGGCGAAGGCGGGTTGTTTGGGTCGCGTTCTGCGGCGGAGTTTTCACAGAGTGGACTGAAATTCCTGCCCGAACCGCACACCGATTTCATTTATGCAGTGACTGCCGAGAATTCAGGGTTCGTGGGCTGCGTGCTGGTCCTGCTGTCGTATGTGATTTTGCTGTCGCGTCTGATCACCGGCGCGCGGCGTTCGTCGGACCGCATGGGCATGCTCTTCATCATGGCCTTTGTCGGCGGCCTGACCTTTCAGATCTTCATCAACATGGGCATGGCTCTCGGTATTTCTCCAGTGATCGGCGTCCCCCTACCCCTGATGAGCGCGGGCCTCGCCTCCCTCATCGCCACCTTCATCGCCATCGGCTTCGCGATCAGCGTGCAGTTGCGCCGGTTTGTAAATTAGGCCGCGTTATCCGTTTTATCTTCGGCTATTAAATACTTGTCGTATCCGGCGCGCACCAGGGTTTCGAATGCTTGCCATACCGGCTCGGGAATTTCCTGCTCGATCTGATAGCCACGTGCGGGATAGATTTTTATTCTTTGCAGATCGCCGACCATTATGCTGACTACGTCCGCCACCGATAATGAGTGATTCGCGTATTCCTCCAGGTAGCTCCCAAACGAAACCTGGGGTGACGTAACGATCACTTCCTTCTCGGGCCAGAACTTGCGAAACGTCGCATAACTTCGGCGTTCCATGTACGGCTTCTGCACGACGATGAACTTCTGCAGGTGAAGCCCCTTCTCTTCGAGGAGTCTCCTTGTGAACGCGATGTTCTCACCCGTATTTGTCGACTCCGGCTCAATCAAAATACTTTCACGAGGCACATTCAGACTCATCGCGATGCGAGCGAATCGTTCAGCCTCCGGCTCATGCCAAAGCTGACGAGTGATTGCGCCATGCCCGCCGGAAAAGATGATCAGCGGCGCGAAGCCTTCGATAAACAGTTGCGCTCCTCGTTCAGCAACACGCTCATCGTGACTGCAAAGCACAAGGATCGCGTCAGCCTTCGCGACCTGTTGCTTCATCAGATGATAGTCCCAGATTGTTTCCGCGAGTTTATAGATCTGCTGGTCCACCTGCCCTGATCGCTCCCAGTGCCTGACGAATTCCACCGAGGTGGTAAGCCGTATGGGCCAGTATGGCTAAAGCAGCGCTGATGTCGTGCTCACCGTCCCACGTCTCATAAGAGTTGATAGTAGCCAGCACGCGCTCGTGACTCTGTCGCAAACGCCGCTGGATGTCTTCCCACTGCTCTGGCGTTACTTCGCGTACTGTCTCCCAGATCTCGCGCCAGTTATTCTTCTTGTCTATCCCGGTGCGCATGAATTCGTCGAGCACGTCGAGATAGAAGCGGACGTGTTCGACTTGTGCCGCAATGGTGGCGGAATTCTTTGAAATAGCCCGCGAGGCTTCTGTCGCTGAAACGCCTTCGAGCGTTTCGTACAGAGAGGTTCTCTTGTCCAGATAGATTCCACGAATCCTGGAAAAGGTCTCTTCCAAACATTCGAGTAGCTGAGTCTTGAAACGATCGACCGGTATTTGCGCAATCATCTTTGGTTCCATTACTACCTCCGTGTCTAAGCCGCAGCCTCTTCAGCAACTAAGCTCGAGTCGTTTTCAAAAACCTCTCGACCTCATTCTTTGAACGCAATAACACGATCTGTTTTCCCTCGCCACTTTCGCGAAGCAGCTTCATAATTTTTGGCTTCGAACGGCGCGGATAGTTCCACACCCAAAACACAAACTCGAGTGTCAGTTGCTCAGGACAACCTTCGGCCATGTCCGGCCGGCGTCCATTTCGATAACGCAAACTGCGCGTCACGATGCGCCAAAGACACACCCAGCGCGACAAATCGAGAAACACAACCGTGTCACACTTCTGAATTCTAAGCTTCAACGTGCCCGAGTAGTTGCCGTCAAGAATCCACGAATCGCGGTCAGTCAGCTCTGTAACTATTTGTAACCAATCTTCCGGCTCAGGTTTAACCCAACCGGGTCGCCAGAAATATTGGTCCAGATGACTAACCTCGATGTTTAGTAAAGCACCGAGCCGGGTTGAAAACGTTGACTTACCCGAACCACCCGAACCAATGACCAGAATCTTTCTCATAAACAACGTTCACGCTGGGCACGAGAAAGTCGGCCGATCCGCCGGTCTCCATTGAGAATCAACTCACACGCCTTGAAGGCATACTCTTCGAAGTATTCGAAACGTGACGCAAGAACCACCCACGCATTCCTTCCCGAACGCCACAAATTACGGCGCGGCAAGTCAGGAAACTCTCGCGCGAGACTATCAACGTGTTCGGTAGTAGTAAACAACCATAAGCCGTTCGTCGCCGGCAGCTTTTCGCTGTCGCGCAGGCAACACAGCAATTTCTCGTCGAGATAGACGTAAGTTAAACCGAACGCGCGTTTCACAGTCGGGCGAATCGGCTGCAACTCATCCAGCACAAATGGGAAGGGATCGCGTCTCATGGCTAATCCGTACTCACCTGCGTTAATCTTAAATAAAACTTTACGAAAGGAACGATGATGGCGGCAACACTCTACCGGATAATTCTCCAGGTCGACAATCTCGACAAGGCCGAAGAGTTTTATGGAAAGTTGCTCGGTGATAGCGGCCGGCGTATTCCGCGCGGATCGCGTCATTACATCGATTGTGGTCCGGTGATACTCGCTCTCGTCGACGTCAGCGGCGAAGGCATTCCCGGTCTCGAGCCGAAGCCGCTACCCGATAACATCTACTTCTCCGTGGACGATCTGGAAACAGTTCACCAGCGAGCGCGCGAATTGGGATGTCTCTCGACTGAAGACGTTCACGGCGCGAGCGCCGGCGAGATCGTCAAACGCCCTTGGGGCGAGCGATCGTTTTACGCGCACGACCCGTGGGGTAATGGACTTTGCTTTGTTGACGAGAACACACTCTTTACCGGCAAATAGCATTATGAGCACTGACCCAACGTATCAAGCCGCCAACACAGTCGCGCCGGTAGTTGAGGCACACTTTGTGCGCCACATGGCAGAAGCGCGCCGGCTTGGTGAAGGCGGACTGGCGCCGCAACCTGATGCGCGTTCGATTGCGGCGATTATCAACGCGACTTTCTGGGCCAGCTTTCGTCCCGAGGAAGGTCGCTTTCCGAAGATCTCGCTTGCCTATCTGCCGCCTGAAGCAGCCGGTCAGCCGATGGTGTTTGAGCATCCGTTGCCTTTGACTGTCGGCGTGCTCACCAAGCTCGCACCCGCAGTTGAACGTCCTGAGATACATCTCGGCGTATGGAATTACGGCGACGAGCTGAGGCTTTGGGGAACGACGCGCAAAATCCCGAGCTTCTGCTTCGTGATCGAGGATATCGAACCTGGTCTCCTTGTAATCAAGCATCGGCGTCTGGACGGCTTCGGCAAATATGCGAACGTGGCCGTCCTCAAAGGTGAACAGGTCAAAGTCATTGACGAGAAAGGCACGAGCTTGCCTGACTGTCCTTCGCTGCTCAAAGCGTTGCTGGCCTTCACGGTGGCCGCGACGAACGGACCGCATCACTCACTGAACGTACTGGTCCAACTAAGCGCGTCAATGCGCGCGCACGGACACGGCGGCACACTGCTCGTCATACCCAAGGGCACTGAACTCTGGCGAGAGTCGATCGCACAACCAGTTCTGTACTCGATCACGCCGTCGTTCTCCGCACTATCGGAATTGGTGCGCTGCGAAGTTGTTGAGGAAAGTAGACGGCAGTGGGAAAGCGCGTTGCGCCGCGTGGTAGATACGATTGGCGGAATGACTGCGGTGGATGGGGCAACTGTTATCAACGACCAGTATGAAGTGCTTGCGTTTGGCGCCAAGATACGTCGAAAGGAAGGAAATCCGCCAGTTGACAAGTGGGTCATTACCGAGCCGGTCGTCGGGAATCTTCCGATAGTGGTCCAACCGACAGAGCATGGCGGCACGCGGCATCTTTCGGCAGCGCAGTTTGTGTACGATCAGCGTGATGCGCTGGCATTGGTCGCGTCGCAGGATGGACGCTTCACGGTGTTTGCGTGGTCGCCGTGTGAAGAGATGGTCCATGCGCACCGCGTCGAGTCGCTGCTTATGTGAGCTATGGCGTAAAGATGCGGCGAAAGATGATGCCTGAGTAGTTCAAACGCATCGCACGCCCGTCAACCACCGTCTCGAAGCTGATCCAATCCGGTCCTTCAGGATCGCCAATCCCAAACTTCCCATCGCCGCGCGGAACGAGTGGCTGCACACCGTCAATTAAAAGTTGTCCGTTACGCAAGACAATGCGCGCGTCGCCATACCATGCGCTGTCGTTGTAATAGTGGCCGGCGAAAGCTTCCAACTCTTTCTTTGTTTCGAAAGTTTTTGGACCAGCGTACTTCGCGCCCATATACCAGTTCGCGCCGTGATAGGCCTGCGTCACTTCTTTGTTCTCTCGCACGAAGCCGAGCAGGAAAGTGTCGAAGTCCGGATGCTTCACGATGAAGCGATCCGGTCCGGCGCGTTCGAGCACGATTCTGCGATTCGCATGCACGAGGATGAGCTTGTCGCCTTCCGCTGCCAGTTCGAGTTTCTTACCATCAGGTGACGTGTAGATCCCCGCGTAGTCAGCAGCGTTCTTCACTTCATCAGCAGCAGGCGGCGGCGCCGGCGCATCCGGAAGCGGCTTACCTGCCAGCGACGCGTTGAACAGCTCAATCGCATACTTCGTCACTGCAACCGGGCGATAACCACGAAGGTTTGCGTTCACCGACGCAAAAGCACCGATGCCGCCTGTAACGTCAACGTCGATTGAAGAACTAAACGCGACCATGCCGCCGGTGTGACGCAGTCGCATGTGTCCTCCGATGTCACTGATCCACAAACCGTAACCATACGAAGCGGGCTCGCCGCGATACGGAGAGTCGATCGCGGCTTTCGTGAAGAGCCCAAAACTCTCTTCCGAGATCAAACGCCCTTTCGGCAAAGCGCCGCGATTGAGAAGCATGCGCATGTATTTCGCCATGTCTGACGGCGTTGAAGCAACGCTGCCGGCGGCGATATCGACTTCGAGCCACTGCGCTTCGGCGAGTGGACCATGCAATGAGTAAGGCTTGCCTTCGGCGAGTGGCTCGTAACCGATCGCCATCTGCTTGCGCAAGTCACTGGTGATGATCGGCGAGCTCGCCGTCATTCCCAGTGGCGTGAACAGGCGCGCGCGCATTGCTTCGGCGAAGGGTCGTTTATCGATCGCTTCGATCAGGAAGCCGAGAATGTTGTAACCGGTGTTTGAGTAAAGAAAATGTTTGCCAGGTTCGTACGCGGTCCAGAGTTCGGCCAACAACGCGTCGAGAAGAAGCGGCGCGCCGGGCAGTCCCGCCGTGTGACTCAGGATGTGATGCGTAGTGACGGGTGCGAATTTCGAATTGATCTTCAACCACGGCAGATACTCGACTATGGGTTTGTTGAGATCGAGTTTGCCTTCGTCTCGCAACTGTAGCAGCGTGAGGCTGACGAACGACTTCGAGATCGATCCGATCTCGAACATCGTTTCGGGAACGACTCTCAAGCCGGCTTTTGTATCTGCGTACCCGTACGTCGAGGCACGGATTAGGCCGTCGCGATTTGCGAGTGCGAGTGTCATGCCCGGCGCGCCTGTCTCGCGCATGTGGCGCGCGATGAATTCATCGAGCCGCGCGAAAACCGGTTGCACGGCAGCAGACTGGGCGAAAGCACTAACCGGTGTAAACGACTTCAGCACACTGAGCGCGAGTGCGGATTTGGTGCTGGTTGATAAAAACTTCCGACGTGAAAGATTCATAGTTTTCTCGTTTGTACTTTGTTCGTGGTACTTCGTGCTTTGTACAAAGAACCAAGCACCCTTAACAGATTTTTACTGTAAACCGAGACTCTTCCACAATGCCACAAACCGCTCTTCCGAACGGAGATTCTTAAACACCGGATCGACTTTGATGAACGGCAGCCAGTTGAAGCGCTCCTGTCGCGACTTCTCGAGCCAGTCGAGCGCCTGCTTGCGGTCGTCGAGCCCCGCATGGATCACCGCGGTTTGAAACGGGGAAACATACTGCCGCTTCGAAAGCTCCTGAAGCCTGACAATCACCTTCTCCGCTTCAGCTTTCTTCCCCGCGAGGGCCTGCGTGTGGCCCAACGCTGTCAGCGCCGCCACGTTGTCAGGCAACTGTTTCAACCCCTGCTTGAATTCCGCAATCGCTTCTTCAAGCTTCCCTTCTTCCTCAAGCACCAACCCCAGCTCGTAATGCGTGCGCGCGAAGTTCGGATCCATTTCGCGTAGCTTCACCGCTTCCTGGTGTGCTTCCGCGAGCCGGCCCGCATAGTAAAGATTGCGTATGTAATCACTGTAGATCGTCAACGAGAACGGCTCCAACTCGTGCGCTGTTTTTGCCGCGACGATCGATTCGTTCATGCGCCCCATAGCCGCGAGGTAACTCGCGTACCACTGGTGCGCCGTCGCATAGTTTGGATTGAGTGTGATCGCTTTCTTGAAGTGTTGTTCTGCTTCGGCCCACTTAAGATGATAACGATAAGTAACAACCGCGAGCGAGTTGTGCGCTTCAGCGAGACTCTCGTTAATTGACAACGCCTTGCGGGCCGCCGCTTCGGCTTTCGGATAAGAATCGTCCGCCGAAGTCACGTTGTAGACGTTCAATAATAAATAGCAATCCGCGAGTCCGGCATAAGCGAGACCGTAGTCCTGGTCTCTCATGATCGCCTTGCCGAAATAATCGATACCGCTCTTCAGACCTTCGACCGTTCGTTTGTTCCAGTTGAAACGTCCTTGCAGGTATAAACGATACGCTTCCGAGTCGGGCGAATAATTTCGCATCAACTGTGCGTGGTCCATGTTGTCCGCGCGCGAACGCAGACGCTGAGACACGTCGCGCGAGATCTGTTGCGGCAAGGCTACAACTTCCGAAACTTTGCGCCCGTAGCGTTCACCCCAGATGTGACTATCGTCGCGCACGTCGATCAACTCGACACTCACTGACAGGTCGTCGCCGGTTTGGACCACAGTGCCGGACAACAGGGCGTGAACGCCGAGTTCGCGGCCAATCTTCTTCGGATCCGTTTCTCGTCCCTTGTAGTGAAAGACAGTGCTGCTGGATTTCACTTTGAGGTTCGGCATGCGTGAAAGACTGTCGATCAAACTCTCTGTTATTCCGTCGGAAAGATACTCAGTGGCGGGATCGCTGTTCGTGAACGGCAACACGGCGAGTGAGTTGATTGTGGCGTCAGACTCAGCCGGGCGTTCACGGCGAAAGGCGATGAGCGAGAGCGCGAGGATCAATACGACCGCCGCAGCCGCAAGCACAGCAATGTTTCGCGGCGTCGTCCAGAAACTCTTGATCGATGACGCCGGCATCCTTGCAATCGGAGCATCAGTCATCGAATTGGTGCTGTCGACGTCGATCTCGCGCAACACTTCCTGCAGATCGCGACGCATGTCTTCGATGTGCTGGTAACGATCGTCAGGTGATTTGGCGAGCGCTTTGTCGAGTATCTCCTGAATACGTCGCAGTGCGGGCGAGTCTTCACCTCTTGCTTCAGTGATCGGCGCCGGCTGGTGATAGACCACCGCATATCGAACATCGAGCGCCGTCTTGCCGCGGAACGGCCACGTACCCGCAAGCATTTCGTAAAGCAACACGCCGCAGGAAAAGATGTCGGCACGATGATCGGCTTTTAGTCCCTGTGCCTGCTCGGGTGCGGCGTAAGTTGAAGTTCCATAAGGCACGCCGACTTCCGTGAGTTGCGGGTCACTCGAACTCACGTGCGGGTCCTCGATCAACTTCGCGAGTCCGAAGTCGAGCACTTTCACGGTTCCCGAACGCGTGACCATCACGTTGCGCGCTTTGATATCGCGATGCGCGATGCCGCGACTGTGCGCGGCTGCGAGCGCGTCAGTTACCTGGATCTCGATCGAGAGTGCACGACGCAGATCGAGCGGCTGTCCGTCGACGAGGTCACGCACGTTACGCCCCTCGATGTACTGCATCGCAATGAACTGAATGTCGTCGACTTTGTGAAGCCCGAAGATCGTGCAGATGTTTGGATGATCCAACGAGGAGGCGAGCTTGGCTTCGCGTTCGAAGCGGACCAGATTTGAAGCCCGGTCGGTGAGGTCCGGAGGCAACACCTTGATCACGGCCGGCCGGTCGAGCGTGGTGTCGATAACTTTGAAAACAGTGCCCTGTCCGCCCTCACCGATCTTTTCGACGACGCGATAATGGAGGAGGAGTTGCCCGATCATAGGTGAATGGGGATCACAGCGCTGATGTGTGCGTATTCTAGCCACAAGAGGCACAAAAGTCACAGATTCTGTTAGATTGGGCGACATGAGATTTCTTCTGGCATTCACATTAATAATGTTCGCGACGCCGCATTGGTCGATGCAGACGAGTGGCGTCGCAGTGCGACTGCGCGGCGTGAGTGCGGTGAGCGAGAGTGTGGCGTGGGCGAGTGGTGCGGAGGCGACGGTGTTGCGTACGGATGATGGTGGAACGACGTGGCAGAAACTCAAAGTTACTGACGACCAACTCGACTTCCGCGACATCGATGCCGTCGATACACAAACAGCTTACGCACTCAGCATTGGCAATGGTCCAGCTTCACGCATTTACAAAACTACGGACGCCGGTAAGACCTGGCAGTTGCAGTTCAAGAACGA
>Ga0126311_10000995_pt1 | contig 13391 bp, 12 predicted proteins | sample Plot61_FD_92539 | JGI IMG/M metagenome (GOLD analysis project Ga0126311, IMG submission 92539) | Serpentine soil microbial communities from UC McLaughlin Reserve, CA, USA - Plot61 | ecosystem: Environmental > Terrestrial > Soil > Grasslands | place: USA: UC McLaughlin Reserve, Lake County...
AAGAAGTTTTCCTGACCCTCGATTCGCAGCAACAACTCGAAGCGTTCGTCTCAGACGGTGAACCGGTCGAGGCTGGCAAGGTGATCGCGCGGATGGTCGGCTTTGCCGACGTGCTGATCTCCGCGGAACGTGTTGCGTTGAATCTGTTGCAACGACTTTCAGGCATCGCGACGCTTACGAACAGGTATGTGAAAGCAGTTGAAGGCACGGGCGCGCAGATCGCTGACACGCGAGCGACAACGCCGGGGTTGCGTTTACTCGAGCGATATGCGGTCGAACTTGGCGGCGGCTGCAACAGCCGGTTCGGTTTGGACGATGGTGTAGTGGTGACGTCGAATCACGTTTCGATCCTCGGTGGCGTTGCGAGTGCGGTGAAGACTGCGAAAGAGAAATTAGGTTACCTGCACAAAGTTGCAGCCGAAGTTTCTGTTGAGAACGACGTGCGTGAAGCGGTAGGCGCAGGAGCAGACGTGATCGTGATCGAGGCGGCTGAGTTTGCTCGACTAGCAACGCTGGCGAGGGAATTGTCGAGTTCAATCACGATCGAGTGCACCGGGAAGATCACGCCCGAGAACGTCCGTGAGTATGCCGAAGCAGGCGCGCAACTGATCCGGGTTGAGGCGTTGACGAGTGCGGCCGCGGCAGCGGATATCAGTTTCAAGGTTCAACCTTTCTAGCCATAAAAGATGTGGGGTGAGGCGACGCGCAAGAGACTTGCTGAAAGGGCGCTCGAGCGTCAGCTTGCCTACCAGCAACGCAAAGCACAGCACGTTCGCGGGCGTGAAGAGGAGATCATTGCCGCGATGATGCGATCCTCGAAAAACGTTCGTGAGAAGCTAGAGATGTTTCAACCGATCAAGGTTGACGCTCGTGTAGTTGAGGTTGGTAGTGGCGCGCACGGCCTCATCTTCTATTTCGGAGCGGAGCACGGCATCGGTGTCGATCCACTGGCCGTCAGTTATGGAAGTTTGTTTCCGCACTGGCAACGACGCGCGCAAACAATAGCGGCGGTTGGGGAGTCGCTGCCGTTTGCGGATCAGAGTTTCGATGTGGTGCTCTGCGACAACGTGGTCGATCATGCTGAATCGCCGCGGAAGATTGCCGGCGAACTGGCGCGAATTCTCGTGCCGGGCGGGCTGCTGTATTTCACCGTCAACATTCATCATCAGTTTTACGCACTCGCCGCCGGGGTACATTCGAGTTGGAGAGCCGTTGGTGTGCCGTACGAAGTCGGTCCATTTGCAGACCACACAACCCACTTAACGCTCACCACTGCGACGAGCTTATTTCACAACTTACCGCTCCAGATCCTGAGTGCGAAGAGCGACATCGACGAAGCGCGGGCAAGAGCGCGTAAACAACCGGCGCGGCACGTTGGCGACCGGCTGAAGCGTGTGTTCTTTAAGAACGCTCTTTATGAAATGGTCGCGCGGCGTGTTTAAGTTTTTGGAACGGTCACGGGGAGGCATCGTGGAAGCCTTAAAGCATCCGGGTTGAACTTGCTGGCATCTGGATAGCGGGGTATCTTAAGAGCCAAGCCCGGGAAAAGGAGCCTGAACATGCCTGGTAAGATTCGTATTTACATCAAATTCCTCATCGCAGTTTGCCTGGTCGTCAGCTTCTGCCTGGTTGATAGTGATGCTCAGACGCGCCGGAAAAAGCGCTCCAGACGCCCCGCGCCTGCGGCTCCTAAGCCCGTAATCACAAATCCGCCCATCGCACCGCCGGACGGAACGCAAACTGATGCGAACGGCGATGTGAAGATCATCAGCACGGCCGACTCGACACAGGAAACGGTGCAACCAGCGCAGCAGGATAAGAAGCCGAGCACTGGAACTTCACCCGAGCAGGACCAGCAGATACAGCAGACCATCACGACGCTCTCGAACCAGGTCAACCGGCTTAACGACAAGTTGTCGTCGATGCAGGACGACGATCGCTACCAGATGGATATGGAGCGATTGACTCGCGCCGAGCAGCGCGCTGAGCAGTTGCGGTCGCAGTTGATAGATGTTCAAGCCAAGATTGCTGACTTCGAATCGAAGTTGGAACAGATCGAGTTTGCTTTAAGACCGGAAAACATCGAGAACTCGACCGCTGGTTATGGAAGCACGCGCCCGGAGCAGGCACGCGAAGCTCGTAAGAAACAGCTCGAGGGTGAGAGATCGCGAGTTCAGGCGCAGTTGAAACTGGTGGAGAACAGCAAGACGCGTCTGGAAACTGCGGTTGCGAATGCTGATTCGGAAGTTGATCTACTGCGTGCGAAGCTCCAGCAGCGTCGCGACCAGATGGATGCGCAGCCGATCACGACTGAGACGCCAAAGCCAAAGAAGCCCGAATAAAGAGTCATTCGCTTGTGTGCATGGCGACTGCGCGCCACACTCCTAACTGGTTAATGAACGTGATGGTGTATTGAGTGGCTGATTGTAGTTCGCCGCGGACGACCGCTGTATCACCGTACACTGAAATACTCACCTTCGCTGCATTCGGTTTTTCATACTTCAACTTTCCCGCACGCAACTCCTCCAACAATTGTTGACGCGTTATTTGCACCGCGCCACGCGTCCAGATGAATGAAGGATCTGTGAGCGCGCTAAGCTTGTCACTGTCGCCGGAGAGGATCGCCTGATGGAGTGCGGCGTCCGCAGTAGTCACTTCGCTCTTGCTCTCGGCTTCGGTGCGCGGCATTCGCGTAGATTGCCAGTTTACTACCTGCCACTTTCCGTTTCGTTTGACGAATGTGCCGCTGTTGAGCAGGTTTGCGATCTGTTTGGCGCCGCCGGTTTCCGTGGTCGCGACCAGACGAAATGCTACGACCGCAGTGTCGCCGTATTGTTGAATGCGAATGTCCTCGGCAGTGTAGATCGTTTTCGGGTCTGTCGGTTTCGGCGCCGGGCTGTTGCGCACGTCGTGCATGACCTCGGCTTTGTTTACGCGCCGGCCGGCGGAACGCGTGTAGATCAAATCGTCAGCCCAAAAACGCTCGTGTATGGCGACGTCGTTGCGCGACGCACCGGCGAGGAACTCATTCAACAGTTTGGTCAACTCGGCTGCGTCGGGCGCGGTTTGCGCAAGAGCGCTCGAAGCTAACGTTAAAAGCAGCAGAACTGAGCAGATGATTGTCTTCATAGAACTCGGCCCGGCATTCGGGGGGTTGCTGCCATCGAATCCTCCAACAGTGGTTTGGGCTCCAGATATTAGCAGATCTCTGAAAGCTATTTTCACGCAAAGCACGCAGAGAATACGCAGAGAATCGCAGAAATGGATTTCAGGTTATATAGACACTCGGGATTGGTTTGCGGACCTTTGCGTAGATAAGCGACACAAAGAAAAGGAACGCGAGGAACAACAGACCGCCAAAGTCAGGTTCTGCAACTTCGGTGTATGTATAGGTCCGCACCGGTTCGAGGTCACCGCGATCGATCTGCTTGACTCGGTCCATGATTATGGCACCGCTCGTCGGAGTTACAAGTTTATAGCGGAGCGCGAGCAGGGTGGCGGCTTCTTTAAGCGACTCATCTCGAGCGCCAAGAATTCGCGCCACTTCATCGTTGGCCCACAGCTGCGCCAGGTGATTGGAAGTTTCAACTCCATCGAGGTTCGGATCCGCTTGCGGATGTTTTACGGATCTTACGAACTCCAAAGTCGGAACCTGACCCGATAGTTGTTGAAAGAGACGCTCGAGGTCCATTCGTAGTGAGCCCAACCGCACTACCGATTTGACTTCGTTGATGCCGTCGAGCTGCTTCACGATCTCGTCCGAACCGGCGCTTGTTTGCACAGAATAAAGCGATGGTCCATAGAAGCGCCCTTTCATCCGGTTCAGTAATGGCTGGACGGATGCGAGTGTTGTGCGCTGCGGGTTATGAATCCACACTATCGCATTGTTGCCCGGAGTTTCGGTGGCCAGGTCCCACGCCTGTGTGAGAGCCGGTGCATTGTCTGCTCCGCCGGCGAAAGTCGTCTCACTTAAAAACAATACTTGAGAGTTGCCGCCGGTCACAACGACCTCGAGGTCACTTTCGTGAAGCCAATCTGCGTCAGCCCGAACGAGTTGTACGTCCATGTCAGACGGAAGCACGGAGAGCGCCGACTTGATCTGATTTTGCCACTCGGCCATCGAAGCGGAAGTGTCTACCACTAAAACGATTCGTCGTAAGTGAGACGGAGTGCGTTCCTCGAGCGATTGCCTGATGATACTTCCATCCATCTCAAACGGATTACGACTCCAGATGCCATGGTCGCTGTCAGTTCGTGACAAACGGAGCGCTGTTTGCGGTCGAATGAGCTCTGCATCGCTGAACTCGCCATACATTTGAAAGCTATTACTGTGAGGTCGAGCAATGGAGTGGACAGCTAAACCAAAGTCAGAGTTCAGCGGATGGTTGGAGTCGATCAAAATCCAATGCTTGAGATTCCCTGGCATTTGGAAATTTCGACTATTGAAATGCGGAAGAATCAGCCGCGCCTGATCCGTGGTTTGCAACACGAGTGGGACGGCGATGCTGAGGCGCATTTTGATCCCTTTACGGAAAGCAGGTACCGGATAAGATTGGACCAGAACGCGATCGCGGCCAGCCGTCGTCACCACCACACGAGGCTGCCCTCTATCAAGCGTTTCGCCGCCGGACATGAAGTCACTGCGGCCGGTAAACTGGGTCTCGGTTTCCATGCCCCCAAGCGACTGAGTCACCCCAGTGACGACTGCACCGGGCGGCAGTTGTATCTCGGCGCGAACTTCCTTATCCGAATCAGAATAGTTGTCGAAGTCGAGGGTCCAGTTTAGATTGCCCAGACCGCCATCCGCATCGATATTCCCATCAAGATTGGAACTTGTGAGTGATAGGCCTTTTAAGATGCCGCTCCTGTACTCGACGTCGTCCTGCCGTATGGTCTTGGCATTGACCCTCAGTGGCGGAAGCGCCGCGTCAAAAGGTTCGCCTGTGACTCGATAATAGATATCGCGGGCTTCGTCAGCCCTTACCGGACTGTGTGGCCAGAGCCAATCGCCAAGTACAAAAAAAGAATGGCCTCGAGAGTCATAACACCGCTGGAGTAAGTAGTCTCTGTTGCCATACTTACGAAGAAAACGAATTCCTTCACTCCTTGTTTGAGGTGAAGCAGAGCCGGCCATTTGCAGTCCATGGCGCGTGAGCATTGCCGGTAATTCTGTAACACCGATCAAGGCGATACCGACACCAATGCTGATGAGAAAACCTTTTGTCGTAATCGGAAAACTCTTTTTCGGCGCTGCGGCCGCGACTCGCCGCAGTTGTTTACGCATGATCAAGGCGCTGGTGAGTGCGAAAAACGGAGCCAGAGGCAACAAGCCGAGCGCGATGAGCAGAGTCAATGCCGCGAAGGGAAGCAGTGGCACATAGATAAACGAATAGAACAGCGAGATTACTATCGCCGCAACGTTCGCAAAGCCGGCCAATCTAAGACTGTTAGGATCATTGCGGCGTATCGCAAACCAAACTTGAAGCTGAGCAAGCGGCGCTAAGATCACCAGCAGCATGTGCCAGCTTGTCGGGATGGGATCAAAAAACATTTGCGCACAGATGTGCAAGGTGGCTTCAACGCTGACGGCAATGGCAGGCAGAATCACACCTGCAAACAAAATTAACTTGTGCCTGGAAGTGAGCCGCCCGAGTTGCTGGCCGTGCTGGTACATCATGGCGCCAAAATCCTTTGAAGTGTGCCGCCGACTCTACATTACAAAGTAATTTGCTGCAAGCTAAAAGTACTGGCTCATAGTTTAATCCCAATGGTCTGGACTTGGCTGCAAATTTTAGACAAACTACAGGTCACAAAGTTCCAGTTACACAGCAAACACGAATTCGAAAGCACGAAGTTCCTGAGTTATGTCAACGATTCCACAGCGCGAACTCTATCGCCTGATCAATGAAGCCGGCGCGCGTGGTGAACGTGTCGTCGTCGCCACTGTCGCACATACGCGTGGCTCAACGCCGCAACAGCGTGGCGCGAAGATGCTTTTCTTCGCAAACGGAGAAGTTGCGGGCACGGTGGGTGGCGGTTGTATCGAGGCGGAAGTCTGGGCCGAAGCCAAATCAGCTATGCGTTCCGGCCAGTCGCAGTTGCACCACTTCTCACTGACTGCTGATGAGGCGAGTGAAGAGGGAATGGTTTGCGGCGGCACGATGGATATTTTTGTTGAGGTCATCTAATTCAGACATATGTCGCAGGATTTTCTCGCTAATTACAAAGCGAAACATCAGCATCCGCTAAACCGGCTGACGCACAGCATCGGCATTCCGCTGATCGTTATCTCGCTGCCGCTCTTCTTCTTCAACTGGCGTTGGGCGCTTTTATTGTTTGTTGCCGGTTGGATTCTTCAGTTTGTCGGCCATGCGATCGAAGGGAATCAACCCGCCTTCTATAGAAATCCTGTCTACCTGTTAGTTGGACCACTCTGGCTGTTGCGGCGCGCCGCGTCTGTGATCGGGTTCGCCAGATCTTCGAAGTGACTACATCGATCATGAGGATGATTGAGCAGGTGCTGGAGCGCGGCGAGATCGCGGTGCTGGTCACCAGGGTCACTGGTGCGCAAGACATTGGCGCAAAATTGTTGGTCCAGGAAAACGGCGCAGTTACCGGAAGTCTCGGCGATGCGGAGCTGGATTCAGTTGTCGTAGAGCAGGCAGGAAGTTTTCTCGCTTCGCGTGAAGAGACGCGCCTCTTTGATCTGAGTTCGTTTGATACGTCGTTGTTGTTTGAACGTCTGCAGCCGGCGCCGCGGCTGGTGGTGTGTGGCGCGGGACATGTCGGTGCGTCACTCGCAAGACTCGCTGCGTTTGCAGGATATCAGACGACTTTGCTCGACGATCGGGCTGAGTTTCTCGAGCACGCTCGCTTTCCTGAAAAACAGATCGAACTGGTGGTTGCTGAAGATTGGGCTTCAGCCGTGCGAGATGCGGTCGGCAACGGTCGCGGTGTATCGGTGGCGGTCGTTACACGAGGTCACAACGAAGACGAGCAATGCATGCATGCTGTCATGCGTGCGAATCCTGATTATGTTGGTTTGATCGGAAGCAAGCGACGAACTTCGATCGTCATCGATCGATTACGCGAGGCCGGCGTTCCCGACGAGCAACTGCGAAAAATCCACGCCCCCATCGGACTCGACATCGGCGCCGTCACTCCGGAAGAAGTCGCCCTCTCAATCCTTTCCGAAATCGTAGCCCAACGTCGCGGCGCCCGCGGCGGCTCGCTCTCGTCCGGGCGACGGAAGTAATCAGCCGGGCGCTTGGGGTTTTAAGCGCCCTTTTCTCTGAATCGTTTTTTCCCCCGATTTTGAGTGTGATTTGACCTTGGGTCGGTGCACTGAGGCCCGCGACATTATTGTGTCGAATTCGTGAGGGTCCGTGTTGTGATAATCGGCCTCAACCTTCTCCTGCTCGCTTTTTGAGAGTTTTGCAAATCGTTTCTTCATCTCTTTTTCAATTCCCAACCCGTGAACACTCGCACCAGGCCGTTGCCTTTATCTTGAAATACGAGTCTTAGTCTTCTGCCACGATTGGTTCTTCCGTCCAGAACATAAACATTATCGAAGCGGCGCACATCACGCGCGTAGAAGAAAAGATGACGGAAACACTCTTCCGCTTCGTGCGGCTCGATCGCGTGATCACGTAGGTGCTGCACGTTGCCATTCTTTTTCTCATGGTCATCCCATTCGAAGATGTTCCAGTGAGGTTGTTCCATCTCTTGAGCGTCATTCTAAGTGGAGCCACAGAAAAGCACAAAGAGGGTACTCGCAAATTGTTAGTCGTTCTTTGCGGCACTGACCTTTCATGTTAAGACTATTGACTTCATGCCCATCGAACTTGCTTCTGTAGCCGACCCAAAACCCTCCACTCCCCGCCGTAGCGGAATGTTCCGCGCTCTTTCGAATCGCAATTATCGTCTCTTCTGGATCGGAGCGTTTCTCTCGAATGTCGGGACGTGGATGCAGGCGGTTGCACAGGGTTGGCTCGTCCTGCATTTGACCAACTCGCCTTTCTGGCTCGGACTCGACGCCTTCATGGCGACCGCGCCCGGTTTCATCTTCACACTCGCGGGTGGCGTCTTCGCCGACCTGATCGATCGACGCCGTTTGATGATGTACACGCAAGTGGTTGCGGGACTCGCCGCTCTCGGCCTCGCGACATTGGTTGCGACCGATGTTGTGAATCGTTGGATGGTGCTGGGGTTTTCGTTTGTAACGGGTTGTTGTATGGCGCTGGCGAGTCCATCGTTTTTGGCAATGACTTACGATCTCGTCGGTCGTGAAGATCTCGCCAACGCGGTCGCTATGAACTCAACACAGTTTCAGTTATCACGTGTAGTTGGACCAGCGCTCGCTGGTGTTGCGTTTCGCGTGTTTGGTCTCGCCGGATGCTTCTACGCCAATGGAATTTCTTTTATCGCGGTAGTTGTTTCGCTCGCGATGGTCCGACCGCAGTATCGTGCAAACACGCCGTCACATTCGGTGAAGGATCGACGCGCTTTTTGGGAAGATCTGGTTGCCGGATTTCGCTACGTACGCAACCGGCCGCGCGTATCGTCGTTGTTGCTGCTGTCAGCCGTAAACAGTCTGTTCGGTGCGCCTTACTTCAGCATGGTGCCGCTCTACGCGCGCGACATCTTTAAGCTTCAGGAAACCGGCCTGGCGTTAATGATGGGCGTCGCGGGTTGCGGCGCTTTACTCGGCGCCTTGCTGGTTGCTTATCTCGGCGACTTCAGAAGAAAAGGCTGGTTCGTGCTAGGCGGTGCGATCATGTTTGGTTTGTGCATCACCGGGTTTGCTTTATCTTCGCGATTGAGGTTGTCGTTGATGTTTTTGTTTGGCGTTGGATTCGCCCTCGTGGTTTCGGTGGCGCTCATCAACACGTTGTTGCAAAAGCTCGTGACCGACCAGATGCGCGGTCGCGTGATGAGCATGTTCATTCTTTCGTTCATTGGCACGCTGCCGATCGGCAACATCGTCGCGGGCGCAGCATCCAACCATTTTGGCCCGCAACGTACCCTCGCTGTCGGCGGGTTAGTCGTCACCACGGTCGCCACAGTGGTCTCGATCTTCAATAAACGTCTCCGCGAGTTGCACTAAGGGCGCAAGAAGCTCGCGAGCCGTCCGTTCTATCTTCCAGCAAGCAGTGTTAACGTCCGGATTGGGAGACTTTTATGCAACTGCAAACCACAATAATGCGACTTTTATTAGTGTTTTTCGTATTTTTAGGATTGGCGACGGTCGCCAGCGGGCAGGGAATCATCGTTCCGGGTCCGTGCCGCCGTTGCCCGGAACCACGGCCACTGCCACAGATCACCCTGCCGCGAGCACTTCCCATCAAGTCGATCAAGATCGATACGAAAATCAGTTCACAAGTTGCGACAACTCACGTCGAACAGGTATTTCGTAACGACACCAACGTCACACTTGAAGGAACTTACCTGTTTCCGATTCCGGAGTCGGCTTCGGTGGCTGAGTTCGCAATCTGGGATGGGGACCGACGACTCGTCGGCGAGGTTAGAACTCGCGAAGAAGCGCGTCGCATTTACGACGAGATCGTGCGCCGCCAACGCGATCCGGGATTGCTCGAATACGCCGGTAAGGATTTGTTTCAGGCGAGCATCTTTCCTATCCTCCCGCATTCAGACAAGAAACTCGAGATCACTTACACGCAGGTCGTGCGGGCTGAAGGCGGCACTGTTTCTTATCGCTATCCATTAGGAACTGGCCGGCAGGTGGCTCAAATCGGTTCGGTCGCCGGACGTGTTGAAGTCGAGAGCAAAGAGCCGCTGCGGAACGTCTATTCACCCACGCACGTCATCGACGTCAAACGCAGCAGCGACAGGCGCTCGGTAGTTTCATTTGAAAGTCAGAATGGTAAAGAGCAGCAGGACTTTCAACTGTTCTATACGATTTCGAAGGAAGACTTTGGGCTCACTCTACTGACTCATCGTGAAGCCGGAAAACACGGCTACTTCCTCTTGATGATTTCGCCGAAGGATGATTGGTCGGAACAGGAATACTCGGCCAAGGACGTCGTGTTTGTAGTAGACACTTCGGGTTCGATGGCTGAAGAGGGAAAGATGGAGAAGGCGCGCGCCGCACTGCTTTACGGCGTGCGAATTCTACGCCCGCAGGATCGTTTCAACATCATTTCGTTCGCGGGCGAAGAACATTTGATGGAAGCGGGAATGATCGCTGCCGATGAAAGAGGTCGCGCCCGCGGCGAGGCTTTCGTGAAAGCGTTGCGACCGGTTGGTGGAACGAACATCAATCAATCGTTGTTGGCGGCCCTGCGTCAATTCGTCGACTCAGATCGCGAGCGGCCGAAGATGCTTGTGTTTATGACTGACGGTTTGCCGACTGTCGATGAAACGAACGTGAACAGGATCGTCGACAACGTGCGCACGACGACCAAACCCGGCGTGAGATTGTTTACGTTTGGTGTTGGTTACGACGTCAACACGACGTTGCTCGACAAACTCGCTGCCGAGAATGGCGGCGTCGCGGATTACGTCGAACCAAAAGAGGATCTGGAGGTTAAAGTCTCGAACTTCTTCTCGAAAGTTAACTATCCGGTGCTCACTGATCTGCAACTCGACATGGGTGGCGCGCAAACGGATCTGATCTATCCACGTGGAATACCCGACGTGTTTCGCGGATCGCAGGTGACGTTGATCGGTCGTTACAGCAATGCTGCCGATCTTAATTCAATGCAACTGAAACTCACGGGTAAATCCGGTGGCGTTACGCGAACATACACCTACACGAACCTGAGTTTTCCGTTGCGTAGCGATGCGAACGAGTATCTGCCACGACTTTGGGCGACTCGTCGTGTGGGTTGGTTGATGGAACAGGTGCGTTCGAACGGCGAGCAGAAGGAGTTGCGTGATGAGATCGTGGATTTAGGAACGCGCTATGGCATCGTCACGCCTTACACTTCATATCTGGCTCTCGAGAATGCTGTGACCGTAAGCGATAGCGGCGCGCAGCCGGTTATACGGGGTGCGGCCGACACTCAAGGGTTTAGCGGTCTGGTGATGAACGCGCCTAGTGCAGCGCCGGTGCCGAAGGTGCAGATGTCGACCGGGGCCGGGGCAGTGCGACAGAGCAAAGTTGCGCGCGAGCAACAGGAGGCCGACCGTCTGAAAGATGACGACACGAGAACAGATGCCGTGCGCCGTGTTGAGGGTAAGACTTTCTACCTGGTCAACGGCGTGTGGACTGATTCTGAATTCAAAGCTGTTCTGGGTCTGCCGGAAACGACACTCGTGTTCGGCAGCGACGAATACTTCGCGTTGTTGAAACAGATGCCGAAGCTGGGCGCTTACTTCTCGTTAGGCCAACGCGTGGTCGTTGTTTTTGAAGGGCGTGTTTACCGGGTGACCGTCGCAACACCGTAAGGGAGTTTCACGCGAAGGGGCAAAGGACGCAAAGATGCTAATAATCTTTGCGTCCTTTCTTTGCGCCTTTGCGTGAAACCCTACTTTAAGGTACAAAACTGGAAACAAAATCAGTTATGCGTACCAGAACCTTCAAGCTAATGCGGTTTTCTGCGGCCGTAGGTGTGTTGTTGACGCTAATCACGGCGGCGCGCGCCCAGAGCGGTTGGGTGCCTTTCAAAATCAACACCGGCGGAAACGATCTCAACACCGTCTACTTTCTCGACAGCAAACGAGGTTGGGTCGGCGGCGACGGTGGTTTTCTGAGTCACACTGAAGACGGCGGCACGTCCTGGATGCCACAGAAAGTCGGCACGAAGGCCGGCATAAACGATATCTACTTTCGTGACAAGGAAGCAGGATTTCTCCTCGCCGGTAACTCGATTTTCGTCACCCGCGACGGCACTAGCTGGACACAGTCGAGAGTGTTCGCGCCCGAGGAGTTCGAAGGTTCCGATGTCGAGTTGTACAGCGTGCGCTTCTCGAGCAAGAAGAAGGGCTGGGTCGTGGGCTCGATCAGTAAGCACGAGCGTGTGGTCGACAGCATCCTTATTTATACGGACGATGGTGGCGAAACCTGGCGTCGCCAGCGTGCGCCGAGTCGTCTCGAGCTGATCCATATTGATTTCGTCAGTGATAAACGCGGTTGGATCGTCGGCGACGGCGGCACGATTCTATTTACACGCGATGAAGGTGCGAGTTGGACAAAGCAGAACGCCGGCACAAACGTGACGCTTTATCACGTTGATTTTCGCAACGACAAAGATGGGTGGGTCGTTGGCGAACGCGGCACGTTGTTGCGCACAACTGACGGCGGCGAAACATGGACGCTGGTTCCGACAAATGTGAACGTCACTTTGTTGAGCGTTCAGTTTCTGAATGATGATGAAGGTTGGGCGATTGGTCGCGGCGGCGTGATTCTCAGAAGTAGCGACGAGGGCAAGACGTGGGTGCGACAAGATTCAACAACGAAGCAAAACCTTTACTCGCTAAATTTCAACAAGAAGATCGGATGGGTAGTTGGTGGCGCGGGAATGGGGTTGCGTTACGAGCGTCAATGAGCAACCCGTAACGTGTAGAACACATCACAGTCAGCGAGGTTAATCGGATCGCCGCAAGCAATAGCGACGACCATAACACTCGGTTCCTCCTGTGATTCGCCCGGCATGTCGGCCATGCCGGGCGCTTTTATTTCGACCTACTCTTTGTTTCCCGTGAAGGGAAGTTCCGGAGAGTTTTGCAGTTTGAGGAAGCCTTCTGCGTGTTCACCTTCAAATTTACCCGAAACCTCCGCCTCGACAGCGTGCCCATCCATCTCGAAAGAAGCGGTGGTGTGGAAAGAGTTGTCAGTAATCGCTATCGGTCCGAGGTCAGCATCTCCCATTTCTGAATGAATCACGCCACTGTATCCGGATTCAGTGCGAGAGATCGTCAACTTAGCCGGAATAGTTTGGCCGAGTGGTGTTTCAACTTCGATTGATCATGAACCTGCCGGATCTGTGGCTTCCACCGCTGCGCCTGGGGTCTTTCGTTTGCCGGCGGTGTTGTAGAGTTCGATGTCTTCACAATACGGTTTCATCTGCTCCAGCACGGACGCGCCGTCACCAACGACGATCAACGCTGCTTCATCCGGTTTGACGTACGTTTGCGCGATGCGCTGAATATCCTCGACGGTAACTGCCTGCACTCGATCGCGATATCGCTCCAGATAATCATCCGGCAGATTCAACATTTTGATTTGTACTAACTGATCCGTCAGACCTTCCTGCGTCTCGAGCCGGATCGGAAACACGCCGGTTAGATACGACTTTGCATCCGCGATCTCTTTTGCTGACACCGGCTCGCGGCGAATTCGATCCAGTTCGTATAAGAACTCTTTTATGGAATCGCCAGTCACTGGCGTTCGCACTTCCGCAGTGCAGCGAATAGTGCCGGCACTGCGA
>Ga0126311_10000996_pt1 | contig 13386 bp, 17 predicted proteins | sample Plot61_FD_92539 | JGI IMG/M metagenome (GOLD analysis project Ga0126311, IMG submission 92539) | Serpentine soil microbial communities from UC McLaughlin Reserve, CA, USA - Plot61 | ecosystem: Environmental > Terrestrial > Soil > Grasslands | place: USA: UC McLaughlin Reserve, Lake County...
ATCGAGCTCTCGACGAGCACGCGCGAGCGCGCCTCGCAGCTCTGGCCGGCCGAGTAGTAGATCGACCAGACCGAGCTCGGGATCGCGTCGTCGAGGTTCGCGTCGGCGAAGATCAGGTTCGGGCTCTTGCCGCCGAGCTCGAGAATCAGGCGCTTGATGCCGTCGGAGGCGAGCCGCATGATCTCCGCGCCCGTCGCGGTCGAGCCCGTGAACGCGACCTTCTCGACCCCCGGGTGCTTGACGAGGTGCGCGCCGACGGTCGGGCCCGGGCCGGGGACGACGTTGATCGCTCCCGCAGGAAAGCCGACCTCCGACGCGAGCTCGGCCATCCGGAGCGCCGAGAGGGGCGTCGCCGAGTCGGGCTTGAGCACGATCGTGCAACCGGCCGCGAGCGCGGGCGCGAGCTTCCAGGTCGTCATCATCAGCGGGTAGTTCCAGGGCACGATCTGTCCGCAGACGCCGACCGGCTCCTTCAGCGAGTAGAAGAGGATCGACCCCCCGATCGGGTTCGACCGGCCGGCGATGGAGGCGATGGCGGAGCCGTAGAAGCGGAAGTTCTCGACCGCCTGCGCGAGCTCGGCCTTGACGGACGAGATCGCCTTACCGACGTTGCGCACCTCGAGCTCGGCCAGCTCCTTGCGGTTGGCGACGAGCGCGTCCGCGAGCGCGTGGAGAAGCCGCGAGCGCTCGTTCGGCGGCGTCTTGCCCCAGGGGCCTTCGAGTGCGGCACGAGCGGCCTCGACGGCCCGGTCGACATCGGCCTCCGCCGCCATCGCCACGGTTGCGAGCGGCTCGCCGGTCGCCGGTTCCGAGAGCTCGCGGACGTCGCCGGCGGCGGACTCCGTGAGCTCACCGTTGATGTAGAGCCCGTACTCGCGCTCGGTCGCGACAGCCATCAGCGGCGGAAGATACCTCTTGCGGAAGGAGAGGCGAGGCGCGTCCCGAACCAGCGTTTACCAATCCAGATGTCACGACGGCCCGTACGAACGGGAAAGGCTGACTGGCGCAGAGGCCCGCTCCCGCGGGCCTCTTCCATATGATCAGCCAGCGGTGACCGACTCGGTCGACATCACAGCGGCACGAATCCCGGACCGTGACCGGCTGCTCGAGGAGCTCCGCAGCGCCGGCCTCGATGCCGAGCCGGTCGGTGAGGTCGAGATCGAGGTGAAGGCGGAGGAGTCGGCGGAGGTCTACGAGCGGGTCGAGGGAATGATCGTGTCGCTCGGCGCGCCGTTCGTCCCAATCAAGCACGAGGGCGTGATCTACGTCCGTCCTCCGGTCGGCTAGGACCGCTCGAACAGCGCCGCCTGGCCCTGGCCGACACCGACGCAGAGCGTCGCGAGGCCGTAGCGGCCTCCGCGACGGCGCAACTCGTGCAGCAGCGTCACGACGAGCCGCGCGCCGCTCATCCCAAGTGGATGCCCCAGCGCAATCGCACCGCCGTTCACGTTCACGCGCTCGGGGTCGAGCCCGAGCTCACGGATCACGACGAGGCTCTGCGAAGCGAAGGCCTCGTTCAGCTCGACGAGATCGATCTCGGCGGCGTCCACACCGGTCCGGTCGAGCAGCTTCCGCACCGCCGGCACCGGCCCGATTCCCATCACCCGCGGGTCGACGCCTGCGACCGCGCTACCGGCGAAGCGCCCGAGCGGCTGCGCACCGAAGTCGCGTGCGCGCTCCTCGCTCGCGATCACCAGCGCGGCCGCTCCGTCGTTGATCCCGCTCGAGTTCCCGGCCGTCACGGTTCCGTCCTTCCTGAAAGCCGGCTCGAGAGTCGCGAGCTTGTCCGCGTCCGTGTTCGGCCGGGGGTGCTCGTCGACCCCGGCTTCCGCCAGCGGCACGAGCTCGTCGGCGAACCTGTTCGCCTCCTGCGCGCTCGCCCACCGGCGTTGCGACTGGAGGGCGAACGCGTCCTGCTCTTCGCGCGAGACGCCGTAGCGCTCGGCGACGTTTTCTCCGGTCTCGCCCATCGACTCGAGTCGGAACATCTCCTCCATGCGCGGGTTCGGGAAGCGCCACCCGAGCGTAGTGTCGTAGACGACCTGGTTGCCCCTGGGAAACGGATGCTCCGGCTTCCCCATTACGAGCGGCGCGCGGCTCATCGATTCGACACCTCCTGCGACGAACAGATCGCCGTCTCCGGCCGAGATCGCGTGACAGGCGGCGACGACCGCCGACAGTCCCGAGGCGCAGAGGCGGTTGATCGTGACTCCGGCAACCGACTCGGGTAGCCCGGCGAGCAGCGCAGCCATGCGCGCGACGTTGCGGTTGTCCTCGCCGGCCTGGTTTGCGCAGCCGAGGTAGACGTCTTCGATCTCGCGCGGCGCGACGCCGGCGCGCGAAACGGCCTCGGCGACGACGACCGCCGCCAGGTCGTCCGACCGGATGCCCGACAGAGCACCGCCGTACCGGCCGACGGGCGTCCGGACCGCGGACAGGACGACTGCTCGGGCCATGCGTTCGAGTCTAGTCGCGTGCCCGCGCGACCCAGGCCGCGACCTCGGCGACGTCGACCGGCCGCGTCGTGTCGACTTCGAGCACGGGGCCACCGAGCCCAAGCGGCTCGTTCTCGGCCTCGAGCCGCGCCCGAAGCTCCTCGATCCGCTCCGCGTCGAAGTGCGCACTCGTGCGGTCGCCGATCCTGGCTTCGTACCGCCGGATCACCTCAGCCGAAGGGCAGCGGCAGAACACCTCGATCGGCCGCGGGCAGAGCTCGGCGATTCGCGCTCCGGCGACGCGGTTGAAGTTCGACTCGAGGACCGCCGGGCCGGCGTCCCGTGCGAGCGCGAACATGACCTCATACGTCGCGGCCCCGAGTCGCCGCGATTCGTCCACATGGGCAGGCGGGAGAAGGGCCTCCTTGATCACGTCCTTCGCGATCAGCGGGAGCGCGAGCGCCTGCGCCAGCGGCCGTGCGAGAGTGGTCTTGCCAGCGCCGGGTGGGCCGCTGACGAGGACGAGCACCTAGCCGACGAAGTCGACGTGGACGGGGGCGCTGAAGGCGCCAACCTCCTCGCCACGGCGCAGCAGCTCGTGGACTGCCGCGCGACCTTCTTCGCCGTAGTCCTGCGTCAGCTCGTTCACGTACATCCCCACGAAGCGGTCTGCGAGCTCCGTGTCGAGCCCGCGGCCCCAGCGCAGCGCGTACTGCATCGCCTCGTCCCGGTTGGCGAGGCCCGCTTCGATCGAGTCGCGCAGGACGCGCGACAGTCTCTTCAGCACGTCGTCGCCGAGGTCACGCCGAGCGGCATTTACACCCAGCGGCAACGGCAACCCTGTCTCCTCCAGCCACCACTCGCCGAGGTCGAGGACCTTGACGAGGCCGGCGGAGCCGTAGGTCAGCTGGCCCTCGTGGATGAGGAGCCCCGCGTCAGCACGCCCCTCGGTCACCTCGTCCAAGATCTTGTCGAACGGAACTTCGCGGTAGCGGAAGTCGCCGATGGCGATCCGCAGCGCGAGGAATGCCGTCGTCATCTTTCCAGGAACCGCGATCTCGACATCTGCCAGCGATACGGGCTCACGCGCGACCACGATCGGCCCATAGCCGGACCCCATGCTCGCGCCGTGCGGCAGCAGGACGTATCGCTCCTGGACGAACGGATAAGCGTGCAGCGAGAGCGCGGTCACCTCGAGTCGGCCCTCGAGCGCCCATTCGTTCAGCGTCTGGATGTCCTTGAGCACGTGCTCGAACTCGAAGCCGGCCGTGTCGACCCGCTCCTCCGCCAGCGCCCAGAACATGAACGCGTCATCTGGATCGGGGCTGTGGCCGAGTCGGATGAGCACGCTTCAACCTAACCTAAACTTTTCCCATCGCCGGCGGCCGCGACCTCGGGGACGCGATCGCAGGCGCTAGCGACGACCCGAAAGCCTGACGAGCCGCGCGATCTCCGCCTGTGGCAGAAGCGCGGGCTCCCCGTGGAGCCGAGCCGTCGCGAAGACGTGCGCTGCCTCCTCGACGGCGTACGCGCACCGCAGCGCCTCGCCGAGGTCGCGCCCGAGACAGACAGGCCCGTGGTTGCGGACGATCGCCGCCCACCCGTCGCCCGCCGAGAGCACGGCCTCGCCCATCGCCCGCTCGCCGGTCGGCGCGTACGCGACGACGGCAATCGCACCGCCGACGGCAGCGGCCTGCTCGGCCAGAACGACTGGGATCTCCTCGACGATGAGCGCCATCGCCGTCGCGCGCGGCGAGTGGGTGTGCACGATGGCGCCGACCTCGGGTCGGCCGCCGTAGACGGTCAGGTGCATCGGCAACTCGACGCTCGGAGACCCGCCCTCGAGCTGCGCCCCCTGCTCGTCGACGAGGCAGACGTCCTCCGGCCGCATCCGGTCGTACGGGAGCGACGTCGGCGAGACCGCGATCAAGCCGGTCCCGCGGTCGCGCGCGCTGACGTTGCCGGCAGTTCCGGTCACGAGACCGGCGGCTTCCAGTCGCCGGAGGACGTCGACGACCTCCGCGCGCAGCCCCGCGAGCCTCACGTTCCTGGGGCGACGTCAGGTGGCGCCGGAGGCCGGCTCCGCCGGCCGTGAGGGGCCCTCGGCCAGGGACGTGAGAGCTTCAACGGCGCCCGAAGAACCAGCGCTCGAGCGGCTTCAAGAGCTCGTCGCGGATAAACGGCCGCACGTTCTCGGCCCGGCCGTCCTGCTCCGACACCCGCACGTCGTCCTCCAGCGTCGCGTTGGCCACCTCGAGTGCGTCCGCCAGCTCATGGCCCTCGAAGATGTAGTCCGCACGCCGTGGCTCATCGCTCGGACGGTGCTGAGGATTCACGGAGCGGCCGACGGCCCACAGCGCGCCGGCGCGCCGCTCGATCCAGATCACGATTCGCTCGGGAGCGCCGGTGTCGTCGAACCCGTGGACCTCGCGCTCGGCGAGCCGGCCGGCAGTCGCCTTCCGCCTCACGGCGACTACTCTATCCGTGCATGGCCTGGTTTTCGAACCTCTTCCGGAACCCCTTCTCGTTCCTCGGCACCCGTTCCGGAAAGGACGAGCGCATGACGGCTTACCTGCTCCGCGAGCACGCCCGCGGCCGGTCGCTTGCCGAGATTCTCGAGGATCCGTACGTCCGCAACCGCTGCACGCCGCAGGAACGCGATCGCCTGCTCGAGCGGCCGGAGGTGATTCGCGCGCTCGGGGAGGACGCGGTGGCGTCGGTGCGCGCGGATATGTCTCAGGGGTAACGCCCGACGCCGCGCTCGCGCGCACGCTCAACCGCAGCGGCCGCGATCGCGACGTCCCAGGCAGCGAGACCGTTCGACTTGAACAGCACGACGTCGTCGTCCGTCTGGCGACCGTCCACCTCGCCGGCGACGACCTCTTGGAGCTCATGTACCTCGAGCCAGTCCAGCACGCCTTGCTCGATCGGTTCGATCAGGTCGCCTGACTCGATCTTCGCCTGCTCACGCGAATCGCAGCAGACGAACGCCGCCCGCTCGAGAACGACGTTGTCGAGCTCTCGCGCGTTCCGGCGGTTCGCTCCCATCGCACAGACGACGGCGCCCGGGCGGAGCCACTCGCCGCGAAGGACCGGGTCGCTCGACGTGGTTGCCGTCACCACGATGTCCTGCTCACCGGCGTCGCTCGAACTCTCAGCGGCCTCGGCTCCGAGGCGGTCGCAAAAGTCGGCCAGGTTCTCCGGCGTGCGGCAATAAGCCACGACCTTCTCGATCGCCGGCAACGCGGCGCGGATGCAGGCGACCTGGCTCTCGGCCTGCCAGCCGCAGCCGATGATCCCGAGCGTGCGCGCTCCCGACTTGGCGAGGTGGCGCGCCGCAACGCCGCTGGCCGCGCCCGTGCGGAGCTGGCCGAGCCGGTCGGCCTCGATCACGGCGACGATCTCCCCCCGCGCGAACAGCGTGACGACGAACGACGCTCCCTCGCTCGTCGCGAGGTACGTCTTCGAGCCGGCGAGACCGAGCTCCGAGTCGGCGGCGGCCATGACCGCCAGCGCTCCCTCGGTGAGGCGAAGCCGCCGGCGCGGCATGTGGTCGATGACGCCGCGAGCGAGGCGGTGGAAGCATTCCTCGATCGCGTCGACCGCCTCGGCGGACGTGAGCAGCCCGTCCACGTCCGCCTCGGTCAGATAAAGCGCCACCGCGCGGATATTAGGATGAGGGCTTCTCTACGAAGCTGATGCTGCCGCTTGCCTCCAGGACCGCCCACTGGATCTGGTCGAGCGAGCTGATCTGCTGCGTGAGACGAGCCTCTTCCAGCACTTCGTCGATCGTCATCCGCTCGCGACGCAGGTTCTTCTCGATTGGCTTGCCGTCCTGGACGATCACGATCGGGTCCCCTTCGAACACCGGCCGGATGCGAGGAAAGCGGAAGCTCGTGTACGAGACGAGCACCTGGAGCAACGCGATCGTGCTCACTGCGAGGATCGCGCCCAGCAGGGAGTAGTCGTCTTGCGTCAGCCCCTGCTGAATCGAATCGCCGAGGATGATGAGCAGGATCAGGTCGAACGGAGCGAGCGACGAGAGCTCGCGCCTGCCGATGATCCGGGTCAAGACGACCATGAAGGCGAAGAGAACGATTGCGCGGAGAACGATGTCCATGGGCTACGGAAAGATGCTCACCGTCTGATCGATGCCGAGCAGGCGCGTCTCCCCGTCGAACAGCTCGACGGTGCGCGTGCGGCGGCCGACGTTCGTCGGATTTACCTGGAAGTCCATGAACAGGAGGTACTCCTGCCCCTTCGGGATGTGGCCGAGGTCGAGTGAGAGCTTGCCGTCGTTGCTGGCCTCGCCGATCGGGGACGGCTCGATCGTGTTGACGGTCATGGACTCGAGCCAGCCGGGTCCCAGCTGCAGCACCGCGTCCTTGATCTCCTGGCGAGCGTCGATATGGAAGCGCGCCTGCCAGAGCAGCCCGCCGCGGAGCTGCGTCGGCGCGTACACGCTGAGGTGGGCGGCGGGAACGGTTGCACTGTCCGTCGCCGGGCGCTGACCGAAGACGTTCAGGAGCGCCAGGATGACCAGCGCGCCGAAGGGAACGGCGAGCAGGCCGCGACGGATCCAGATCTGCCATGCGCGCCCCTCGAGATCACGGTCGCGCTTGAGGACGATCCCGTCCGGGATATCCGCCATGCGCCTTCCATTCGGCAGCCGGCGAGCCTTTCCTCGCCGCGGCGCCCACACGCGGCTCACGAGAGGCGGGCACTCAGCCGACCATGGCTACACTGGGATTCCTTCGCGCCCGTAGCTCAGGGGATAGAGCGCTGCCCTGCGGAGGCAGAGGTCGCATGTTCGAATCATGCCGGGCGCACTCCCGATCCCTCCTTTGATCGGCCTGTGGCGACGCCTACGAAGGAGGTACGCATGCCGATCACCAACAGCATCGAGATCGACTGTCCACCCGAGAAGGTCTTCGACTACCTGGCGCAGCTCGACAAGCACAGCGAGTGGCAGACGGCGGTCAAGCGCATCGAGGTCGAGACGCCCGGGCCGACGGGCGTCGGGAGCCGAGCTTGTGAGGTGAGGGATGGACCGGGCGGCGAGCAGACGATCACCTACGAGGCGACCGAGTTCGAGCGGCCCACGTCCGCAGCCTTCCGCGGCATCGACGGAGGGATCAGGCCGCTCGGACGATTCGTGCTCACGCCGCTCGACGGCGGTGCGCGCACTCGCTACGACTTCGAGTTCGACTTCGAGACCCACGGCCTGAGCGGGAAGATGTTCGGCAAGATCGCTCGGCGCCAGGCAGACAAGGAGATCCCCCAGGATCTGGCCCGGTTGAAGGAGAAGCTGGAGAGCTAACCGATCGAGAGGTCGGCGTCGGCGGGCACCTCGGTCCGGACGTAGGCGAGCGCAAGTCCGGGAACGGCGCTCGTGATTCGGCCGACGACCTTGCCGTCGTAGCGGATCTCTGCTCCGGGCTGCGCGTGGTCCGCCTTCAGCACGCGGAGGCCGCGGTTCGCATGCCCTCGGTAATGAAGCCGCGCGACCGGTTCCTGGCCCGGGTAGCAGCCCTTCGTGAACGAGATGTGCGTCTCGTCGAGGCCGGCCTCCGCCGGAAGGATGCTCCCGTCCAGCTCCTTCCCCCACGCCGGCACGCCCGCCTCGATCCGGGCGCGCTCGAGCTCTTCCTCGCCGACCGTCGGCTCCATTTCCCCGTCGAGCTGCTCCTCCGCGTCGGCGAGGTTGCCGTCCCAAACGAGCAAGGACGTGTGACGCTCGGGCTCGATCTTGCATTTCGCCGCAAAGCGGGCTCGCAGGAGCGTCGTGCGCAGCGTCTCGCCGAGTCCCGGCTCCGTCAGGAGGAGGAAGTCGTCGGCGGCTCGGCGCAGCACCCGCACCGGCGCGACGATCCGGCCCTTCGGCGTCAGCAGCAGGGCGTCGCAAGGCGTTTGAGTCACGTCGTTCGAGAGCATTCGCTGCAGGAAGTCCTCCGCGTCAGGCCCGCGAACGCTTACGAAATCCCGTGCCCTCGCTGCGATCAGCATCGCAATTAGTCTAGGCTGCGTGTTCCGCTCGAAGGCCGAGCAAAAGGTTGCGGATGCGGGGTACGACCCGGCCCGGCTCCCTCCGGGGCAGTACCTCACCGAGAAGTGGCCCGTGCTTCACGCGGGCACGGTCCCGAAGATCGACCTCGCGACCTGGGACTTCCGCGTGTGGGGGCAGGTGGAGAACCCGGTCCGGCTGTCGTGGGACGAGCTCAAGCGCCTCCCCACGACTGAGATCACCGTCGACATCCATTGCGTCACCCGCTGGAGCCGCTTCGACACGAGCTTCCGCGGCGTGCACTGGCGCGACCTGGCCGAGCTCGTCCAGCCGAAGCGAGGCGCGCGGTTCGTCGTAGCTCATGCCGAGCAGGGCTTCACCTCGAACGTCCCGCTCGCGGCGCTCCAGGACGACCAGACGCTGATCGCTTACGAGGCGGACGGCGAGCCGCTGACGCCGGATCACGGCTGGCCGCTCCGGCTCGTGGTCCCGAGCCGCTACTTCTGGAAGAGCGCGAAGTGGCTACGGGGGCTGGAGCTCCTCGACCACGACCAGCCGGGCTTCTGGGAGCGCTACGGCTACCACAACGAGGCGAACTACTGGAAGGAAGAGCGCTACGGGTTCTAAAGCACGGGGGAAACCAGGTTTCCCCCGTGAGCCCCCTTCTTAACGGCGCATCTCTCACAGGTTGCTGGAGATGCGCCGGCAAAGCCGGCACATCTCGCGTCCCGTGGTGAACAATTCTGCCGTGGCCTCGAGGCTGGGGAACATCACGTTCGCGTGCGAGCGTCCGGTCGAGCTCGCGGAGTTCTGGCGCGCCGCGCTCGGTTACGAGCACATCGAGCTTCCCCCGCACGTGATGGAGCAGGTTCAGACCGCAATCGACGCTGGCGAGATCGATCCGACCGCGTGGGCGATGCTCGTACCGCCCGACGGCGGCGGCCCGAGGCTCCTCTTCCAGCGCCGGCCGAAGACGCCGACGGAGTCGATCCCCATCCACCTCGACCTGAACGCAGAGGATCCGGACGCCGAGGCGGAACGCCTCGTGGCGCTCGGAGCGACGGTCGTCGAGCACAAGTCGAGCCGCATCGGCGACATCGAGGAGCGGTGCATCGTCATGCGCGATCCGGAGGGCAACGGCTTCTGCCTGCAATAACCGCCGAGGTGCGAGACGTAGCGCCGGAGTTGTGGCTGTGGCGGCGGCCGCATCCCGAATGGCATCCGGAGGCTGGGTGGGATCCGCCGGTTTCCTCGTTCTGCGTCACCTCTCAGGGCGTGACACTCGTTCTCGACGCGCTCGATCCCGGCGACGATGCGGTGTGGGCACGGCTCGACGCGGCACGCCCGAGCGCCGTCATCGTCGTCAAGCCCGACCACTTCCGCGACGCCGAGATGTTCGTGCGTCGGTACGGCGCGACGCTGTACTCCGAGGCATACGTCTGGGACGAGAAGGCGCCCGGCATCGAAGCATTCGTGCAGACCGCACCCGGCATGGAGCTGCCAGGTGGCCTGCTGACGCTCGACGACGGGCGCTGGCGGCAGGAGACGCCGTTGTTCCTCCCCGCGCAGCGAGCGCTCGTGTTCTCGGACGGCCTCGCGGCGGATGCCGGCGGAATCCTGCGCGTCTGGGAGACGCCCTGGCACGAGCGGCGCGTGCTGCCGGCGCTCCGTGCGATGCTCGAGCTTCCGTTCGAGCTCGTCCTCGTCTCGCATGGGGAACCGGTGCACGACCGGGACGAGTTCGAGGCCGCGCTTACGCGCGCGCCCTACTCCGGCTGACGAACCTCACTCGGAAGCGACTGCCCCTCGAGCGCCGCGATCACGTTCTCGGCTGCGAGGCGGCTCATCGCGCTGCGGGCTTCAACCGTCGCGGAGGCGGTGTGGGGCGCGAGCACGACGTTGTCGAGCTCCGACAGCCCCGCGGCGAGCTCGGGCTCGTGTTCATAGACGTCGAGGCCCGCTCCGGCGATCTCGCGAGCGCGCAACCCTTCGACGAGCGCACCCTCGTCGACGACGGCGCCACGCGACGTGTTGACGAGGATCGCGGTCGGCTTCATCACTCGAAGCTCCGGCAAGCCGACCAGGTGGTGCGTCTCCGCCGTCAGCGGCACGTGCAGCGTAACCACGTCGGCCCGCGGAAGCGCCGCCTGGAGCGGGCCGCGGCCGACGCGGAGCACGCGCATTCCGAACCCCAGCTCCGCGATCTGCGCGACCGCCTCACCGATCCGGCCCGGCCCGACGACGGCGATCGTCTTCCCGCGGAGCTCCATCCCGAGCAGGAAGCTCGGGCCCCAACGCCGGAACCATCGCTCGCGGACGATCCGGTCGCCCTCGACGATCCTGCGAGCGACGGCCAGGATCAGCGCGAACGTGTGCTCGGCGACCGCCTGCGTGAGCACGTCGGGCGTGTTCGTAACCTTCACCCGGCGCCGAGCCGCCGCGGCGAGGTCGACGTTGTCGTAGCCGGCGGCGAAGTTCGCGACGACTCGGAGCTGCGGCCCCGCCGCCTCTAGAACCCGGTCGTCGATCCGGTCGATCAGCAGCGCGAGGATCGCGTCTGCGCCGGCCACGAGGCCAGCGAGCTCATCCGGCGCGTAGGCATCCTCGGACGGCCCAACTACGACCTCGTAGCCACGCTCGCGAAGGAGATCGAGCGCCGGCGGAGGCACCGGATGCGTGACGACGACACGCACGGAGCCTGGAGCCTAAGCTCGTCGGCGATTCGGTGACTCGCGACAGCCGCAGTCGTCCCGGCTGGTGTGGGGCCACCACGTCAACGAGGCGCCGCGGACGTTCGATTACGTGCGCCCCTGCTCACGACGAGGTTCACTCTCGCTCCGAGGACGCGCCTCGCCCCGGGATGCGGGCGCTGCGAGATCACGCGTCCCGGGCCGACCGACGCGGAGAAGGCGCGGCTGATCCGGCCCGTACAGCAGTGCGCGCGGGCGAGCGAGCGCCTGCCCGAAGGGAGTGCCCGCCCCGTCACCTTCGGTACGCGGCAGATCGCCTGTTCGTCCAGATAGCGCGCGAGCGCGAAAGCCATGTGCTCCGCCTTCGCGTCGTAACTCGAGCCGGCGACAACAACCTTGCCGTTGCGCTGAACGGCGACGGAACTGGCCTCGTCGTGGTTTCCGCCAAATCGAGTCTCCATGACGCCGCGATGCCCGAAGCTCGGATCGAGCGAACCTTGCGCCGCGTAGCGCGCGACGGCGAACGAAAACCGCCGATCGGTGCGCGTCCCTGCCACGACGATCCGCCCGTCATGGCCGACGGCAACGGCGTCCGCTCGAGCGTCGGAATCAAGCTCCGTCGTGAGGCGGCCGCCTGAGCCGAAGCTCGGGTCAAGCGAACCCTCCGGCAGATAGCGGGCAAGCGCGAAATCCGACTCGGGCATGCCGACGTCGCTGAACGCGCCGATGGTGGAACCGGCGACGACGATCCTTCCGTCCGGCTGGAGCGCGATTGCCGCCGCCGACCCGCCGGAGCCGATCCGCGTCGTCACCGCGCCTCCGGAGCCGAATGACCGATCGAGAGAGCCGTCACTCTCATACCGCGCCAGAGCGAATCCGTAGAACGCGCCCGTGAATCCGCCGGACTCGAACCGAGAGCCGGCCGCCACGATCCGGCCGTCGGGCTGCAAAGCCAGGCCGGTGACGAAGGACGCGCGTTCTCCGAAGCCAGTTACGACCTTTCCGCCGAAGCCGAAGCTCTTGTCCGCGGATCCATCCGCGTTGTAGCGGACTCAGCGAAGCCGGGATCGAGCTCGCCGGGCGAAGCTTGTGCAGAGCCGGACACCACGATGAGGAGCGCGAGCACGAACAGGCGCGGAACGGATGTCGACCTAAGCGCGGCGATGCAGAGGACTGTAGAACAGCGAGGGGCCGGCATAGCCGGCCCCTCGCAAGAGCTAACCCCGAAAAGGGGCTGCTTACATCATCCCGCCCATATCGGGCATTCCGCCTCCGGCCATCGCCGGCTGCTTCTCCGGCGGCTCGGCGACGATCGCCTCGGTGGTGAGGATGTTCTTCGCGATCGAAGCGGCGTTCTGGAGCGCCGAGCGGACGACCATCGTCGGGTCGGTGATACCGGCCTTCACGAGGTCCTCGTACTCGCCGGTCTCGACGTTCAGACCGGTGCCCTTGCCGCCGTTGCGGATCTTGTCGATCACGATCGATCCCTCCAGGCCGGCGTTCGCCGACAGCTGGCGGATCGGCTCCTCGAGCGCCTTCACGACGATCGCCGCGCCCGTGCGCGTGTCGTCGTCGAAGGTGCTGAGGTCGATCGACTCGACCGCGTTCAGCAGCGCAACACCGCCGCCGGGAACGACACCCTCCTCGAGGGCAGCCCGGGCAGCCTGCAGCGCGTCCTCGACGCGATGCTTCTTCTCCTTCATCTCGGTCTCGGTAGCGGCGCCGACCTTGACGACGGCCACGCCACCGGCGAGCTTCGCGAGGCGCTCCTGGAGCTTCTCGCGATCGAAGTCGGAGTCGGTGTTCTCGATCTCCGCCTTCAGCTGCTTGATCCGGCCCTTGATGTTGTCGGACTCACCGGCACCGTCGATGATCGTCGTCGAGTCCTTGTCGACGACGACGCGGCGGGCGTGGCCGAGCTGCGTGAGCTTCGTGTTCTCGAGCTTGAGGCCCATCTCCTCGGTGATCACCTCGGCGCCCGAGAGGATGGCGATGTCCTCGAGCATGCGCTTGCGGCGGTCGCCGAAGCCGGGCGCCTTGACCGCGACTGCTGTAAAGGTGCCACGGAGCTTGTTGACCACGATCGTCGCGAGCGACTCGCCCTCGACGTCCTCGGCCACGATCAGCAGCGGCCGGCCCGCCTGGATGACCTGCTCGAGCACGGGCAGGAGGTCCTTGACGGCCCCGATCTTCTGGTTCGCGACCAGGATGTACGGGTCCTCGAGCACGGCCTCCATGCGCTCGGGGTCGGTGATCA
>Ga0126311_10000997_pt1 | contig 13386 bp, 4 predicted proteins | sample Plot61_FD_92539 | JGI IMG/M metagenome (GOLD analysis project Ga0126311, IMG submission 92539) | Serpentine soil microbial communities from UC McLaughlin Reserve, CA, USA - Plot61 | ecosystem: Environmental > Terrestrial > Soil > Grasslands | place: USA: UC McLaughlin Reserve, Lake County...
CGCTGCTGGTGACGCAGGTGCTGGCGCGTGTGCGTGAGTATCTGAAAGTGGAGATGCCGATACGGAGCTTGTTCGAGGCCGCGACGGTGGAGCAGTTTGCGCAATTGATTCAGGAGCAGATCAGCACAGGCAGGCAGAGTGAGTTACCCGAGATCGACCGCGTGTCGCGCGACGAGGAGTTGCCGCTGTCGTATGCGCAGCAACGGATGTGGTTTTTCGAGCAATTGTCGCACGGGACGAGTGCTTTCAACATCGCCTTGGGAGTGAGATTGAAAGGTGAGCTGAACGTGCCGGCACTGGAGCAGACTTTCGGCGAGCTCAGGCGCCGGCACGAAGGTCTGCGGACGATCTTTGCGGCACGTGACGATCAGCCGGTCCAAATCATTCAGCCGCTGAAACAGTTCAACTTGCCGTTAGTTGACATGGGTCAGTTGCCTGAAGACGAGTGCGAGACACAGGCGGCAAGGTTGGCCCGGGAAGAGACTTTGAAAATTTTTGATCTGACCAGTGGACCCCTGGTGCGACCGACGCTGTTAAGGATGGGTGCGCAGCATCACATCGTGATCTGCACGATGCATCACATCATTGGCGACGGGCAGTCGTTCGAAGTTGTTATTGCGGAGATGAGCCAGATCTATTCGGCGCTTATCAAGGGACAGTCATCGCCGTTGGCAGACTTGAGTGTGCAGTATGTGGACTACGCAGCCTGGCAGCGGCAGTGGTTGCAGGGCGAGGTGCTGGAGCAGCGGCTGGCCTATTGGCGAAAGCAATTGAAAGACGCACCGCAGCGACTGAGTCTGCCGCAGCGATTGGCACGGCCTAAAGTGCAGGAGTTCAAGAGCGCGAAACACTTCTTCAGAGTATCAGTAGGGCAGACCGAAAGTTTACGTGAGCTGAGCCGGCGTGAGGGTATGACGCTCTTCATGACTATGCTTTCCGGGTTTGTGTTGCTGCTGAACCGGTACGCGGGAGACGAGGACATTGTAGTTGGCTCAACCTACGCGAATCGTGAGCGGCCCGAGGCAGAGAAGCTCATCGGCATCCTGGTTAACACTTTGGTACTGCGGCTGAATCTATCCGGAGTCGTTACGTTCAAGGACATCATGCGGCGAGTGAGAGATGTTTGCCTTGACGCATATACCTATCAAGTGCCGCCGGAGTTGCTCAGGCAGAACCTGGACACTCGAGATGAAGAGCGCGAGCGTTTGTTCGACGTATGGTTCCAGCTGGAGAGGGCGAGACATGAAAAGTTTGGGATGACGGGCCTGGAGGTAACTCCTTACGTCGAAGGAAAAGAGGCGTCGCGATTCGAGTTGTCGATGAGCTTAGGCGAGCAAGAGAGAGAGATAGCCGGCGAACTCGAATACGATGAAAACATCTTTCCAGCGACGACTACCTTCAGGATGTTAGAAGATTACCTCCACTTACTAGCATTAATGGTCGCGGATCCGGATCAAGACCTCTCTACTATCTCGCTGACCAGCAATGATGAGATTGAACAACTCAGCTCGGCGTTCGTCGCTAATCTCGAAGTCTAGCCGCCCGAGGAGTAGCAAATGATTAAGACCGGACTTTTAGACTCAGAGCGCAGCTTGCCTTTCCTGATTGAGTTTGACTCAACTGATGGACCACCCGAAAACGGCTTGCTGATGTCCTGGTATAAGGACACCGAGCCCTACGTCGATCAGAAACTGCTCGAGCATGGAGCCATTCTATTCCGCGGTTTCGGTATCAATACTCCCGCCTCATTCGCTCGCTTAACTCGATCGGTAGCGCCGGGACTATTGGATTGTCTCGATGACAATGGACCGCGGACGAAGATCACCTCAGGAATTTACACGTCGACTGAGTATCCGGCCGAATATCAACTCTCGATGCATAGTGAGTATGCGTACTCGAATAAATTTCCAGCACGCCTGTTTTTCTGTTGTGTCGTAGAGCCAGGTAAAGGCGGTGAGACTCCGATCGCCGATAACCGCCAGATCTTAAAGAAACTGTCGCCGGAAATCGTTGCGGAGTTTGGACGTAAAAAGGTGAGGTATCTGCGAAACCTACATGGCGGAAACGGGTTCGGGTTGTCGTGGCAGGCAACTTTTCAGACGACGGACAAGTCGACGGTGGAAAAGTACTGCCGCGACATGTTGATCGATTACGAATGGAAGGCGGATGGAGGTCTAAGACTGGAGAATGCGTTTGTCAGTTCGATTACGCACCCGCAGACTGGCGAACAAGTCTGGTTCAATCAGGCTCCTCAATTTCATCCTTCAGACTATCCGGCGGAGATCTACAAATCACTGCTCAACTCGTTTCGTGGGAAAGAAGACGAGCTACCGCAGACGTCTTTGTTTGGTGATGGTACGCCAATAGATATTTCCAAGCTGAAGCACATTCGCGAAACCATGTTCAAGCAAGCTACCGTCTTCCCCTGGCGCGAAGGCGACGTGATGATGATCGACAACGTGCTGACATGTCACGGCCGCATGCCGTTCTCCGGCCAGCGTAAAATATTACTGGCCATGGCGAACACGTAGTTGGCTTTACCTCAAAAGTAAAAACAGAGCGCCGTTGGTGCTCCCTTCCGTCCCTTCCGTTGCCTTTGGCGCTGTCTGGTCCAAGCGTATCAACCAACGAATCAGATTCCTAAGAAATAAACATGGTCTATCAGAGCGTACAAGAGATGTTTAGCTGCATGGCCGAGCAGTTCGGCGCGCAGCCGGCCTTTGAACGTGCCGGGCGTCGTTTCACCTACGCGGAGTTGGAACGGGAGTCAAACCGTCTGGCCAACTTCCTGCTCGAACACGACGTTAGCACGGGCTCGATGGTGGGTCTGTTTACTGACGATCCGTTGCAGGTCATCACGGGCATTCTCGGCGTTCTCAAGGCAGGCGCAGTCTTTGTGCCGCTCGATCCGGCTTCCCCTAGCAACCGTTTGCAGGTAATGAGCGATCAGGTGACTCCTGAATGGTATGTGACGTCGCTCAAACATTTCGAAAAGTTGAAGCTCATAAACGGAGCCGCCAACGTGATCTGTATCGACGAACCAGCATCGGATTACGGCAGTTATGAACGAAACGTGCGACCTGTTTTCAAGAGCGATCCTGATTCGCCGTGTTCGATCTACTTCACCTCCGGGTCAACCGGTAAACCGAAAGCCATTCTGGGCCGGCTCAAAGGCATCGACCATTTCGTCAGGTGGCAGATCGGCGCGCTGGGAGTGGTACCCGGCACACGAGTGAGCCAGTTAGCCTCGCCACCGTTCGATGGGTTTCTCAAAGACATCTTTGTTCCATTGTGTTCGGGCGGAGTGGTCTGCGCGCCCGAGCACCGGAACGTGATCCTGGAACCCGGGATACTGGTCGACTGGCTCGACATTGAAAGAGTGGAGGTACTGCATTGCGTCCCATCAGTCTTCCGCGCACTGATCAACCAGGGACTAAACAGCAATTACTTCGAAGCGCTGCAGTACGTAGTTCTCGCCGGTGAGCCGTTGTTGCCTGCTGACGTGAAACGTTGGATGGACATATTCGGCGAACGGATCAAGCTGGTTAACTTGTATGGGACGACCGAGACGACCATCGCAAAGGTGGTTCATTTCGTTCGGCCTGAGGACACGGCTAAGCCTTCGATCCCACTTGGTAAACCGATCGCGGGCGCCGCAGTGTTAATCATGGATGCGGCTTCGAAACCATGCCATGAGGGCGCGGTCGGAGAGATTTACATTCGTACACCGTATTGGTCATTGGGTTACTACGGCGAACCAGAGCTGACGCGAGAAGTATTCATTCAAAACCCATTCAATAACGATCCTAAAGACATCATTCACAAAACGGGCGATTACGGCAGACTTCTCGAAGATGGCAATCTCGAGTATCTCGGCCGGCGCGATCAGCAGGTGAAGATTCGCGGCTTAAGAGTTGAACTGGGCGAGATCGAAAACGTGCTGCGAAGCAACGACGCAGTTGCCGACGTCGCGGTCGTAGATCGCGAGGACGCGGACGGCAACAAGTTCCTGGTCGCATACGTAAAGTTTACTAACGGCAATGCCAGCGAGAGTCTGCGGGATTATCTGGCTGAACGATTACCAGAAGGCATGTTGCCCTCCGCCATCGTTGAGTTGGACCAGTTGCCACGCACGCTAAACGGTAAGATCAATCGAAAGGCGTTACCTGCACTCGAAAAGGTGCGGGCTCAGTTGGATGCGACCGAGCTCATTCCGCGCGGTCCGATTGAAGAGATTATCGCGGGCATCTGGCGTGATGTGTTGCGATTGCCGGCGGTGGGACGCCGGAGTAACTTCTTCGATCTGGGAGGTCACTCGCTGCTCGCAACCCAGGTGTTGTTGCGTGTGAGAACCAGTCTGCAGGTGGACCTGCCCGTGCGCAGCATGTTCGAGGCGGTAACAATCGAGCAGTTCTCACAGTTGGTCGAGGCACAGATCAACGAAGGTTGTCAGCAGGCAATCGTGCCTATTGAAACGGTCTCGCGCGCAGATGACTTGCCACTGTCATACGCTCAGCAGCGTTTGTGGTTTCAGGAGAAAAACACTTCCGGAACCAGTGCGTTTCATATTCCTCTCCGAGTCACTCTACATGGTCCATTGAACGGGACGGCGTTGGAGCAGACCTTCGCTGAGATCATTCGCAGGCACGAAAATCTCCGGACCAGTTTCCCGCTAAGCGACGGAGAGTTGGTCCAGGTTATTTCGCCACCCGCACCGTTATCGATCCCGATAGTAGATCTGCATCGTCTTAGCCGGCATGAACAGGAAACGTTGAGCAATACGCTGGCGGAAGCGGAGTTCAACCGGCCATTTGATTTGGAAACCGGACCGCTCGCGCGAGTAATGTTGCTGCGGCATTCCGCGGCGGAGCACACGATCATTTGCGCACTCCACCATCTCATTAGTGATGGTTGGTCCAAGGGCGTGCTGGTCAAGGAAATCTCGACTTTGTACGGAGCGTTCTGTCGCGCGGAACAGTCGCCGCTGGCGGAGTTGCCAATACAGTACGCGGACTTTGCCGCCTGGCAGAAACAACAATTACAAGGTGAGGCGCTGGAGCAGGAGTTGGCATACTGGAAAGAAAATCTGGCGGCGGCGCCTCCGCTATTGCAACTAGCGAGCGATCGCCCGCGCCCTCCGGTGCAAACTTACCACGGAGCCTTTGAGCCATTTATTCTTTCTCTAAAGCTTACTGAACAACTGAAAGCTTTGACCTCACAGCAGGGAGTAACTTTGTTCATGACCTTGCTGGCGGCCTTTCAAACCTTACTATACCGGTATACGTCACAGGAAGACATCGTAGTCGGCACAAGCATCGCTAATCGCGAAAGACCTGAGATCGAAGGGTTGATTGGTTTCTTCGTCAACATGGTTCCTTTACGCACTGTTTGTTCGGGTGACCCGAAGTTCCAGGAGTTGCTGGCGCGAATACGGGAGTCGACGTTCAAGGCATACACTCATCAGCGAGTTCCTTTTGACAAGCTGGTCCAGGAACTGCAGCCGATTCGGAATCAGAGTTATCCGCCAATCTTTCAGGTAGTTTTCAGTTTTCAGAATCAGCCTACTTTGACAGAGCTGACGCTTTCCGGGCTGACCTTGAGCTTTCCACCAGCTGAGATCACTACCTCACAATTCGATCTGCTGCTGGATGTATCAGAGAGCAAGGAAGGTCTGAATGCCGGCCTGCAATACAATACGGATCTCTTTGATCGGATCACGATCGTGCAGATGGCCCAACATTTCCGGAGTCTGTTGGAAAGTATTGTGGCTGATCCGGAGCAACGTCTCTCCGATCTGCGATTGTTGAGCGAGAATGAACAGGCCGAGTCGCTGGAGATATGGAATCAAACCACGGCGAAGTTTCCGCAAGACACTTGCATTCACGAGTTGTTTGAACAGCATGCTAAGGCTGAGCCGGATTCCATCGCCGCTACCTTTAGAGACGATCAGCTTAGTTATGCGGCACTTAATCGCCGTGCGAATCAGCTCGCGAGATATCTCCATCGAGCGGGTGTTAAGACGGGCGATTTGGTTGGCATCTGTCTCGAGCATTCGTTGGCAGAGTTAATAGCGTTGCTCGGCGTACTTAAGGCCGGCGCGGGATACATGCCTTTAGATCCTGAGCATCCGGCGCACCGTCTATCATTCATGTTGAAGGATGCGGGAGTGCCGGTTGTGTTAACGCAGCAGGGTATTAGTGAGGGTCTGGTTGCTTGCGGAGCGCAACCGATTTCTCTCGACAGTGACTGGTCACTGATCTCGCAGGAAAGTGCGGCAAACGTCGATGTCAGCGTGTCTGCTCAAAACACTGCTTACGTGATCTACACATCTGGGTCTACTGGTGAGCCTAAGGGGGTGGCAGTTTCACATCGTGCGCTCGTCAATTACGTCTGGTGGGCCAAAGATATCTACCTGCGAAATGAGACTTTGAATTTCGCGCTCTATTCGTCCCTGGCTTTCGATCTCACTGTAACTTCGATGTATGTGCCGCTGATTACCGGGAACAAGATCACTATCTCGAGATGGGCCGGGAAGGATGCGCCGCTCGATGAAATATTGAACGACCAGCAGACCGGTGTTTGGAAGTTAACGCCGAGTCATCTGTCGCTGATCAAGGATTGGGACAATCGCCAAACGAGCATTAAGCGAATGATTGTTGGCGGGGAAGCGCTGGACACGGAGTTGGCTCGTCAGGTTTGGGAAAGTTGCGGCGGACAAGTCGACATATTTAACGAGTATGGACCAACGGAAGCGACCGTCGGTTGCATGATCTACCAGTTTGATCCACAAACTGATTCTCGCCCGAGCGTACCCATCGGACGTCCGGTGGCGAACATGCAGTTGTACATTCTGGACAAGTGGCTGAAGCCGGTTGCTGCGAACGTTCCGGGTGAGTTGTACATCACCGGCGCCGGCTTGGCCCAGGGATATCTGAACCGTCCGGCGTTGACTGCCGAAAGATTTGTTCCCAACCCGTTTGCGTTGGGGCAAAGAATGTATCGCACGGGCGATTTGTGCCGTCGTTTACCTTCTGGCGATCTTGAATACCTGGGACGAAAAGATGAGCAGGTGAAGTTTCATGGCTATCGGGTTGAGTTGAATGAGATTCGCTGGGCTTTGAAACAACATCCGCAAGTCAGAGATAGTGCGGTGGTGATTAGTAAAGACAAAAATGGTCATGACCTGATGGTTGCGTATTACGTTTCGCGCCAGGAATTGGAAGTGGGCCAACTGCACGACTTTCTTTCGGAGATACTGATCGCCGAGACGATTCCCAACTATTTTGTGCACCTGAACAAATTACCACTGACAATTAACGGTAAGATCAACTATGCGATGTTGCCCTCGCTCGAAGAGGCGAAGCAAAAATTGGCGCGCACTCACACTGCGCCCCGCACTCCACAGGAAAAGATCCTTGCCGATATTTGGTCTGAAGTACTCGGTATCGAACGGGTCGGGATCGATGAAAACTTCTTCACGCTCGGCGGACATTCACTGCTGGCCACTCAAATCATTCATCGCATAAACCGAACTTTCCAGGTCGATTTGCCAATGCGCGTGATCTTCGATGAATCGACGATCGCGGGCCTCTCACTACTCATCGAAGAAACCCTTATCGAACAGTTGGGAGCCACCGAGCTGGCCTAATTCATTTGCGCAGTCACGTCTGAGCTAATGCTCGAAGTCATCTGACGTTGTGACTGCGGCATAGCCGCGGGCGGTTGATCAACAACTTCCGCAAAGCAGCTTTAAGCCCTTAAATAAGGAGCCTCAATGATCAATCAATCTCCTATTAACAGTAACGGTAATCCGCAAGTGACAGCGACGCTCGCGCGAAGAGCCAAGAAAGGCCGGTTGAATATCATCGGCGTATCAAGTGGTTATCACGATTCAGCTTGCTGCTTGCTGCAGGACGGAGTGCTGGTGGCTGCTGTTCAGGAAGAACGCTTCTCACGAGTCAAGAATGACAGGTCGTTCCCAACGCGCGCCTTTGCCTACTGCCTTCGGGAAGGCGGAATCACGATCGCCGACGTTGACTGCATTGCTTATTACGAAGATCCAGTCCTGAAACTCGGCCGGCAAATCTGGATGAGTTTTATGCCGAACCTTCCGGTTGAGCGACGCGAGTCGATCCTCGATCGCATGGCAGCCACTCCGCCACCGCAGATGATCCGCGATGTCTGGGGTTACGAAGGTCGCGTTGAAATATTGGACCACCACCTTTCGCACTCGGCCAGCACCTATTACTTCTCCGGATTTAACGAAGCTGCAATCCTCACGGTGGATGGCGTCGGCGACTGGGCCACCACGACCTATGGCTCCGGTAAAGGACCTCACATTGAGCGCTTTGAGCAAGTGGACTTTCCGGATTCACTCGGTTTTTTCTATAGCGCCATCACCGGTTATCTCGGCTTCGAAGTCAACGAAGGTGAGTACAAAGTGATGGGGTTGGCCCCATACGGCGAGCCGGAATACGTCGACCAGATACGCAAACTCGTCGAGATAACTTCTGAAGGACAATACCGGCTCAACATGAAATATTTCGGTTTTCTCACCGAAGACTGCATGTACACGCAGGAACTAGTTGCACTGCTGGGCCGGCCGCCACGCGAACCGGAATCAGAACTTACTCAATACCACATGGACGTCGCATGCAGTGCGCAGGTTGTGTTGGAAGAGATCATGCTCGAAAAGACTCGTTACCTGCACTCGAAGTTTCCGAGCGATAACCTGTGTATGGCCGGCGGCGTTGCGCTCAATGTTGTTGCCAACGGTCGTTGCCTGAGAGAAGGACCATACAAGAGGCTTTTTGTGCAACCAGCGGCAGGCGACGCCGGCGGATCGGTGGGGGCTGCGGCGATGGCGTACGTTAGGGTGACTGGCGAGCCGCCTCTCGTCAAAAGTCTCGAGCACGTATATCTCGGCCCGGCTAATTCAGTTTCTGAGGCTTATAAATTGCTGAAAGCTTCTTCGGCCAAGTTCCAGGACTTCCGAGGCAAGGAAGAGGAACTCATTAAGTTCACGGTCGATCAGTTGATTCAAGGCAAGGTGATTGGCTGGTCTCAAGGGCGCATGGAGTTTGGACCACGCGCTCTCGGCGCGAGATCGATCCTGGCGGATCCGCGACGTCTGGAGATGCGAGACCGCATCAACGCTTTGGTGAAGATGCGTGAGGCCTTCAGACCGTTCGCACCTGCGGTGCTGGAATCAGAAGCTCAAAATCACTTTGACCTCCACCACGCATCGCCGTTCATGCTGGAAACTTGCGATGTGATCTCAAGTATCGATTTGCCGGCGATCACACATATCGATGGTTCAGCGCGGGTCCAGACGGTGAACGCTAAAACTAATCCTCGCTTCGCGGCGTTGCTCGAGGAGTTCTATCGCCGCACTGATTGCCCGATCATTCTCAACACTTCCTTTAACCTGCGCGGCGAGCCAATCGTGTGTACGCCCATTGATGCGATCCTGTGTTTCACTGCTTCGCAAATCGATCTGCTCGTGCTCGAAGACTTCGTCCTCGATCGGTCTGGTATTCCACCTTTCTGGGAAGTTACGAGCCTGCGCGTCAAGGGAGACCCAAATCAGATCGTGGAGCACTCCGTCTACACCCTGCTCTAGAAATCATAAAAGGACAACGTGTTATGGAACGTCCGCCAGATACATTGAAGTCTTTCGCCAATCGGCTCGCCGAGGTCGCCGGTGCGCAGAGTACACCCGAGTTGGTTCGCCTGCTTCGACTCGGCGGTCTGCTTGGTGAATCCGATAGAGCAGTCGGTCGCGGCACTGACGTCACGTTCGGGCCGACACCACATCCCGATCATGTTGGTATTTGGGAGCGAAAGTTAGAGAACGGAAAAGAGTGCTTCGTCCGTCGTATGGAGACGATATCTGAGTGGGATTACTGGTGCCAAAATCTCGGTCGCATCGAAAAGAAAGGCTCCAAAAAGCGCGTCGTGTTTATCGGCGAGTCAGTGGCCAGAGGTTATTTGTACGATCCGGAGTTCACTCCCGCCATAGCGCTGGAAATGATTCTCCAACCACACTTCGAAGAGGGTGTCGAAGTCATCGATCTGGCGCGGACGAATCTCTCGCACGAGATAAAACATCTGGCCGTCTCTGCGCTCCAACTCGAGCCCGATATCACGATCCTCTTTGCCGGTAATAACTGGGGTGTTGCATTTCCGGGGACTTCCGATATTGCCCAGTTAGACGAGGCGTTGACTAGAGAGGGGATGGCAGGAGTGAAGCGGGTCGCCGAGATGCAAATCACGAGAATTGCGAGACGCATCATAAACGACATCGCTTCTGCTTATGAAAGTAAAGGTGTTCCACTCGTATGGATCATTCCAGAATTCAATTTAGCTGATTGGCGCGATGTGGTCACAAATCCACCTCACCTTGGCAAGGACTCGAATCGCGAGTGGCTCAGCGTATTGGAACAAGCTGAGCGCGCCCTCCGCGACGGAGATCTTCGCAGAGCTGAGGAACTTGCCAGGAAACTGATGGAAATCGATCATGGCCTTTCCGCAGCAGGACCTTACATTCTGGCAGAGTGCTGTCACCGAACGAATGATATTGAAGGTGAAAGAAAGTATCTGGAGATGGCTCGCGACTCAGTGTGTTGGGATTCATCCAGAATGCTCCTGCCACGGACCTATTCTATAACGCAGCAGGTGATTCGTGACGAAGCCTGCAAGCACAAGAGCCAGATCGTCGACTCACCCGCCCTCTTCAAAGAATATCTCAATGGTGAATTACCTGGTCGTCGTTTGTTTCTCGACTACTGCCACCTATCGACCGAGGGAATTCAGGTAACGATGGGCGCTGCCGGCACCTGCGTTCTCCGTTCACTCCAGGGAAAAGAAGTGCCGTGGTACACACTCGGCGCAGACCAGGTAGCACCGCCGCTCAAGACGGAAGCGGAAGCATCATTCCTGGCCTCAATCTTGAACGGCCACTGGTGGCAGTCGTACGACTTGACACGGTACTACTGCACGCGGGCACTAAGCCTTTCGCCGCACGTTGGCGAATTGATGGTCACTTACATCGACCTGCAGACGCGACTCATTCCTCTAAAAATCAGAGGTCAAGCGGAGCAACATATTGCCAGCATAGGGTCACGACTCACGCGGCACTTTCTATTGAACCTGAACGAAAAGCGACTGGACAAGGTGCTGCTGGCTGCAATCGTGGATGCGCTGGAGGAGTTTGGGTTTAATGGCGGTGAGGTTCTCGACCGGTTCCGGCGCGAACATAGCGTGGCGTTCGGTGAGACTAACCTGCTCGAATACTACTATTGCTCGTCTGCCGATCAACCACAAGAGGTGGCTTGGGTAATGAGGATCAATTACAAGGTTTATAAGCCGCACTTTGAACCAAAGTATTACCGGGCTTTCGGAACTGAATCAAAATTCATTTTTGTAGGAACTGCGGGCTGTCCGGTACGGCTGTCCCTCACCTGCCGGCTACCAAACAATGCCCTGGGTGAAGTCCCGATCTCTGTAGGATTGAACGGGACGTTACAGGCGGAAATGATGATTAGTCGCCAGTGGAGCAGTTGGGAGATCACACTTGCCGGAGACATTGTCCGTGAGGGGTTGAACAAGGTAACAGTGCGATGGCCTGTGCCGGAGTTCGAAAGTGGTGAGGCACTCGAGAAGGTAGTGACAAACCTGTTCAATTTCTGGGAGTTGAAATTTCCAAATTTCTTTCCCGTGTTTGGCGAGATACATTCTTTTACAGCCTCGGGTGCCCCGATTATCTCAACCACCCCCGCCGTGCAACCGGAGTTCGCCACCGTCGAAGTCTCCTGACGCAGCGGGCCGAGACGCAGAATGAAGCCAAAGCAACATTGATAAAGGAATCCAAGGCATGGAACGCCCACCTGATTCGTTGAAATCTTTCGCTAATCGTATTGCCAGGTTTGCGTCTTCGGGCGATGCGGCTCAATTGAATCAAATGCTGCGGCTCTCCGGCCTTATGGATGGTGCTGCCAGAGAGCTCGATCTCAAGACGGGCGATATGGTCGTAGCGCCTCGGAATGCGGATCATTTAGGAATTTGGGAGCGCAAGACAGAGAACGGCAAAGTTTCCTTTGTGCGTCGTATGGAAACGATCGACGAGTGGCATTTTTATGCAAATCTCGGACGCATCGAGCTAAAAGGAGCGAAGCAACGACTCGTGTATCTCGGAGAGTCTGTGGCGAGGGGGCATCTGTACGATCCGGAGTTCACCCCGGTCATGGCCCTCGAGAAGACGCTCAAGGCCCAGTTGGGAAATGAACTGGAGATCATCGATCTGGCGCGAACCAACCTCTCGTATGAAGTGAGGGAAATGGCCATCGGCGCACTGCAACTCGAGCCCGATATTGCAATCATATTCGCCGGCAACAACTGGGGAGTCTCGCCGCCGCGGTTTGCTGACATTGCAGAAATTGACCATGCACTGTCGAAGGAAGGTATGGCTGGAGCCAAACGAATCTCCGACGAGCAAATCGCGAGACACGGAAGGCAGGTCGTGTGCGATATCGCAAGTGCGTACGAAAAGAAAGGGGTTCCCCTCGTTTGGATTATTCCGGAATTCAATCTTGGCGATTGGCGTGACCCAATATTAAATGCGCCGTACCTGGCTGAAGGGTTAAACCGCGAATGGCTCAGTTTGCTCGAAGAAGCTCAGAGCGCTCTAAGCGATGGCGAGATTGATAAGGCGAGGCAACTGGCCCAGAGAGTCGTCGAAATCGATCAAGGCATTTGCATCGCGGGTTTCTACGTGCTGGCAGAGTGTTGCCAAAAGCAGGGCGATATCGACGGGCAGCGGAAATATCTAAAGCTGGCGGCGGATGCCGCAACCTGGGACTCATTCATGACCATCATTCCCAGGCCCTACTCGATCACGCAGGAGATCCTGCGTGAGGAAATGTTTAAAAGCAAAAATCAAATCGTTGACTTGCCCGCGCTCTTCAATGAATACCTCAAAGGCGACATACCTGATCGTCGTTTGTTCCTCGACTACTGTCACATGACAACCGAGGGAATTCAGGTTGCGATGGCCGCCGCGGCTTCCTGTGTGCTGCGCTCGCTTAAAGGGAAAGAGGTGCCCTGGCACAACTTGTTGGACCACTCCATCGCCCCACCGCCCAAGATCGAAGCTGAAGCATCATTCCTCGCGGCTATACATAACGCACACCGCTGGCAATCGTATGATCTCGTCCGCCATTACTGCTTGCGAGCTCTCAAGTTCTCACCACACGTCGCGGAGCTAATGCTCAACTACATCGATATTCAGACTCGACCCTCGATCCCGATGTCGATGAGTGGATCACAGGAAAAGATGTTCGACATCGGATCGCCACTGATGCATCGCTACCTGTTCCGCTTCAATGA
>Ga0126311_10000998_pt1 | contig 13378 bp, 9 predicted proteins | sample Plot61_FD_92539 | JGI IMG/M metagenome (GOLD analysis project Ga0126311, IMG submission 92539) | Serpentine soil microbial communities from UC McLaughlin Reserve, CA, USA - Plot61 | ecosystem: Environmental > Terrestrial > Soil > Grasslands | place: USA: UC McLaughlin Reserve, Lake County...
AGATGTTTGTGGCACCCCACCCAACAGAGGATAGGTGCGTTCATAATTGTGACTATTTCCTGTAAGCACAAGCTGGACATGCTGCTGCTCGAATAAGGGCACTAGGTTTGTCCGCACAGCTACAGAACTGGAGTTGTTGCTGAGTGAGCTATAGGGAGGGCGAGGAACGACAACAATTCTCCAAACCTTGGATTGATTCGCACTGAGATCGGTCTGCGCGAACTGATATTGCGGTGTGCCTGGTGTGTAAGGTTGTTCTGTATCCAGAACGAGGAAGTGAGCATCGCCCCAATCATAACTATACCAGCGTTCGTCATTTGGCATCCAGATGTGCTGCCAGAATGCCTCATTGCCATAGTATTCATGGTTACCACCGGCCAACCAGAGCGTTTGCTTTGACATCGCTGCTGCATAGGGTGCATAGAAGCGCGCATCATAATCTGAATACCTAGTTGTAAAGTCAGGGTCCGCTGCTTCGGGATATATATTATCGCCCAGCGTCTGCACAAACTGTGTCCCACCGTTGGCAATGTTCGCCGCGATCTGAGTTTCCTGACTACTACCACCACCATAATCACCGACCCCTGCAAAAGAAAATGTTGACCCTGGCAATGCCGCGGTGGTAAAGGTCAATGTGGCACTGGTCGCATTGCCGGAAACAGCCTGATACTTGTAGGTTGTTCCAGCGCTGAGGGTACCAATGAGCATGACATGTTGCTGAGTAAGGACTGGATCACTTACCTGCTGAGACAGGCTATTCACACCATAGTTCACCACACTTGGAGCGGGAATATTCGTCCACCAGGCGATACGCGTCGATACCCCAGTCGTGGATTGCAAATAGGGACCGCGTACAATTTTAACGCTGCCCGTAGCTGTGGTCTTTCCAGTGCGGGAGGTGGTGAGCGCAGACACGTTGCCAGCCGAGTCGATCGTGCGGATCTGGTAGGAGTAGGTGATGGATGGTGCGAGGCCATTATCCGAATAATACCTACGCAATGGCAGGTAGACTTCCCCAACGAGTGTCCCACCCCGAAATATCTGATAACCAGATACATCGGAGGAAGTGGAGGCAGCCCACACAAGATCGATGCGTGAGGATGAGAATATTTTCGCGGATACGCTGCTGCTCGATGGAGCCGCGGGTGCCGTGGTATCTGATGAGGTGGCCGTGGTAAAGATAACCGTGCGTGCTGTCGAAAGATTATTGGAGGCATCCAACGCAAGCACCGCGAACTGATAGCTTGTAGAGGATTTTAAGTTCGCCGCAGTATAAGAGGCCGTTTCTTCGGTCGTTGTGATCTGGACGAGGTCTGAGAGTGGCGCGCCTATTGGTCCCCGTAGGACGCGATAGCCCATCACATGGATGTTATCACCCGAGCTCGCCCAGGTCAGTTGAGCCGAGCTGGAGGTGATGTTAGAAACTGTAATCGCACCTGGCTGGGTTGGGGGCGAAACATCTTTTCCTGCTTGAGTTTTCGCAGAGACCGAGGTAGAGAGCGGTGACTCGACGCCACTGACGACGGACGAAACCTGGTAACTGTAGGTTGTCGAGGGACTCAAAGAGGAGTTATTGTAGAGTGTACCTGGCTGAGATGTTAACAAAGACCCGCCGCGATAGATATTATAGCTCTCGGCGCCTGCGACAGCCATCCACGTTAGTTGGACCGTCTTATCATTTAGGCCTTGAGCTACAACCAGAGCAGGCGCATTGGTTGTTTGTGCTGCTAATACATTAGAACGAATAATCATCGAGGCGAAGACCCCCAAGATAAGGACTAGATTTCGTAGCAATTTGATGTGTTTCATAACTTGTTCCTCAATAGACCAAAACCATAATAAATTTCACTCTGTGCAATAAGAACCGTTCTAGAACTGAAGGATTCAAAATACGAAAAGAATTTACGTCAAGTTCATGTAGATATGTGCTCATTCTTGGGTCTATCGCGCCGAATGATAGCCACGAGACCAATGAGAACCAGGCATCCAAGTATTCCTAAGGCAAATACCCGTCCGATGCCAACCTCATTAAGGATATTGGCGGGCGCGCTTGAATTGAGGTCGTTTCCTTGAGGAGAAGCAGCATCACGGATGTCTGTTAATATTTCCAAGTAGTGACTACCATAATTTACACTTGGCTCAATATGTGAGTTCTCGCTAAACTCATTCCAACTGATCAGTCCAATCGCATCCGGCGAGGACAGGAGTGCTGTGTTCAACTCCCTCTCCAGTGTCTCCCCATTTTTTCGCTCGACAATTGTAGTACCCCCTATCAGGCGCGCGTCAAAACCTGGTGCTACTGGCGCAATCCAGAGTCCACCATTGGCGTGCACAATTTGTCCCATGGATGACAGTTTCTCTGGATACTTGGGGAATGTGTCTGGGTTAACAGATGACCAATAATAGGCATCACCATCTACAAGATCTGCGAGACGTTGATACCCCTTTACGTTTTTTTCGGAGGCTAAGATCAACAGATGATCGCGGCGCCCCTGGGTTACGCTGGTTATCTCCTCTCTTGAATATTTCCACGTGCCAGACCAAATGATGAGTGGTTTCTCGTAGATGTCGAATACTGAATGATTGGCATAGTGGGTTATGAAGTAGTCCAGGTCAGCGGCAATCTGCTCATAGGGAAGAGGGCGACGCTCGAAATCTAAACCTTGATAAATAATGGCAAGTTTGAAGTTCTCCCGGTCCGCGAGCTTGATCAGCTGACCCAGACGTGGGTTGAGTTTATCGGAGCTTTTCCAACTGATGATAAACCCGTTAATTCCGGCAGCCTTGGCCCACTGGATGTGTTGCCGCATGATCTCAATGTCGTCGCTGGAATAATTGCCTAGTAGTGGATAATCTACTTTTGCCCGATTCCAAGAACCAACGTCAAACCAAATGTAGTAATACGCGAACACCGGGATCACATCAGGGGTTGCCGTGGATACTGAACTTGGCACTGGTTCGCACGCGCCTATAACTAATATAGTTACAATTGTCCACAACCTCAAATACTGACCGCTGAGCGTTAGTGTCAACGGTAGCGGCGCGACCGTACTGGTCATGGATGATTCTCCAGCTGCAATGGGTCTATACAAGAGTTCATGAGTTTAATCAAGCGCTAGAAGTAGACTGATCATCTGAGTCAACCACATCGGAGGGTTCATGGACTCGGACAGCAGGTAAATTAAGGGTGTGGTCTACAATCCACTTTGATATCGTCCGAGGACTGACATTCAACATGTGCGCAGTGGCTCGCCGGCTGTTTCCTTCCAAGTACAATTGCAGGGCACGCTCTCTGATTTCAGAAGAAAAACCAATAGGATTTGGCGCGGGAGTGTAAACCCGGCCGCATATATGACAGCGATAGCGCTGGCTGCCAGAACGGTTCAGCCCAGCCTTGGCTTGCTTCGCTGTTGCTTGACACGCTGGACATTGCCTACGTGTTGATGTATATAGAATTTCAAAAGCGGGTATTTCTCGCAATGGTCTTGCAGGCCGCTTGCGAAATAAATAGATTGGTAGTCTAACGAGGATTGTGAGTAAGTAGGGACGCCCAAAAAAAAGGAGACCCAAAGCCAGTGAGGCTGCTCCGGCAAACATCACACTTAGATCCAAGTTGCTTAGCACCAGCAGTTCTAGATCTTGATCTCGAGACAAAGCCAGTGGGGTGGGTGGTGCCATTCCCTTAGCTCCTGTGACCGTAACATGGTATAGACCCCGTGCCAATGATCCAATTCTGAGCTCACCACTTGAATTGAATGGAAATTCTTGACTGTGGCCATCTGGGTAATCAAGGACGATCCCCGAGCCAATTGGGAAGTGAAACATTGCATCCCGGGGGATCAAATGTACTGAGTAGAGCAGTAGCTTAATGGGCCACACATCGTTGGGTTGCGCGTGGAAACGCTGTTGAGCCTCGCTAACCACATTTGCTCCATCGACCTCCACACTTACAACGGAATACAGGATTTTGGTCTCCTCAAGGCCCTCCACGCCACGACTCACGCGGCTGGATAATAGCCAGCGAGGCTGGCCATCTTGAAACACGTACGTGACTCCGCCCCCTTGAATGGTTAGCGAAGCAATGCGTCTACGATCAACGGGCCGGTCAGCCAGATCCACGAAAGTTGGGCTAACCTCGTAGCTCACGTCGAAGCCCACCTCCAGGGGTTTCTCTGGAGGTATCTTAACTTCACGGGAAGGTGTAAATACCCCATCCCCCCAGCGGTCAAACTCTGCTTGAATATTCGATTGGAACGTATCCAAAGGGAGAACTTCCAGAGAAAGAGGACCAGGCTCTGCTACCTTAATCCGCGCAATACCAGATGTGTCAGAGGTGAAAATGCGGCCTGCTAGCAAAAAAGATACACCCCGCAATGGAGGAACGGTGTGAATCTCGACCTCTGCCGGTTTGATCACCAGTGTGGTCGTTGCTTCGGAAGGGAATAGCCACCGCGATCCCTGATACATGACTCGGATCCTGTGACTACCTACCGCAAGGTCGCGTTTAACGGGGAAAGCAGCAATGCCATTACTATCGGTACGGACACGTCGCTCCAGTATGTCGTCCACATAAAAGTAAATAACGACATCCGGCACGGCCTTTATTCGTGCAGGCGTTTTGCTGACCAGAGAAACGGCCAAAATGGATTTTTCGCCCACAATCAGGTACTTGAGGGAGGTAATGGTTAAGATCGTAACAGCTTTCGCGGCGCCTGCCTCCGCGACCGATGCTGTGGAGACTAGGCAAAGGATGGCTAGGGCAAGCGCTATGCAACTCTGCTTGGTTCGACGTCTCATCGTGCTTTGCGCCTTCTGAGTGATTTAGCAGGTAAGGTCTGCCGACCCTGTTCTCCCCCGCCTATTAGGTTGGCAATCGTAAACATCAGCCCGGTCAAAACAACTGCTGCTCCATATGAAGCATAGATTACTTCGCGACGAGGCTCACGGAGTGGCTTATCAGCCTCGCGCGAGAAAGACGTAAAGAATGGTCGACGCGGGGGTTGAGAAAAATCCAACGCGGTAACAATACTATTGGCATGAGCATCACGCGCAGTGAGAGGCTCAAGATCCCAATTATCTTCGATGAACCGCAGGATGGATGTAAAATCCAACTCGGTGCTGTTAATATAGCCCCGGCGGGCGTAGGGGCTGACAAGCAACGCCGGGACTCGGAATCCGTAGCCATATTTATCCACCTGCGGAGGTGGTACATGATCATACCAACCTCCCCAGTCATCATACGTCCACATGAATATGGAACTCGACCAGACATCGCTTTGCATGAGCGCCTGAATTAATTTCTTCAAAAATCTCTGACCGGCACGGAGACTTCGAGGGGGATGCTCAGTGGTGTTTGAAGAGACGATATAAGCCACCGCTGGCAAGGTTCCTCTTTCAAGATCCTGAAAATATTCGTGGAGATCAACGATGTGACTGAAGAGCTGTGGATCGTCAATAAAGCGGTCAAAGCTTAAAAGGGGAACTCGAATAACCTGTGAAGTATGGTCGCTTTTATTAGCTGATGGCAACGAACGATATGTGATTGTAGGATCATAATCTTCCACGTAAAATTTCCAAGAAATTCCTTGTTCTGTGAGGCGATCGAAAATTGTGGGTAAATCGCCATAACCCCTCTGGGGAACTTTTCCCTTTTCACTGCCTGGCGCGCCCGCCACCCAGTACATATGATTCATTGTACTGCCGCCTCTTGCTGAACTAAAGAAACGGTCAAACAGCACGTACTCGTCGGCAAGATTCCAATAGTAGGATAGCTCACGATCGTCGTAATAGCCCATGGCTAAATTACCATCTTGATTTCTTTGATCCAGAGCATAAATGAAACCGTCCATGTGTCCTTCGTTATACTGAATATTGAACGTCCGCCGACTTTGGTCTAGGTCTTCCGTTGGATAGCTACCCATATGGAATGATTCCACACATGCTGTGGGCGTTGCGCCGGAAGGAACATCCGGCATGCAGGTTCCGGCCGGTATGCCATCCGCACCGGGATATGTTCCGAAGTAGTTATCAAATGTATGGTTCTCTTGCATGAGAACAATAAAGTGCTTAATCGGAGTCTTCGATTCAGGTACCTCATTAAGCATACTTGCCTGAACACTGTGATTGGAAGGCATCAAGCTTACAATCAGCATGCACAGGACCTGTGATAATCTTTTACGGCCTATCATGGGCGGACCTTATAGATAATAATAATTGGCTTTGAGATGGCAATGCCATCAGCTGATTTCACCATCACCGATTCGATATGAATGGCCCGGCCATGATACTTCTCTACAAATCGTAGAAGTCTTTCTGAAAAGAAGGGGGAGCGCTCAGCCGAAAATGAATCCCAAACGAGGTATTGCAGATCGCTATTACGGATCTGCAGGTCGGGATTGGTAATGGACTCGTAGGATGGATTACGACGTAAGGGATTGGGACTGACGGATAAGCCGTAAGCTTTCCGGTAGCCATAGAACTGAAGGATATTAGCCATGGAAGGACCCACAGTCATTAATTTGGCTCCTTCTGGGATATTTTTCTGTACCCATATGCCCGCCTCACGGCCACCCGGAACGCCTCCGGTACCAGCTACATAGCTACCCGACGTTGAGGGCTGGATTGCTTGCCAGCTTGGAATCAAAAGTGTGAGGGAGATAATTCCTGCTATCAGGGCCGTAAACCAAGTTTTATTGACATAGTACCCCAGGAAGTGAATTTCCTTCCTCATTGGCCAGTGGGCTAACGCACGCCCAGCCAGTATTGCCATTGGTGGGGCGGCCGGAAGCAAGTATTGAAAACCTTTGGTGGGCCAAAACTGGAAAAATACCACTGGCACCAGGATCCAGCAAAGGAGGAGTCTCTCCCGCCAAGTGCCTTGAGAACGCAACACCCAAAGTCCAAGTAACGCTGCCGCAATGACGAGAATACCCATTGCCACAGGAACAGTGGTAAGGTAAAAATCCCATGTATGGTTTGGACGCCGGAAAAGTTGCCAAACCAGATATTGCTTTCCTGATCTTGTTCCTCCAGCCAGGAGCAATGAAGCTGGGAAAGGAACCATTATCAAGACCACGCAAATGGTAGCGATCAGCAGGTCTAAAATCCGGACACGAATTTCGTGCGACAAGGCCAAGAAAGCATAGATGGCACCCATAAGGATGATCCCAGTCTCTTTTGCCAGGAACGTCAGGCCCATTCCGAATCCTGTAGCATACAACCAAATGGGGCGTGTTGTCATTGCAAAGCGGCCCAGCATGTAAAGGGTGATCGTTGAGCACAGTACCAGGGGAGCATCCAGAAGGACCTGTCGGCTGACAATAATATGGTACGGCATCAGCGCAAGAAAAAGCGCCGCGAGCATGCCGGCCCTTTGTCCATAGAGTCGGTTTCCTAAACGGTACACGATATAAACGGTTGCAATCCCTACAGCGACAGCGATTAATCGACCTCCTACATCACTGACACCAAAGGAAAACAAGAGTGCAAGCACGAACTGGAAAAGCAAAGGGTGAGCCCGGAATACAGGAAAGATATCCTTGAGAATTGGAGCCCGAGCAATTGCTGCAGCTTGTCCGGCATAGACTGCTTCATCCGTGTTATATCCAACTTGGTTGATTCCCCACACGCGCAGCCCGATAGCCAGACTGATGACCAGCCCAATGACCAAGAACCGTGTAATGGCAGCCGAATCCCAGCTTCGCTTCACCGTAAGGAATTTGAACTTAGGTAAGCGGCGAGACGCTACACGATCGGTATTAAGCAGTAAATCTCTAAAGCTCATGGCGGATCAGTAAAGTGAGCAGGGAATCAGTCTTGGGCAGATACAAATTGTCTTTCCTCTGCACGGAGCGAGTTGGTAAGGACTGCAGGCAGGCGCTGCCACCAATTGAATTTAGAATCAAGAAGCCGAACAGTGGTAATCCTGCTAAGCGCCTCATTCACAATGGCTTGCTCTCGAGGGTGGAGATTCTCTCCGTTCCAAGTACTCAAGGAGCTTGCCAAAATGGGATAAGGCGGGAAACCGTACGCATCTTCGGCGTTCTGCATGAAGATCTCCACAGCTTGATCGTGTTGAATAATCTCTTCATGTTCCGGTCCGCGTTCAATAATGACGGCCTGAGAAAGTATTGCGCTATCAGCATAGGTCGCCTGGCTAATTAACCGATCCACCATATATTTTGGAGGAGGAATCAGCATCTGGACAATTGCGCTCATTGTTGCAGCAGGCAATTTCGTTTTGCTAAGCCTCATACCGATCCCACGGCCCGAGCGCGAATGCAAACGACTCTGAATCTGTAAAGCGAGCCGCTCTCGAGCTAGCAAGGGTGCATGGCTGTTGACAGAACTAAGCGTATGGTTGCTGATCGTCAATGGCTTCGGATAACTCATCACTGTTCCCTCCCGGCTGACAATTGTCATGTCATCTGAGAGGAAAGACCAGCCGAAGTTTTCCACAGCACGTAAAATTGTCGAAGTTTTCCCTGTATCCGTCTTAGCCGTCACGAGAATTGCTCTGCCATTGTCGGCGATACAGGCGGCATGCACAAGTGCATAACCCTTTCGAACAAATGACCAGCGCAAGATCGGTTCGATAATGTTAGTGTATAAAACATGCCGAGATAGCTGAAGAATGGGGGAAACAGCAACCTCTACACAATCCCTGTTGGAAATAGTCACTTCGAAGCCAAAGCGACCCGGGCTCTCCTCGTAATGGATATGGTTCTTGGACCGGCGGTCCGTGTTGTCGCCTTTGTTGCGCTTGTGCACCTTTCGTCTGCGCTCCAATCGCACTCTGATGTCCGGCTCTTTGAAAGAATGGCCTATCCGGAAGTATTCCAGTTCCGGGAGTTGAAACATGGACGCTACTTGAAGAATGCCATGAATGTCATAGCAATAACCGAAAGATTTCTGCAGAGAGGATGAATTGGAGCCCTGGATGCTGTTACGCTTGAGCCACTTCATTTGTGGCCTCCTTATTCTGTATTGGAAGAACTTCTTTACCCCATATCCATTGGTCAGCCACCGCGTAGCGGAGCAATGTCAGAGCAAATAGTGATATTAAATTGGAGAGTAGATAATGCACGCCTAGCCGTTCCACCGTGAAGGATAATATTGGTCCACGCAGGAGCAACATGAGATTATTTAGCAGCATATAACTGATGAGGCGCCGAAGAAAAGAATGCTCCGTTGGCCGTTGACCAAATACCCAGCGCTCCGTTAGACCGAAGTTCCACAATGTGGAAACTTGAGTGGCAACTACTGCCGACAAAAGATAATGCAGGCCCGCGAATTCTGTAAATGCGGCCAAGGCAAGGTTATTCACCACCAGGCCAGATGCACCTACAGCCAAGAATTGGATAAGGCTATGATTTGTCGCCAACCGTAGACGGAAGAGAAGGTGGAATAAGCGAATCGTCTCCCGAACGGAAGCTTTGCTGTCACCACTCTGTCGGTATCCAAACTGAAATGGGATCTCGATAATTTGCAAGTCTGGGCAACGAATGAGAATCTCCAACAAAATCTTGAAGCCGTGAGGACGCAAGCTATTAAAATCTACGGCTGCCCGTCGAACAAGGAAGAAACCACTCAATGGATCAGTAATATTTTTGAGCCGCATAGGAAATGCGGCACGAGTCGTCATTGCAAATACGCGCGAAATCAAATTGCGCTTAGAACCGAGACTACTCGAGTCTCCTCCAGGAGCAAGTCGACTCCCAATTACAACATCAACTTTCGCTTTCTCTGCAGCTTCGAGGAGTTGTAGAATTAACTCGGGTGGATGTTGGAGATCACCATCCATTACACATGCCCAAGGGGCACGTGCTACCCGGAGCCCTTCAGCTACTGCACCCCCTAACCCATTTCCCCGACCTTCAGGCGGCCGAACAATTAATACAACTTGCAGGGAAAATTTGTCATGAAGATCTTTGATAATGTCAGGTGTATTATCTGTGCTGTCATCAACGAAGACCACCTCGGTTTTCATCTTTCTGGTTGCCTGCTCTATGCGGGAAAGCAAAGGTCTTATGTTTCCCGCCTCATTCCTAGTTGGAACAATAACTGAGATATCAAATTGCCTGTCAGTCTGCTCAATCATCGAGTTTGAAAACGCTAATTCAACACGCTCTACTGGAATGAGCTTCGGTAGTAAATTATGCCCAATCATGCTATCCTCCATTGTGAGTTCAATAAAACGATGGCGCCGACCCCCTAAGAAGTTTTAGATAGTCAACAAGTTGATATCATCTCAATTCAAAGCCTGAACTAATACCAGAACATCATGCCATGTGCTGAAGGTGATTTCTCTTGGCATCTTAATTTGAATCAGACATATTCAACACATACAATGTCCCATTCAAGAAAAGAAAAAGGACAACAATATCACAAAAACTTCTAAGTGCTTAATAACAACAAAACATCCAAATGCAGTTTCACTATTGGCTTGCCCAGTGGCTCTGCATCATAGATGTGCAAGTGACCAATTAAGGGTTACTTGGGTCAATGTTACTTTGATTACAATATTGACCAACTTTGTCTGATAAGGCTATGTTAACACAGGTAGGACGAATTTCCGGTCATAAAACTGGTCACAATGGGTCGCAATCGGTCACATAGTACACAACTACAACGATTCGGATACCTCGTGTCCTAGCCCTGAAAAGAATAGCCTCCTTGCCCGGTCTGCAAGAATAGCGGACGGCCCGGATCCTCTTCGATCTTCTTGCGCAAACGATAAACGACATTCTTGAGCAAGACCTGATCGCCATTGCCGTAGCCACCCCAAATCGATTCGATGATCTCCTCCAGGCTAAACACAAAGCCAGGTCGGCTCATCAGCAGATGCAGCAATCGAAATTCCAGGTTGGTCAAGCGTATTTCCATACTCTCCGGATTGATCAGACAACGCCGTGTTGGATCGAGTCGATGTCGCCCGGCTCGTACAAGGCTTAGGTTATCAATCGGCACCGTCCAGCTGCGTCGCATCCAGGCAAAGATCTTTGCCAGGAAAATGACTGGACTCACCGGCTTAGCAACAACATCATCAACCCCGGCCTGATAGGCTTCCAGGATCTCTGTTTCATGATAAGTGGGCAGAAAAAACAAAATGGGAGCCACACTAACCGCGCGAAATTTCTGGTAAAGATCCATCCGCTCCGCGTGGTCCACATTCAGGTCAATGACCACCAAATCGGTCATCTCCGTAGACCAGCGGTCAATTGCCTTTTCAATGGAAGTTTCCAGAATGACGCTCAGTCCCTGTTGTCGAAGGATATATCCCCATACTGGAGCTGTATCCTTTTGGTCACAGACCACAAAGACTTTGGGAATGGGTCTTCCAGTGGCGAGGTCAGAGGTTAAGGTGACCTGCTGGCTGGAAGGGTCTTTGATGGGTGCTTCATAATTATTCATGGAGCCTCCCTGAGCATGCGTATTGTGCAAAGTTTTTCCCGTACCAATTTCATAAAGATGAAGAGCCTGTACTTTCCAGGCGTATACTCTGAGATGATCCGGCAGATTTCCCCAACTTATCCATAATGCGTGATGGATTTTCTGTGCTGCCCGTTGTCTCTTTGCCCTGGATCAAGCCCTTGATCAATTGTCCCAGGGAGGATGGTTCGAAGGGCTTGGTGATGTACCCCATGCCAAGCTGACGTACCCCCTCTTCAAGTGCATCCGTCCCATAGGCGGTAATTAGAACAAGGATCATTCCCCGATAATCCTGCCTGATCGTCTTAAGGAACTCAAGACCCGATGGGCCGGGCATATTGAAATCGCTGACCATGACATCGAACACCTGCGTAGACAGTATTGAAAGCGCCTCAGAGCCGCTGAAACAGACAGTCACTGAAGTAGCTTCTCCCATGGCTTTGCGGAGTCCATGAGAAAGAGTTGTCACAAGGTTTCGATCATCGTCAACGAGCAGGATATTCAATGTGCCCATGCGTGTTTTCCGTTGTCTCCCAACTTCGCATTATGTTGCCGGATCATTTTATCAGTTTAACGAACAATTACTCTGAAAAGATGAGGGTTTTCGAGGAACTTTGTAGAAACGTCAATCATTGATAGAGTGCCGCATAATTTACTTCACTTGATATGTACGGTTTGATCTACGAAACTAGATAAACAGTTCAGTTACTAATGCGACAAGCGGTTGTTCAAATCGCCAGGCGGTAGCCTGTGCCTCGTACCGTCAGAATATATTGAGGTTGCTCAGGGTCCGCCTCGATGATTTTGCGTAATTCGTGGATTCGCCAACGGGCCAGGTCTCTGGCCTCAGCGACCGCCACATCATAGCCCTGAGACTCTTTCACGAGGGTTCTGTATTCAACTACTCTTGGAGCGTGGCGAAGCAATGTGCTCAGGTAATCAAAATATATTCCGGTAACCGGAATATATTTGCCATTCAATGAAGTGTGGCGGGCCTGCAAATCCAGTTCGAAAATCCCCTTCTTCAGAAAACGAGCGGCGTTGGTAGGTGCCTCGGCAGTTGGTGTGCCGGTTGGAGGCGTCTCTTCACCTTCCATCTTCTGTAACTCTGCCAGGAGGGCTTGAAGCTGACCGACGATCTCCTTTTTGCGAGCGGGCTGGTCACTTTCAGCTAAAATCTCCGCGACACGGCTGAGAATCGCCACAGGCTCGACGGGCTTGATGAGATAATCGCGCGCTCCCAGACGAATCGCCTGGATGGCCGATTCCAATGCCGCATGCGCGGTAAGAATAAGCACCAGCATGTGGGGAACCTGCTTGTGTACCTGGATCAATAAATCAATCCCGCTCATCTTAGGCAGATTCAAATCCAGGAGCATAAGATCATAGTCACCCGCCTGCAGACAACTCAGCGCATCTTCCGCATTGGCAGCGGTTTCAACCCGATAATTTTCCTTCTGCAGGATCAGGGACAGACTTAGCCGCAAAGCATCTTCATCATCGACGATCAAAATAGAATTTTGCGGTGTCATAGCGACCCTCCCTCTTCCTCATCCAGCGCAAGGGGTAACCAGACCGTAAACGTCACCCCCTTACCGGGCTCGCTTTCCACGACGATCTCGCCCTGATGCTGTCGAACAATATCGTAGCTGATGGATAACCCTAGGCCAGTGCCGTTTTTCTTGGTCGTAAAAAACGGATCAAAAATAAAGGGTAGAGCCTCACTGGTGATAAGCGGGCCTCTATTATGGAAGTCCACACCTACCCGTTGGCCATCCTGGCTGGCGTGCAAGCTTACCGTGATCTTGCTTCCCTGTTCCCCTTCCATTGCTTCCATGGCGTTCAGGCATAAGTTGATAAAAACCTGTTTGAGATTATTGCGAACACCAAAAACTGTATAGGACTGAAGTCCATCCACCTGGCACCATTCCACCTGGTTTTTTTTCAA
>Ga0126311_10000999_pt1 | contig 13375 bp, 16 predicted proteins | sample Plot61_FD_92539 | JGI IMG/M metagenome (GOLD analysis project Ga0126311, IMG submission 92539) | Serpentine soil microbial communities from UC McLaughlin Reserve, CA, USA - Plot61 | ecosystem: Environmental > Terrestrial > Soil > Grasslands | place: USA: UC McLaughlin Reserve, Lake County...
TATTATTAAGGATCAAAATTTATATACAATCCATTCATAGCTTGTTAATTGTTATTAGTTCAGATAATTGAATCTTATTTAAAATAATAACCACATACCTATATTATTCTTTATTTCAAATAAATTAAGCAAAATAGATAATGTTTTTTTATTTTATAGAATAATTATAAGATTGGTTACACTATTAGTAATAATGAAGTATAGAATTGCATCAGATCCAAAGATTTAGAAATAATGTCATAGAGAGGTTTAAGTGGCTATAATAATATGCTTTTCTATAATTAAATTTCGATAAGCTATAGTATATAATATATTTAATATTTGAATTTTTTATTGATGTTTATATTGGTTAATATCAAATATAATAGCATTTTAAATAAATATTAAAAAGTAGATCAACACTATCAGATAGAAGTAACAACATTATAGGAATCCAATCAAGAATGATAATCACATGAATATAAAGGTTCAAGATAATGGTCAAGGTATTTTTCGTGATATTTTGCCAAGATTGTTTGAAAAATTTGCTACAAAATCAGAGATTGGCACTGGTCTTGGTCTACATATATCAAAAAATATTGTGGAGACTCATGGCGGGTATATAAAAGGATATAATAATCCATATAAAAAGGTGCCACTTTTGAATTTATTCTTCCAATTGACACTATCCAAAATTAATAAGTGCTTAATTTAACAATTTGAAGTCTATAGTTAGGCTATATACTTTGTAATATTATTTAAATTCTCCATTAATAAATTCTAATTTAAGGATTTTATATTTTTCATGTTATTTACCTATAATAGTTTAGATGTAGAGGATTGTATTTTATTGGTATCAATCATATTTTCTTGTGATTCTGCAATATAATTAGATGGATAATCAACTACGAACTTTCCTTGAGAATAGGTATAAATTTTTAATTCATCAGGATTTGATTGCGCAGAAACTATGATAGTAATGAGTGATATTGTTATAAGTATAGAAATCCCATATACTAATAGTGTATAGAAAAGTTTCATATAAAAATCTTCTCCCTAATACTTCTATTAAATGTTTTTAATTTTAACCTTATTAGAATCTAACATAAATAATGATAACTCACGGTGTATCATTGTAGAAAATGTCAACTAAGAAATTAATTTCATGTATCTAAATGACTATATTTTATCAAAATTATCTTACACAAGTAACTTAAAGATAAATATTGATAATTTTTTTATATTAATTAAAGAAGATTCTACTGATTATTTTTCTTTTTACTTTATTAGCAATAAAGACATTTATAAAAGATAAATGAAGGTAATATCTCGTCATTCAAAAAAGTTTATCATATCATTTACAATCTGTATGATTGTCCATTCTAATTATAAAATGATTTATTATATTTTCCTTTTCAAAATAAGAGCGGTAAAAAGTAATTGAAGAAAAGAATACTTAATAGAAATTTAATTGTAGTATCAATTGTAACTAGTATTCTATTCTTTACGTTTTGGTTTGAATCGTCCTATGCAATAAAGAATGACAATTATTTACAAGGTGAAGATTTTGACTATATTTTTGATCCCGGAGAGTACATTGGTGATGAAGAGGTAAAACAAGAAAAAAATACTAATACTAATAATTTAAATAATAAAGGTAATTTGGTTCAGCACCTGCCTAATGAACCGCAGGAAATGAGTAGTGATAGTAATAATAGCAGTGATACAAATATTATAAAGAAAACAAATAATGAAGATAAAGTAACTGATACTCATGGTGGGGACACTTATGCTGAAGATGATAATTTGAATCTTGAGGATAAAATACTAGTTAAAGCACGTATAAGTTTAGTAAATCTTGAGAAAAGAGGATTTTTAAATATTGTTGCTTTTATCAATGGTCAAGAGGTTTTAAAAAATATAACATTGGATAAATTATATGAATCAAAGCAGTCGCTTAATGTTAATCTACCAGTTAATAAAGAAACTAACTTTTTAAAAGCAGGTGATCGTGATGAATTTTTTGTATGTGCATATCATGTTAAAGATTTGCTAAAAGAGTATCACTCTTTAACTTATTTTGATTGTGATGAGGGAGATCTCGTCGGTCCAGACAAACCCACAATAGCACGTTTATTTTCACCTAGCTCGCTTGTGTACAAGGAAAGCCAAGAGATTTTTAATAATAGTAGTGATAAATATTCACAATTACTCTCTAAAAATAACGGTGCAAACAGTAATACAAATCTAGAAAAAGAAAAAGAAGAAAAAGATCTAGTCAAAGTCAAAGTTTATTCACCACTTGAAGATAGAAAAAATACTCAAAAACTAAAAATTATTGCAATGGTAAAGGGCCAAATCAAATCAGTAGTTATTAACAATGTTCAAGAAGAATTCAATAAAATTGGTGGATATACAATAAGTAGAACATTTACTTTTGATAGAGATACAAATATAGGAAAAATCCAGATAGGTGACAAATTCTTTGCATGTGTTTCGAGTACTGATTTAAACCCTCCAGAAGGTCAAGAATGTGAAAAGAGAGTCATAAAAAATATTGAAAGACCGAATGTTCTATATGCTAGATAAAAGAAATTTTACCACTTCTTAATATGACCTCATTTTATATCTAAGAATGATTCGAGGACTTTAGATTTACAAAATGTATTCCTGATTAACTTATGAAATAAAGTATGTCTTTAATTCTAAATTAAAAATAATAAGCAGTAAATTTTAAATGTAAAAACAAAAATTTCATATAAATGTAATATTTCTGTAATAATGATTAATGTTTATTTGTATTTTTATTGTTAAAAGTATATAATTGTAACTGATCTTTATATAACATTCTCTTTTATAATAAGCTTTCAGATGATTTGTGTCTAGTTATAATAAAATCATAAATTACATATATTATGAAATATATAACTATTTTTCATAATAGGAATAGATGTTGTATTATCAATGTTACCTGGTCCTGCCATTACTACTGCACAGCAAATGCAAGAATTTCCCAACAATGCTAGCAAATTCAACGTGATAAGATCTTCAAGGCCATATTCAGGAAATCCGGGAATTTACCTAATAAGATTACAACAAAACGTTATTCCATAAGGTATAGAATCCAAGTCAAAATCGATAGATATTGTAAAATGTTTCTTTAACCTTTTTTTATCTTTTACAAGTTTAAATGGAAACTTTTCAAAGTTCATGTGTTGTTTTAAATTTTGGAATATTATTAGCAGTAAATTTAGATTTCACTTTAATTACTTGTCATTGTTATCATTATCAATATTTTGAAATTCGAAAGAACTTATTGTACTATTGGCTGTATTCAGATAAATTGAAAACTCTATAGGTAGAGATTCATAACGTAGTGAATATGCTTTACCAATATGGTCTTCTAAATCATCTCTATCCTTATCATCATTAATAACTGTCCATACTTCCATAACTTGAACTTTTTTATCATTATTATTCCTATCTGTGTACGTATAAGTTATTTTATAGGCAGGAATATCATCAATTATTATACGAGGATCAGACTCTATAATTTTAAAGTCTGTTAATTCTAACTTATAGGAAGAAATCTTAGAATTAGTAAATTCGTCTAATGTCATTCCAGCCGGTATATTATGAACATATACATCAAAACTCTTTTCAGGATTTGTACATATTGTGTTAGTATTATTAATTTGAGATGATTGTACTTGTTTTAATGTATTAGGATTTGGACAAAATAATACTATATTATTAATACCAACTATATCATCACTTTTTATTCTTTTTTCAAATTCATTAATTATCCAAGTAGAAGGATAGTCAATGCTAAAACCAAATATTGGGTTTTCATACTCTTCAATATTTACCACTGAAGTAGTTTGGGCTAGAATTAATTGAGATGTAATGGGCAGAAAGTAAATTAATAATAATAATGGAACTGATAGCATGAGAATTAAAATATTATTTCTTTGGTCTAAGTGAAGAAATACTTGTTGTTTCATTAACTGTAGTTTAGAAACAATGGTTGTTATAGCTTTAACTTTAATATTTTTTCTCAATTAGTATTTATTATTTTACAAACAAACAATTGTAAAGTTATATCCATGATTTATGAGTTTATCTACAGATGCTTTTTTTAGTAAATGAGATAAAAAAGCAAGCGGTAGATACAGTTTATATAGCATAATAAAAAATGGGTACCTTTTAAATAAAAAATAATAATATTAAATTTAATTGAATTAAACAAATAAAGTTATTACTAACTGACTATAATATTGTACTTTCATTATACACTTTATAAAATAAGAAAAAATTTATAAAATTCTTAAATTATGCTTCGAGTCTATATATTAAAAATCAGTGAAGAAGATTACTTCAACACATTTTAAATCATTTTTTTTCCATGTGCTATATTTTTTATCTCATTCGTAATTTCAATCAATCCCTGAGGAACATCTTTAGATTTATCGGTCCATAAAGTAGTATGTATGTCGTTATCTATTGTAACTGTAAGAGAAGAGGAAAGTGCGGTATTATCTTCATCTTCATTTTCCGTAACATAAGTAGCATCTGTATTATAAAAATTATTTTTTTTAATTGTATCTATTAAAGTATTTTTTTCTGAATCTTCTACAGATTTTTGGGTTAAATTGGCACCGCTAATGTCTGCTGATACTTTAATGTTATTAGATTCTGAATCAAAAGAAATAACTAGATAATTGTTTGCCAATCCTCCAGATTCTACATATTTGAAGCTAAAAGAGGAAGGAGTAGTTGTAGTTGAATTTTCTTTATTATTAGTATTAGTAGACATAATTTCTCAATAGCATAACATTCACATATTATTTAATCATTGAGATAATATTATCACAAATACAAGTATATATCAACCACTATATGGTAGAATTTTAAATGAACAACTTCTTTTGATACAATTTTTATGGTTATAATAACTAATGAATAATAGAGGGAGGAAAAATAATTACTAGATGATTTCTAATTACCACGCTTCCATTTTCTCAAATGACCTGTATTGTTGTCAAGATATATTTGCCATATTTCCGACTTTTGTTTTTTCACACTCCTTACTTCTATTTCCTTTACATTGTTAGATTCAAGTAATTTTGGATCAATTTCGCCTATCTTTTTCAAAGTCCTATTAGAAAGATCTCTTACTGGTTTTGGTTCGGAATTAACCATTTTTACTCTACCACCTCGTAAAATGCTATTCTGCCATCAGCTAATTTCTCAACACCATAAACATCTCCTTCATATTCTACTCTATAATATTTTCCTTCTTCAATATGTTTAAGATCAATATCAATGAAGTCCTTTTCTTTTTCTTTCATTACTTGAACTTCAGATGAATTTACAAGATCTACTTTTTTCTCTGAAGTATCTACGTTAGAACCACTTTCTCCTTTATTGGAATTAGGTTTTTGCATAATCCCTACATCTTCATTTCCTGATATATTATTTGACATATGTAATTATACTAATGTATCGCTTATAAGTTTGATTTCTAATATGTGTTAATTGCAGAAGATTTTACTTTCTATATATCATTTGATAATACATAATTTCAAAAGGAAATTTCTATTGTAGTTCTAAACTATTTGATTAAGTATAATAGTTTATTCGTTAGTAAATTCTTATCGGTATCATAATGTATAGCAAAAACCTTTGCAAATTTGGTTAATTCTGACTATAGATTCAAAACTTCACTTGCCAAAACTGTTGGAAAATCATTCTTTTTGTATTTGCGTAAAATCAAGTTTATATGCTATATTTATTTTCTAAACTACTGAGATAATCAATAATACTACTACCAATAATACTGATAATAAAACTATAAATTTTTTGGTTAAGTATTACTTTTTTATGTATGGTCTTCTAATTAGTTTAATTATTAGGTAATATCAAAAAAAAGGAAAGAGTTATTTCATGTTATCGCTACTGGAATTGGATAATATTATTTGTCCACGAATTTCCCCATTTGGATTTTGTTGGGTATGTATATTTACATATGTCTCTCCATTTTGCATAGCCGTTACTAAGTCAGTTATTTGTTTACCGGCCATTGGTCCTTGAAATGTATCTGCAGTAATATTTCCTTTTGCTAATATACCAGACATTTTTCCAGAGGGAGTTTCAGTTTTATACAATGGTACAACCGGAGGTCCGTTTTCTCCTTGCTTTCCACTATGTATATGAGCCATTGTGATTCCTTGTATATCAGTTACATTGATTTTAAACCAAACATTATCTTGCATCGGCTTAAACCAAGCCATACCTGATGCACTAGTTTATATGGGTGGAACTTGTTGGTCACCAGATAATTGAGCAGTAAACTTTTGCTTGTCTCCTCCTTGTACAGCGAAAATTGTAGTAGATGATAGAAAAATCGTAGATGTCAATGCAGTTATCAAAGACAAAGATAATACAATAACAAGTTTTATTGTATTCTTTTCAGACTTCATTATAAAATAACTCATCTTAAACTATTTAACTGCTGAAGACAAATTAACTAACAAAATAAGTTAGTAATATAATAGTAGGTCTTTTTAATTAAATTATTATTAATTCAATTAAAAATACTAGTATGAGGTAACAATAGGTGTAGTTTGATTTGTATTGTTAGGTGAAGGTATAGGCTGTAAATTTATCAAATTTTATAACGGGAATTGCCTTTATATTAAGAATATATAATATTATAATATTACCGCTCCTGAAAATATTAATGGATTTATATTTGAAAACTTGAAAACTTGATTTTCAAAGTTGATTGACAATTTTAAAATTATTGTAGCTTCTACATTCATTACTTCAGCTAAAAGCAATCTTTGATTTTCGTATATCTCTTTTTGGAAATGATCGTTATAAGGCCAGGAACAAAATATTTTAAGGCAATATAGTTAATGATAGTGGAGTCTGAAAAAAGAACTAGTTTTATATATCAATTGGATCTCCAAATAAGTAAGTTAAATCAAGTATAAAATAATAATTAGTTTTAACAGACTAATGTATCTTAATTTATTGTATATAATGCAATATAAATTTAAATATTAATATAAATTAGTATTTTTAATGATAACAAATCTAACAAATATGCTTGTATTACTAACAGGATTAAGTATATTGACAATAAGTATTTTTTCAATAATTGGAATTACAGAATCATATTCACAAACAGTTGAAACAAAGTCACAATCGGTATCTAATACAATTCATATAACAAAAGATGCTTCAAATTCTTACGCATTGTCCTCTGGTTCTTCTCAGATTGGAAGCTTTGATACTACATATACAATAGTAGGAAGTGTAACATCACTTAAAGAATCAAATAATTTGATAACATCAACAATCACAAAAGATTATGATAGTTCTCCCATTATAGGTTATGTTATAGCTCATAAAAGTAAATCAGATTCAAAATCAGCAACTTTAGCAAACCCATTTGCAGATAAATCCACAATTAATGAAAAAATCAAAAGTGAAATTCAAACTTCAATAAATTCATCTCAAAAGTTAAAAACTACAAAAGCAGAAATAAAATGTAATTTTGGAATGGAAATAAGTGACTGGAAGTGTAGTACCCATGGCCTATTAGGTTAACAAATATAAGAAATCATTAATTTTTCTTTCTTTCTGTTGAACTTCTGTTCAACAATTTTATTTTTTTATTAGAATCTTTTATTAGTATTTGATAACATATTTTTTTCAAAAATTGCTTATCTTTACTATTCATTATTTTAATAAATAAGTTATTATCTATATTTTGTTAATTTAAACTTTTATGTCTTTCATTCTAAAAATTAAGAATAGCTTTAGATTTTACAATATTCAACTTCTAAATGTAACTAATATTATCAAATCTAGATGTTAAATTATAATTTAGTAGTTTAAAATGAATTTGGATTTATAGTAACTGTAAATGTATTTTTAACATGATTGTCTAGTGATATATCATCTGAGACATTTATTGTATATGGAAGAATAATCTCTGCATTGGATTTACCTTCTTCTAAGGCTTTATATGTTATACCTGATAGATCCGAAATGCGTTGAACTATCGCTTTCTCTCCTGCATTCAATGTAACTGGTTCTGAAACCATCTTACATGCTGGAGCGTTTAATTCTCCAACTTTATTATCAAACATTGCATAAAGTTCAGAATCACAAAGATTTGCTATAAATGTGACAGGATAAGATCCTGTATTTACAACAGTTGCCTTTATACTAAACTTTTCTCCGACACGAATTTCATTAGGAATAGTTTTAATTTTTTCAATTTTTAGTATAGGCGACAAATTAATTGAGTCTGTAGAATTAAAGATAGTAGTTGAATTTTCTTCTTCTTCTATAGTAGATTGAGAATGAATTAATTGTTGTGGAATTAATAAAAGACTTATTGTTACTGCGGAAGTTACAATTATTGGCAATACTATGCTAAATATTACAATGAAAATTCTCACTTTATATACTTATATACACTTATGTATAAATCGTTGTTAAGATGATTCAAAAAAGTTTTATAGATATATATACTGATTTATATTCTATATTTTAGATTATAATAAAAAGTTTATTATGTATTATTGTTCTTAGGAACAATCTCTAAATCACTCTAATAGTGTTTTGTGTTTCTATTACAGTTAGATACGATTTTACATTGCCATTTTATTTGTTGATGCATATCTTTTCCTGCTAGTAAATTCATTTGTAATTTAATTGGCCGTAATTTTTAGTTCTGTTTTACCTTTTACTTCTCTGTGTATGATGTTGTAGTCTATATTCTATTATCTACAAGTGTTATCATTATCTATTAGATAAAATAGAAACCAGTACAATAAAATTTTTATTTTAACTATTTTATATATATTTAAATAATTTAATACATTAAGAATACACGATTACCATTCACAGATTTAAGCTTATAACATCATATGTATTCAGTCATTAAAGTCATGTTACATTTTTAACTGGAAAATTCTTGTTTACTTCTTTTATTAAAGGAATAAGTTTATCCATTATTATTTTATCAAAATTTTTTTCCTTAAAATCAATTGTGATGATTAAATAATAATTTTCATTGATGGGAATTATAAATCTACTAAAGTTCTCATACCTTCCAAACGCATAGGTTAATTTTCCTATTTTTGGTTCAAATTGAGTTCTTGTTTTATGTCTGGTTATTGTATTTATTGCAGATTCTTGATTCTCTTCTTTATTAAGAAGTAATTTTAAACCTTCTCTATACTTTTCATTAATAATAATACCATTTTGATTGGTGATACCTATCCATCTTATGGATTTGTCCAAATTCAATATATTATCAGTGAAACTAGAAATAATTGTATTATCATTTGACATAATTTAAAGAAATAAATTATAAGTAATAAAAAAGTTATTAGAAAAATGTTTCATTTTAGAAGTTGATATAGATTTAGGCTTTCTTTACAATATCTTAATTTCATTGAAATGGATCCATAAATCCAGAGTCTTCTAATGGTGTTTGTGAAAAGTCATAATCATCCTGGAATGAATATTGTTGTTCGTCCATTGATGAATCAAAAGATCGTAAGTCGTCTAGCGGTAAGTCTGATTGAAATTCATTACCATAATCAGAATCAGAATTATAACCATAATTACTATTATCATCATATCCAAAACTACCTAAATCATCATTATTATTTGGCTGAAGTGTATAGTCAAGGTTATTATTATAATTGGATTCATAGCCATATTCAGAATTATAGTTTGATCCAAACCCTTGATTTGATGATGATAATGAACCTAATCCTCCTAAGAGGCCAGAGAATACATCTAGCATGCCGCCACCTCCTCCTATTTCACTACCGAAACTAGGTGAACCATATCCAGATCCAGATCCAAAGCCAGGCATCATCATACCAAGACCATTATTCATACCTAATCCACCTAGTCCTCCTCCTCCAAACATAGAAGAACCTAATCCTAAGAGGCCAGATAATACATTTAACAATCCTCCACTACCAAAACTAGATGCACCATATCCAGATCCAGATCCAAAGCCAGGCATCATCATACCAAGACCATTATTCATACCTAATCCACCTAGTCCTCCTCCTCCTCCATACATCGATCCAAAATTAGATCCATAAAGAGAACCAGGATTGGAATATAGTGATGACGCTGAACCAAAATTTCCATATGATGGACTATTCATTTGGTTAGTATGAAAAAAAGCAAACGAATGTTGAGGATAAAAAGCAATTAATAATAACAAGAATGACAACCCTATGATATTGGATCTTAGACAAAGTAATGATGTTTCTTTTTTCAAAGTATTTGTATTAGAATTAAGCACTAATTATTATTATTAATAATAGTTCTTTAAGGTTAAAGATTATTTTTCTAAAATCTATGAATACATATACTTTAAAATAAAATGAAGATAATGAATTAGTAGTATGAATCATTTTAAAACAATTGTATCTGCTATAATGGTATCATCTACTTGTATATTAGCAAGTTTTATAGTTATTGGGCATACATTTTTCTATGTTCCTCAATCGGCTATTGCACAAAGTTCACCTTCGTCTAGTTTATTATCATATGAGAATCCCACCTATGGAATAAAAATTCAATATCCTTCTAATTGGATGGCTTCAACGAATCAACTTCCGACTTATAATAGCATTATTGGATTTTATTCTCCATTAGAAAGCCTTTCAGATGTATTACCTGTAGAATTTTCTTTATCAATTACTCCTTATACAAATAATATCTCATTAGATGAATATACAAAGATTACAAGTACAGCATTAGAACAACAAGGCATGGAAATAACAGAGTCTGAAACAACAACACTAGCAGGAAATCCAGCCCATAAAATAACATTTTCACCAGGTGACCAAATTGCACAAAATTCGCCGATAGAATTTAAATTTATGCAAATATTTACTACAATAGGAAATAAAGTATATTCATTGTCATATAATGCAGAAGCATCAAAATTTTCTACTCATTTGGATACAATACAACAAATGCTTAATTCTTTGAAAATACAACAACCGTCACCACCATCCACTTAAGTAAGTTAAATGATCAATAAACATATATTTTTGTATTTGATATCTTCAGATACGCTATAGTATAATTTATTTATATATTGTAAAAAAAAATAAAGATATTAATGTTATAAAAAAATTACTTGTGTTGGTAGGGGTTTTTCAATTATATATTGTTTGTAGTATTAACTTAACTCACATCCCAAACTTTGGTTACAGTATTTTTAGATGCATCAACTTCAAATGTAAATATACCCATCTTGTTATCAAGAAAAGCCAAATTGCCTATTGGAGATAATGATCTAAAGAAGATAGAACCATTAAACTTTATCTTTTTTTCTGGAGTAATAATTCCTATTTCTTGTGAACTCCAGGTTACTATTTCATTATTTTTGCCAGTTATAACACCTTGGCCTTCACCATAGACTACACCATTTGATCTAGGAGTAGTGGTATAAGTACCAATTTCTGTTACATCTATAGAATTAATTCCATTTAGTATAGTACCATTTGATGAAAATGAAGTTTGGACAGTAGGACCTTCTAATACTGTTTGACTAGTTATTTCCCCTTTATTTTCATATATTAGATCCTTTATGGTCGGATTCTCTGTTTTATTTATAGTATCAGCATTAGTAACTACATTTGTACCAGATGTTTCTTGTGCTGAAACATTTTGAAATAAAAATGCAGATATAAAGAAAGTTAATATCAATATGGATGTAGTGTATGTTATTGCTATTTTGTTATTCTTCATAATACTGATGTAGATGTAACATAGTATATCAGTATATAGTAAAATTAACTTTCTATTTCCACTATTTTATTTGTTGCAAAGTTGAATATGTTATAGTATATATTTTAATATTTTAGTAAGAATAATAACCTTCTCTTCCAACAAGAATAATGTATATCATAGGTTTTATTGTTCTACTCATAGGAATAATCCTGATTATATTGTATCTAATATTGGAATTCTATGAATTTTTAAAACAAATTGGTTTTTTTATTGTTATTACTTTTTGTAATAAATAAATAATATTCATGATATTACAAAAGTGATCTTTAATAAAAACAAATAAGTAACGAAAATTTTCCTTATTTGATTATAAAAATGGATTCTTATTCTGTCGATTAATTTTTTTCAAATGAAACTATTAGGATCATTAAATACTATTTTGTATATGTATTATAGTGAGTTCTAATGATATTCCTTGGAAGGAAACTATAAAAAAAGAAGCAAGAGGAATTGATGATGCTGATTTTGGTGAGATCCAAAGTGTTGATTCAGAATATGTTATAACTCAAAAGGGTATAATTGATAAAGAATTTTTCTCTATTCCAATAAATCTAGTTCATGATTATGACGGTAATAGAGTGTTATTCAAAGTAACTGAAGAAGAGGCAAGAAATTCATATTTACAGTCTCAAGATATAGATTCTGATCAGGATGATTTTGATAATAGTGAGATAGAAACAGAAACTACTACTACTACTAATGATCATGATGATGATGGTTCATTAAGCAATACAAAAGAAGAAAATGAAAAAGAAGAAGTTATTCCTTTAATGTCAGAAGAATTAGATGTTACTAAGAGAGTAGTTGTAGATGAGACAGTTATTACTAAGAAACCAGTTAAAGAAATTAAAACAATAGAAGTCCAATTAATAAGAGAAGAAATAGAAAGTATTGAGAGAAGACCTCCGAGTAGCCAAACAAAAGCACAAAGTCCTGTACAATCACCAAAGGAGATAAAAATACCATTAAGGAGAGAAGAAGCAGAAGTTACAAATAAGCCATATGTTAAAGAAGAGGCTGTAGTAAAAAAGAAGACAGTTACCGATAAAAAAGAGATAACGGATGAGGTCTCATCTGAAGAATTAGATACTTCAAATGTGAATAAAGAATAGAGAAACAAATAATAATTTTTTATTTTGTAATTTTATATTACTAAATTAAACTAGTATAGTAAATAGCAACTAAGCAATTATTATAAGATTTATTGTATATTATATAACATCTGGCTGATGATAGATTTGGACTATTTTCACAAAGAAGTTGATTATCTTCTAATTTGCTAGGATGACACTATATTTGGTATCAAAATACTTGTTAAGAAATGCTGAACCACAAAGAGCATCAGGATTTATGTCAATTTTCCCTTCTAGTATAACAAATATGTTTTCATATGATGAAAGACAAAGATTTACAACTACTAAGGAAAATGTATCAGAAGATGAGGTTATTGATCAAATATCTCGTGAATGTTGTAATGGTGATAAAGAAAAAGGAAGAATTGCTTATCAAGAAGCAGTCAAGGTATTAAGAGAGAAAACAGTAA
>Ga0126311_10001000_pt1 | contig 13366 bp, 10 predicted proteins | sample Plot61_FD_92539 | JGI IMG/M metagenome (GOLD analysis project Ga0126311, IMG submission 92539) | Serpentine soil microbial communities from UC McLaughlin Reserve, CA, USA - Plot61 | ecosystem: Environmental > Terrestrial > Soil > Grasslands | place: USA: UC McLaughlin Reserve, Lake County...
AAGCGGCGGCCTGATTAAACGGGCTCGGTGCGGGACTGACCTGTCGGGCGGAACGGGAGGCCGGATTACGGGTGTGAGAAGCTGTGGCCTTTCAGTGAACGCGGGGCGGACGAAAAGCTGAGGGTGTAACACTGCGTTAACACGGGAGGTATATTATGAGGAGCCCACAAAGAAATCGCCTTCCCGTGAACAGAGTGAGAGAGGGGTTTCGCGCCCGATGTCTATCGACAACGAACTGAGTAGTGAGGTGGCGGCGGCGTTACTCGCGCCCGACGAGGGGAAGTCGCCTCGTGACGCGAGCAGGCTCGCCGAGGTGGTGAAGGATGTTCATTCGACGCTGAGGCAACTGGAAGCGGAGTCCCGCCGGAAGAACCGCCGCCCGGTGAGCACTAGGGACGAACCGCCCACCGGCAGCGCCGCGTCGGGCTGACTTCTATCTCCCTCGACCCTTCAACCCAACGCTTTCATACCTACGCGTGACGGCATTCGTGTGACCGCGGGCGCAGGCTAACGGTCACTGGCGTGTCCGCGGGCATGCTGTGGCGCGGCCATGCGCGTGTGCTCGTCGATCATCTGCCGGAAGCACTGCTGACACATCCCTTCCGGCTGCGGCGTATCGCCTCTGCGTATCTCCACCCCGCACCAGACGCAGACGACGGGAAACGTCCGCCCGTCTTGCTTCTCCTCGACCTCCATACCGTCTTGCCCCCTGTTGAAGTTGACTCGACCCTGAATCCGGGCAGGAGACTCCTAGCCAGCCCGGTTACGAGTACGTAGTTAAACGTCCACCCTTTTAAGCTCACAGAATCAACTCCCGGTAATAAATCACGATTACGTCTGGGTTAAGTTTCGCTTAACAATTGAGCGGCGTCCGGCGCCTCGAAGAGTTAACCCACATATCACACGAGGGACACGCGGAATTAACTTCGGCGCTGTAAGAATAGTTGAGGCCGTGTGGCAGATTCGGCCGCCGCGCCTAGATGCGCCTCGCGGGCGGCGGCCCCTCTCTTACAGGAGAAAGAAATGATTCAGTCGAACGCCACTCTCCAACTGGAGCTGATCGCGGGTGCGAGAAAGCAGGGGGGCAAGGTTCAATCACCCTACGCCGGCCTGCTGGGCCGGACTTTCTTCGACGGCTCGACCGACGTGCGCGTGGTCGGCCTCTGCCCCTCGAACCCGTCGCACGTGATGCTGGAGCGTAGGGCGGACGGGAAGCGCTGGACGGCGCCGTCCAGCTTGATGAGGCTCATACTCGGGCGCGGGCGCAGGTCGTAGGCAGACACGCGGAGGCGTGGAAGTGAGAGGCCGGGGAGGCCTCTCACTCGCGCAGCACAGTCACTTTAGGCGGGATTAAGAGGGAGACTCTGATGTTAGAAGGCGGCGGCTACGGTGCTGTTAAGGGGTTATTAAATCTTCGTTAAATCTCCGCGCGGAACTAGCCGCCGGGTAGGCTTGCAACAAACAGTTAAAGCGTCGGTCACGCGGACTTAACACGACGGGGGGTAGAGTCCCGCCTGCTACCGAGGCGATAAGGTCGGGTGGCCTTGATGACTACGTCCGAGATGGCCCGACTGCCGTCACAACATAAACAAGACTCGCGTTGGGACTGCCAGACCGCCATGCCGAGACCTATTCTCATTGTCGAAGATGACCCGGACGTGGCCGAGGGGCTGCGGTACAACCTCGAGCGTGAACAGTTCAAGACGCGCGTCGCCCCCGACGGGGAGCAGGCGCTGCGCGACGCGTTCGACCCCCGCAACCCTCCCACCCTCATCCTGCTCGACCTGATGCTGCCGGGAATGAGCGGACTGGAACTCTGCCGGCGCCTCAGGCGTGAGCCGGCCACTCTACTCATGCCCATCATTATGGTCACGGCCTGCGCTTCGGAGGCGGATATCGCCGCCGGCCTCGACGTCGGCGCCGACGACTACATCAAGAAGCCATTCTCCGTCCGCGAGTTGGTGGCGCGCGTCCGCGCCTTGCTCAGGCGGGCGAGCGCAGACGTTCTGACCTACGAGGACGAACAGCTCTCGGTCGACTTCGCCGGGATAAAGGTGACGTGCGAGGGGCGCGAGGTGAGGCTCACGCGCAAGGAGTTCGCCCTGCTCGCAGCGCTGGTCGAATGTGCGGGCCGCGTCGCCACAAGGAAGCACCTGCTGGAGAGAGTCTGGGGACACCTATACTACGGCGGCGAGCGCACGCTCGACGTCCACGTGCGCCGCCTGCGGCAGAACCTGGGCCGCTGCGGCGAACGGATCGAGACGGTGACAGGGGTGGGCTACCGCTTTGCGCAGGCGGCAACGGCTGGCGGAGCCACGGGAGTCAATCGGACTGGGACAGAGAAGTTGGTCGAGATTGCGCTCGAAGTTTGAGCGGCGGGCAAAGACTACGTGCATCCCTGCGCCGACTTCGGATAAGACCTGCTGCCCGATCCCGAAGGCACGTGCGTGACGATGGCAGGTCAGGGCCGGGGCCTAAGCGATAATCCGGCGGCTACACTCACTTTATATCCGCTTGGACTCCCGCGTTCTCAGGCGGCCGCCGTCCCGTTACTGCACCCTCTCAAGGGTTCACATTGGAGCCGGAATTGAACCCTTGTCCCTTACAGATCCGTGCAGATGACGTCGGAGCACTGGGACCCGAAGACTGTGATGCGCTACGACCATGGGCGCGAGAACCTTGACAAGAACGCCGAGCTACTTCCTCAGCTACGACGAGGGAGTAGCTCGGCGACCGGAAAGCAGCGGGGATAGTTAATGAAGCATCGCGGGAACGTGAAAGGTAATATGCCACACAGCGAGAAGGCGGGAGAGTGCCTGCGGGCCACGGGCGAGCGGACAGCTCTGTATCGCGCGCTACGGGAACTATCGTGCTCCCCTTGCGGGGCGTGATTCGCGAAGCAGAACTCTTTACTAGGGAGGCCGATACCGCCTCGGGTGCTGCTCGTCCGCTTCTGTCGCGGCTGCGACCCGTTTTCTAAGTGCGGCGGGCTCCTCGAAACGCTTCTTGCCTTAGATAGTGGCGAAGCGCCGCAGCCGGCATCCGCGCTCCGGTTGAATGAGTCGTCAGGCGGCTGGGAGCGTCGCTGACGGACAGTAATTAATGTCCGTTACTAATGCGCTGGATAACTTTCACCGCACCCTTCAGCAACCATTCACCCCCATCCCACTCCCAAGTATCCCCGAACACATTCACCTCATCCCGGAGGCCGTAATCGTGTCCGCCGAACAGAATAATCGTCTTGCGCTTAGAATCATAGACCATGGCCGTATGGTTTCTTGGCGTCGGCCCGCTTGGGGTTAAAGGCGCCCATCTTTTGCCGTCATATTCCCAGGTATCCCCTAAGGGTTTTCCCGCGTAACGACCGCCAAAGCGAATTATCTTCCGCCGCGCGCTATCATAAGCCATGACGCAGTTAAAGCGGCCTTGAGTTAAGGCCGCTCGATTCTCTATCCACTGCTTACCGTCCCACTCCCACGTCTCACCCAAAACACCTGTTTGAGTTGAGCCACCGAAGAGAACAATTTTCCCTCGCACACTATCGTAGACCTGAGTCGCACCATTTCTCGGAGAGGGACTTGTAACCTTCATCTCTACCCACCTCTTACCGTCCCACTCCCACGTGTCTCCGAGCCGACGCCCCGCTTCTCCGGCGCGGTCGTGTCCGCCGAAGAGCACGACGCGTCCGCGCCTGCTGTCGAATGCCATCGCAGCTTCCGCGCGAGGCGACGGCCCCGCCGCCTGTACCTGCGTCCAGCTCTCGCCGTCCCATTCCCACGTATCATTTAGAAACCTATTCTCATTCGGGTTCTTGCCGAAGAGGACTCGGTTGCCTCCGAAAAGAACCACTTTTTTGCGAATACTGTCATAGGCCATTGCAGGAAATGTTCGCGGCCCCGGGCCTGATTGACTCACCAGAGCCCACCTCCTGCCGTCCCACTCCCACGTGTCACCACAAACTTTCGACTCGTCCGCGCCGCCAAAGAGTATTACTCGCCCACGACCGCTGTCATATGTCATCGCGTGAGCGTTTCTGACACCGAGCTGCGGAAAGGTTTTCTCTTTCCAATCGGCGGTAGTTGGCTGCAACGAGAACATGAGCAGGGTTGATAGAACGAGAACACATTGCAAACCTTTCGTTAATAAGGCAGGCAACAGGCATCGCCCTTTGTTTACCATCATCAACTCCTGAATGATTACATGGCTGCGCTCCGGCCGCGGCCATACTCCCGTTAAGCCGTCCAACGCCCGGCATCACCCGCCGCGCGATCCTCCAGCGCAGCGCGGAGTAAAAAACAGGCCGGCAGGTTAATGCATCGAAGTTCCTGCGCTGACGGCGGTCGGTTCGGGTAGACTGAAACTTCCGCGCGGTCGGGCCGACGGCCGAAACCCTTCGCGCCGCTCGCGGGCGAGGGCGCGCACTCTAGCACGTCGGCCGCCCTTGGGGCTGTTATTTTTTCTCATTCTTTGTTAAAGCGTCGAGACGGGAGAGGATTTCGTGCGGTACGAGTTCGATGAGTACAGCCTGCTGACCTCGGAGCGTCTGCTGCTCAGGAGGGGCGAGCGCGTCCAGCTCAAACCGAAGGTGTTCGACACGCTCCTCGCGCTCGTCCAGAACCCTGGGCGGCTACTGAGCAAGGAGGGGTTGATTAGGCTCATCTGGCCCGACAGCTTCGTCGAGGTGAGCAACCTCTCGCAGAACATCTTCACCCTGCGGAGAGTCCTCGGCGAGAGTCCGCAGGATCACCGCTTTATCGTGACCGTCCCCGGCTACGGCTACCGCTTCGTCGCCAAGGTTCGGGAGATAGACGAGGGAGAAGGTCTGGGCGGGGCCGCGGCCACCGAGGTCAGGTCGCCCATCAGGTCGCTCGCCGTCCTGCCGCTGAAGAGCCTGCCGCCCGACGCCGGCAACGACTATCTTGGCCTGGTCATCGCCGACACTCTAATCACGCAACTCGGCGCCAGCGGGGTCGTCTCCGTCCGCCCGACCTCGACGGTGCTGAAGTACGCGGAGGCGGAAAGGGACACGCTGGAGGTGGGGCGGAATCTACAGGTCGATGCGGTCTTGGACGGCACGGTGCGCAGGTCGGGCGACGCGATGAAGGTCAACGTGCAGATGTTGGCCGTGCCGGGCGGCGAGACGTTGTGGGCGAGCCGCTTCGAGGCCGCGGCGGCGGACTTCGCCGCCATCGAGGACGCGCTCGCCGAGCAGGTGGCCGCCTCGTTGCGGATCGAGTTGGAGCGCGGGGCCAGCGCCCGCCCGCGCCGGAAGAGCCCCAAAGACATCGACGTTTACCAGACGTACGTCAAGGGCCGTTTCTTCCGGGACAAGCGGACGGAAGAAGGGCTCCGCGTCGCGCTCTCCTCGGCCCGTGCCGTGCTGGAGGCGGAGCCCGAGCTGTCGCTCGGCTACGTCGGCCTGGCGGATTGCCACCTGCTGATGGGTGAGTATCTCTACCTCCCGCCGGGCGAAGCCTTCCCACCCGCGCTCGCGGCCGCACGCAAGGCGCTCGCGCTCGACCCGGCGCTGGGCGAGGCCCACGCCTCGATGGCCGAGTACTCGTTCTTCTACGGGAGGGACTGGGCGGGGGCCGAAAGGTATTACCGGGACGCCATCAGGCTCAGCCCCGACTACGCCACCGCGCGCCACTGGTACACATGGTTCCTGATCGCGATGAGCCGCTACGAAGACGCGGCGGAGCAGATCAGGCAGGCGCAGATGACAGACCCCGGCTCCCTCGTCCTCAACACCATCGTCGGACTTCCCGATTACTACCTGGGGCGTTACGAGCAGGCCATCAAGCAATTCCGCGGCACGCTTGAGATTGAGCCCAACCACCACCACGCCCGCTACTACCTCGGCTCCGCGCTGGTCCACTCCGGCAGGCCCGAGGAGGCGGTCGCAGAGTTCGAGGCGATGGTCGCGGCCTCCCCGATACAGCAGGCCATCGCCCTGCTCGGCTATTGTTACGCCGTCTCCGGCCGCCGCGAAGAGGCGGGCCGGATGCTGTCGCGCCTCGACGAGCTTGAGCGCCAACGCTTCGTCGCTGCATACGTCCGCGCCTTCATACACATGGGGATGGGCGAGCGGGGGGGCGCGCTCGACCAGCTTGAGCGCGCCTATGAAAAGCAGGAGCCGTGGGTCGTGTTCTTGAACGTAGACCCGTTCTTCCGGAGCCTGCGGGGCGAGCCGCGCTTCACGCGCTTGCTCGAACGTCTGAGGTTCAAGGGCTGACGCGCGCTACCCGCCGCCTGTGGTTTCAAACTGCGGCTTCAGGTCGAGGGTGCGGAAGAGAAACGACAGCAGGTCTGTCCACGAATCAACGCTGCGCTCTGGCGTGGCCCCGAAGTTGTGCCCTGTCCCCCACATCACCTTGAGCAGCGCCGGGTGGTCGCACCCCTGTGCCGCCTGCATCGTCGCCACAAACTTGTAGGCGTGCAAGGGGACGGCGGTCTGGTCGCGCTCGCCGGCCATGACCAACGTCGGCGGGTAGCAGCGGCCGGGCCTGACGTTGTGGTAAGGCGAGTAGGCGTAGAGCGCCTTGAACTCCCGCGGGTCGGCGGGCGAGCCGAACTCCGGCGCCCAGTAGGAGGCGGCCGTGAATTTGTCGAAGCGCAGCATGTCGAGGACGGGTATGTCTATGACGCTGGCGGCGAAGAGGTCGGGGCGCTGGAGGATGGCCGCGGCGGCCACCGCCCCGCTCGCGCTGCCCCCGTTGGCGACGAGACGGCGGCGCGACGTGTAGCGGTTACTCACCAGCCACTCGGCCGCCGCGACGTAATCGTCAATCGCGTTCTGCTTGTTCAGCCTGCTGCCCGCCTCGTGCCAGGCGGCGCCGTACTCGCCGCCGCCGCGGATGGACGCCACCGCAAAGAGGCCGCCGCGCTCCATCCACGCGATCATGTGTGGCTGAAACCATGTGAAGGCGACCCAGGCGAACGCGCCGTAGCCGTAGAGGTAGGCGGGGGTGTTTTCGTCGAGCCGGACGCCGCGCTTGTGCGCGACGAACATCGGCACACGCGTCCCGTCCTTGCTCCGGTAGAAGACCCGCTTGACCACAAAGTCGTCGGGGTTAACCTTCACCGTCGCGCGACGGAAGACGCCGGACTTCCCGGTCACGACGTTTAGCCGGTAGATGGTTCCGGGGCTGGTGAGTTCGAGGAAGCGGTAGAAGACTTCCGGGTCGCGCGGGCCGCCGGAGAACCCGCCCCAGATGGAGCCGCCTTCGGGGAAGCCGGACTCTCTCTGTAACCTTCCGCTGAGGTCGAAGATGCGCATGAGGGGGCGGCCGTCCCGGATGTAGACGAGGACGAAGCGCTCGCCGTAGAGCCCCAGCGCATTGCCACCGACGCTGCTGCCGGCCGAGATGGTTTCGCCGGCCTCCGGGATTACTTCGGCCCAACGCTCTCTTTGCGGGCGGTCAACGTCGATGGCGACGACGCGACCGCGCGGGGCCTGCGAGTCGGTGTAAAACCAGAGGCGCGCGCCGCGCCCGCCGAGGAGCTTGTAATCGGCGTCGGCCTCTCCAATGAGCGTTTTCAACGGGCCGACCGGCGCGCGCAGGTCCGCGTACAAGATACGACTCTTGTTGCCGCCGCCCTCGGTCGCCGTGACGACGAGGTAGCGCCCGTCGTCGGTGACTCGGTGGCTGTACAACAGTCCCGGCTCCTCCGGCCGCTCGTGGACGAGCCGGTCGGCCGACTGCTCTGTCCCTAGGGCGTGAAAGAATATCTTCGCATTCCTGACGGGGGCTCGTTGTTCCGTCCTCTCGGGCGGCCTCTCGAAGCTGGTGTAAAAGAAGCCCTTCCCATCGGACGCCCACGAGATCGTCCCGCCGCTGAAGTGCAGGCCCTCCAGCGTCTCGTGCAACTCCCGGCCCGTGCCGACGTTGAGCACGCGGAGGCTCAGCCAGTTCGATAAATTCTGAGAAGTCTGGTAGGCGACCAAACGCCCGTCCGGGCTCGGCGAGAACCCTGCGAGTCGAAGCGCATCGTCGCCGCGGCGCGCGCGGAGGTCGAGCAGCGTGCGCGGCTCGGCCGTGAGACCCGTCTGGACGTAGAGCGCGGGCTGGCTCGCGCCGGCACTCGTCTTGATGAAGAAGTATTGACGGCCTCGCTTCTCGAACTCCGGCCCGACGAAGCGAATCGCCGCGTACATGTCGTACCGTGTCAGCTCGGCGAGGCGTTGTCGGAGCGCTTCGCGCCCCGGTGCCTCCCCGACGAACGACTTCAGCAGTTGGTCTTGAGCCCTCACCCAGCCGCGAACCTCCTCCGAATCCATCTCCTCCATCCAGCGGTACGGGTCGGCCACCTCGACGCCGTGGTACGTGTCCACCTGCCCCACACGCCGCGCGGGCGGGTAGCTGAGCCGCGTGCCTACGCGCACCCCCTCGGTGCGTTGCCGACCAGAGACTGGGACGACAAAAAAAAGAGCGCCGACGGTCAGGACAATAAGCGCGGCCGCGATCAGACGAGATGGCATTCGACGCATGTAAACTCCTACGTGGAGATGATCGCCACGCGGGGCAGGCGGCCCCGCTGCGGCATCCACGCAGTCTAGACGGGCGTCACCGCGGCGTCCTCAGGGAAAGCTCAGCTTCCGGTAAATGTTTGGTAAGGGAGGGAAGCGAGGCCGCGGCCCCGGCCTATTGAAGAGGGCCAATCTCCCGTAGGAGGGCTTGAAAGCGCGGGGCGGAGCGCAGCCCGTCGAGTTCCGGTTCGACGGATAGAAAGGGCTGCCAGCTCGAACGTTCACGGTGAATCTGTTCCAGCCAGACGACGGCCTGCGCCTCATCCTCCAGCGCCATATGAAGCAGGGCGAACTGATACGACATGGAGTGATTCGCCCCGGCACTCCGGTTCAGCTCCCCGAGCACCTTCAGCGCCTCGGAGCGGCGTCCCGCCAGCGCATGCACGTAACCGCGGAGTGAAGTGTAGACGGGCGATTCGCCCTGGAGTCCCGTCACCCGGTTCAGCTCGGCCAACGCCTCGTCATACATGCGGTTCTTCGCGTAAGCGAGGACGAGGAAGTACGAGCCGGGGAAACGCGGGTTCATCTCGAACGCCTGACGCAACTCCGCGATGGCCTCCCCGTAGCGCCGGGCCGCGTAGAGCACCCAACCCCGATCCACGCGGATGATGAGCGACAGCGGGTCTAGTTCCTGAGCCTTGCGCAGCTCTTCGAGTGCTTCGTCAAACCGCGCCCGAGACATCAGGTAGATGGCGTACCACTGGTGGGCGGTGGCGTAGCCGGGGTCGAGCTCAAGCGCCTTCCGGTAGGACGCCTCCGCCCCTTCCCAATCCAGGTCATACTTATGCTTGATCGCTCCGAGCGCCGTGTGGGCCTCGCCGAGCGAGGGGTCGAGTTCGAGCGCCCGCAGCGCGGCGCGCCGGGCCTTCGGGTAAGTGTCGTGCGGAGTGACCGGGCTGTTGAACCCGAGGACGGTGTAGGCGCTTGCGAGGCCGGCGTGGGCCGAGGCGTACTCCGGGTCGCGGCCGACCGCCTCTTCCAAATAGCCGACGCTCTTGCGCAGCCCTTCGTCGGTTCGCTGATTCCAGAAGAAGCGCCCCTTGATGTAAGCCTCGTAAGCCAGAGGGTCGACGGGCCGTGCGCTCGTCGCCGTCCGGTTCGCCTCGCGGCCCACACGCCCGCTGACCTGTCTGGCGGCGTCGAGCGCCAGCCCCCTTTGCAGCGGGATGATGTCGCGCAGGTCGCGCTCGTAGCTTTCCGCCCAGAGGTGTTGGTCGGTCGCCGCCTCGATGAGCTGGACGGTGACGCGCACGCGGTCGCCCGAGCGCAGGACGGAGCCCTCGATCACGGCGTCCACGTTCAACTCCCGCGCGATCTCGGGCAAGGGCTTGCGGGCGTCCTTGTACTGCATGGCCGAAGTCCGGGAGATTACGCGCAGCGACCCGACCCGTGCCAGGTCGGTGATGAGCTGGTCGGTCATCGCGTCGGCGAAGTATTCGCCCTCCGGGCTGCCGTTCAGGTCTTTAAGTGGGAGGACTGCCACCGAGTTAATCGCCCTCGGCTCACGGCCGTTCGGGAGGAGGCGTCGCAGGGGCGTGAGCTGCCACGCCACCAGCAAGAGCATCAGCGGAAGAAGGATGGCCGCGGCGAGTCTCCAACGTCTCCGGCCGGGGCGGGTGTTCGGCGCGGGCCGCGCGGCGACCCACTCTTCGGCCGCCACGACCGGCGAGACGGGAGCAATCAGGCGATAACCGCTTTTGGGGATGGTCTCGATGAATTGAGGATTCCTTGCGTCGTCGCCGAGCGCCTTGCGTAGCTCCGAGACGGCCACTTTCAAGACGTGCTCCGAGACGAACGTGTCGGCCCACACGGATTGGAGCAGGCTCTCTTTCGTGACTACATCTCCGGCGTGGCTGGCGAGGTGCGCGAGCACACCCATGACTTTCGGCTCAAGATGAATGACGCGGCCGCCGGCCGAGATCGTGTTGGCGCGCGCGGCGATCAGCCATTCACCGATGCGGAAATTATCTTCCAAAGCCTGTCTCCGTGACGGCTAGAGATGAGACCTGAATGAGATGTCGTGAGAATGACGCCTCAACCGTGCGGGCCGCCGGGACGCAGTTTCGCAGAAATGGCCTCCCAAGTATAGATGCCGCTATGCTGTGAAAATGCCGGGGGCCGCCGTCCCTGCCGCCACGCCTCAGCGCGGCAGGGACGGCGGCCCCCGGTGAAAGGTGCGCGTTCGTCACGCAGCGTGGTGCAACAACCTGCGCACGCTCCTCACTTCGTCGCGGCCTCCTTCTTCCTGACGTAGGTCGCGTCCCAGACGTTCGTCCAAGTCTTGCCGCCGTCGGTGGAGTTGTCCTGCGTGTGGCGAACTCTGTCGGGCGACAGGTTGTAAAACTTGACACGCACCATGACCGGCGCGCCGCGGGGCGCGAACATCTCGCCCTCGTAGGACATCACGCCGTCTTTGTACTCCCCGCTCATCTCCCAGATGGCTTCGTTATTGCCGATGTAGGTCTGCCGCCACTTGTTCGTGGCCGGGTTGAAGAAGTTCATGCTACGGCCGGACGACCCGCCCCGACCCGACCAGTTCTCCATAATCAGGCAGCCTTCCTCCTGCCGCTCGATGACGTTCGTCCCGACGCTCTGCCCGCTGACCTGCACGTCCCAGTGGCCCACCCAGAAGTCCAGCTGCTTGGCCTGGGGCGAGAACTGACAGGGGCGTGCGTTCTTCTCGACCGCCTCCATGAGGCTGCCGAACTGGGCGTCATCGCGCAGGCCGGCGAGGTGTGGGTCGGTCCTCATCCGCTGGAATTGGGCGAAGCCGGTCTCCGCGGCTCGGCGCAAACTCTCGAAGGATTTCGCCTTGTTACCCGTTCTGGCGTAGGCGGCCCCGAGCGCGTAATAAGCCTGCGGCCCTTGGAGGATTTCCGCGGCCTTTGCCAGCGGCGCGGCGGCGGCATTGAAATTTTGCAGAGACATCAGCGAGGAGCCGAGCCTGAACCAAGCCTGCCCGTTGTTCGGCTCGCTCCGGGTCAGCGACTCGTACGCCTTCGCCGCCTCTTCCCACTTCTGCGCCTGCCAGAGCGCGTTCGCCGACTGCGCCGCAGGCGACGGCGGCAGCGGCTGGTTTTGCGCGACGGCCACCGGGTCGATAAGCATCAAGAAGAGCAGTAACAAAAACATGTCTCTCATCTCCATCCTATTTTTCTCCCGCGGACAGGGGCTGACGGTAAAGCCAGAGTTGGGATCGGCCCGGATGTTACGGCCAAAGGGCTCCACTTCGCGCTGAATTATTGGTTAATTATTTTCAAATTTTCTCAACGGGCTCCTTTCATAGGAGTTGGCGGGCTGGGCGAAGGCGTGGGGGTAGTGTTGCAGGAAATGACTTAAAGCGCGAATGCCGTTGGTTCGAGCTTCAGCTAAGGCTAGTATTGCAGCTTCAGCCTCGACGGCCCTAACCCCCGTCCTTGTAGACCCTATAAAGGCGGACAGTGGCGAGTGGGAGGGCCAGGACCAGCGGGGCCAGCAAGACGAAGAGCGAGTGCTCCCAGAAGTCAGTTCCACGGAGGTACGCGCCGTTGAGCAACGGAACTCCTAACGTCGTCGCGTAGTAGATGAGGAGTGGAAAGAGGGGCCGTCGGAAAAAGCCGGAGGCATTCCCCGGACTCGGCCCACTTGCAGGACTCACCCTTTCGGCGGTCGCGAACAACAGCAGCAGGAATCCGAAGTAGATGAATATCCCTTCGAGGCGATGCAGTTGGCCCGCACTCAACCAACTTACCTCGGGCCGCAGCCCGCGCGTGCTTAACGCGGCGCTGATACGAACCGTGTTGGCCGCGAGCGTGGATAGATAGGCAGCCAGGGCGGCACACGGGATGAACCTCCAGGCCGTCTCCTGCGCACGGCCCCCCCACAGCCTTCTCAGCGACAGCATCAGGAATGAGGTGATAAGGAAATTGACCCCGGCACAGGAGGCCGCGATCACGAAACTGCGGTCGCCGTTGATGTAACCCGCGTGGGCCTCATACTCGAATCGCGCGTCGCTGACCAGCCCGACGGCGGCGGCCGTCGGGGCGAGTATCCAGCGCAGTTGGTCGGCGTCCGCCGTCGAGTAGTGCAGCTTGACCGCGACGGCACAAAGCAGCACGGCGGCCGTCTGGGCGATGCGTTTCGACGCGATACTCCAAGTCATACGAACCGCCGCGAGCGGATCGTCATGAACAGTGCGAGCACCAGTGACGTGACGATCAACCAGACGAACTCCGGCTCGCTTCCCTCCTCGGTTCCCGCACCCACGGCCAGGTTGCTAACCCCGAGGGGAAGAGGCAGAGCCTGCTTCACGTCCTTCCCCGAACCGTCCGGGTTTACCACCACTTCGCGGACTGCGATGAAGGACGTGTACCGGGTCAAGAGGTTGTACTTCAGGCCCAGCGCGGTGACCTCCTTAACTTTCTCCGCGTGTACATCTCTGGAGCCGTAGTCCGATAGCTCGGCAATCCGCGAGCGTGCCCATAAATACCGCAGCGCCCGGTTGGCCTCGTCCGGCTGGACGCCGGCGACCTCCAGACTCGAACTGTATTCACCGCGCCCCGTCTTGCCGCTCAGTTCGAACCTCCCGGCCGCCGGCCCGCGCCATTTGCCGAAAAGAATCACGGGGCGCTCGGCCAGCAGGTCGGGCAGGCGGGCCGGGTGCACGTCGTACGTGTCGAAGCCGACGGGCCGAATCTGGATGTCGGTCAGGAGCGGGGTCTGGATATATTCGCGGAACTTGGCGGCAACCGCCGCGGCTTCCGACTCCTGGGTCACGATAAACGGCTCGCCCATCCCGGCCTTCGCCACGCCCTCGATGAGGTAGCGGTTGACCGACGAGCCGATGCCGAACGAGAA
>Ga0126311_10001001_pt1 | contig 13357 bp, 9 predicted proteins | sample Plot61_FD_92539 | JGI IMG/M metagenome (GOLD analysis project Ga0126311, IMG submission 92539) | Serpentine soil microbial communities from UC McLaughlin Reserve, CA, USA - Plot61 | ecosystem: Environmental > Terrestrial > Soil > Grasslands | place: USA: UC McLaughlin Reserve, Lake County...
GACCCTGCCCCGGACCGGCCTTACGCTGCTTCCAGTGGTCGTCGCCGGCCTGTTCCTCCTCTCCGCCGGGTTCGCAGGCAGGCGACTGACCGCCGCCCCGCTCCCGGCGGCGCCGGGGGGCCTCGCCTTCCCAACCGTCTCCCGAGCCGTCGCTCCGAGAGCCGCGGCCCCGGCGCCACCGCGCGGCCGCCTCCCGGCCATCGGGCTGGGCCTCGTAGGGCTGTTGATCCTGAGCTTGCTCAGGCGACGTGCGTGAGCGACACGATGCCCGCCCGCGTCACCGCGGCGGAACCGTCCAAGGCGAACGGAACGGGTAACGGGCTCCCGGAGCACCCGCCGGCCGAGCCCGTGACCCGGCGCGGCGCGCCGGTGGTCATCGACGCCCGCGCGGCCGCGCGGCGCGAGATCGGCGGCGTGGAGCGGGTGGCAACGGAGATGGCGACCCGGCTGCCGGCATTGCGCCCGGACCGCTACGCGGTGGCGCGGCCGCCGAGCGCCTTCGCGCATCGCGCCGGCCACCTCTGGGAGCAGGCGCTGCTGCCCGCGACCGTGCCCCGGGCCAAGGTGATCTACTGCCCCGCCAACCTGGCGCCGGCGGCGTCCCGGCGGAGCGTCGTGGTGATACACGACCTGGCGGCCCTGCGGCATCCCGAGTGGTACTCCCCGCCCTACGCGTCCTATCAGCGCCGCATCCTGCCGCTGCTGGCGCGGCGGGCCCGCCGGGTGATCGCGCCGTCGGAGTTCTCGCGGCACGAGATCGCCGCCGGCCTCGACCTCGACCCGGACCGGATCGAGGTGGTGCCCAACGGTGTGGACGAGCGTTTCTCGCCCACCGCCGACGTGGACGACGCGCGCCGCGCCTACGGCCTCGACGGCCCGTACGTGCTCGTGGTCGGCACGCGCATCGCGCGCAAGAACGTGTCCGCGCTCGCCGACACCGGCCGAAAGCTGCGCGAGCTGGGAATCGAGCTGGTCTCAGCCGGGTCGGGCCGCGCGTACATGCGTGCCGGGCACGCGCCGCCGATGCGCGCGCTGGGCTACGTCGAGGAGAGGCACCTACCCGGCCTCTATGCGGGAGCGCTGGCGCTCGCCATGCCGTCGCTCTACGAGGGCTTCGGCCTGCCTGTGCTGGAGGCGATGGCCAGCGGCGTACCCGTGGTGGCCGCGGACCGGACCGCGCTGCCGGAGACCTGCGGCGACGCCGCGATCCTCGTCGATCCAAACGACGCGACGGCTCTCGCCGACGCTCTCGCGCAGGCAGCCACCGACCAGGACCTGCGCGCCCGGCTCGTCGAGGCCGGGCTGGCACGGGCGGGGGCGTTCACCTGGGAACGCAGCGCCGCGCTGACCGACTCGGTGATCGGCGACGTGCTCGAGGAGGACCAGCCGATCGTCGTGTCCGCTGCGCGCACGGCGCCGGCCCCGGCGGAGCGTCCGGTCGGAGTGGCTGTGTCCACGATCATCGTCAACCACGAGCGCCGCGACCTGCTCAAGATGTGCCTCGACTCGCTGGAGCGCGCACTCGCCGCCGTGGACGAGGACACCGAGCTGATCGTGGTGGACAACGGGTCCGGCGACGGGTCGGTCGAGCTGGTCCGCGACCAGTTCCCGTGGGTCAAGGTCGTCCCGCTCGAGAGCAATCACGGCTTCGCCGGAGGCGTCGCGCGCGGGGTCGCGCAGGCCCAGGGCGAGTGGATCGCGGTCTTCAACAACGACACCACGGTCGAGCCGGACGCGATCTCGCTGATGCTGGCGGCAGGGCGGCTGAGCCCGCGTGTCGGATCCGTGGCGGCCCAGATGCGCTTCGCCGACCGGCGTCACCTGCTCAACTCGGCCGGCCTCGAGCTGGACCGGCTCGGTGTCGCCGCCGACCGTCTGGTCGGCACGCCGCTCGCCGAATTGAGCGAGAACCAGCCGTACGAGGTCTTCGGCGCCACCGGCGGCGCCGCCATCTTCCGCAGGGAGATGCTCGACCAGGTCGGCGGCTTCGACGAGAGCTTCTTCGCCTTCTTCGAGGACGCCGACCTCGCCTGGCGCGCCCAGGCCCACGGCTGGCGCGCGCTCTACGCGCCCCAGGCCGTCGTCTATCACCATCACTCGGCCACCGCACAGCACGGATCCCCGGCCAAGCTCTACCTGGTCGGGCGCAACCGCGTACGGACGCTCGCCAAGAACGCATCGAACGGCATGCTGCTGCTGAACGCGCCGTGGATGCTGGCCTACGACGCCGCCTACGTGGTCTACGCCTCGGTGAACAGCCGCTCGTTCGCTCCGCTGCGAGGTCGCGTGGACGGCCTGCGCGAGTGGCGCACCTACCGCCGCAGCGGCGCGCCGCACCGGCGGCCGCTTTCGCTGCGCCGGCCGCTCGGCTTCCGCCGCGCTCTCCAGCGCCACCGCGGCTACACCGAGCACCCGGGCACGGAGGCCGACAAGGCGTGACGGCCGAGCGCTTCGCGATGCGCTCGGCGATCGTGCACGACTGGTTCCAGGGCCTACACGGGGCCGAGCGGACCGTCGCCGGGATGCTGGACCTGTTCGAGCGCGACCCCGACCTGTTCACCTTCCACGCGGCACGAGAGGTGCTGCCCGACCGGATCTCCCGGGCGATCGTGCGCGAGTCGCGCCTCGCCCGGCTGCCGGGGGTGCGCCAGCGCGGCCACGATCCCGGACGCTGGCGCTGGCTGCTCCCGTACATGCCGCGCTGGTTCGAGCGGCTCGACCTGAGCGGATACGAGCTGGTGGTGAGCTCGTCGCACGCCTGCGCCGCCGGAGTCCACACGCCGCCGGAGACCCTCCACGTCTGCTACTGCCACACCCCGATGCGCTACGTCTGGCTGGCCCACGCCGAGCGCGACCGCGTGCGCGGAGTCAAGGGGGCGGCCCTCACCGCGTTCAGGGGCCGCCTGCGGCGGTGGGACCGGCGGGCGTCGGAGCGGCCGGACCTGTACGTGGCGAACTCGACTGCCGTGGCGGACCGCATCCAGCGCTTCTACGGGCGCGAGGCCACGGTCGTTGCCCCGCCCGTGGCCACCGGCGACTTCCCGCGCGACGTCGAGCGCGACCCGGCCCACTTCCTCTGGGTCCACCGGCTTGTGCCGTACAAGCGCCCGCTCGAGGTGGTCGAGGCGTTCCGCGAGCTTCCGGACCTCCGGCTCACCATGGTCGGGCTGGGGCCTCTCGAGGCAGAGCTGCGCGCGAGCGCGCCGGGCAACGTCGAGCTGCTCGGCTGGACCGAGCGGGAGGAGCTGGCGCGCCTGTTCGCCGGCGCGGGCGGCTTCATCCACGTCGGCGAGGAGGACTTCGGCATCTCCATGGTCGAGGCGCTCGCGGCCGGGACGCCGGTCGTCGCGGCCGACCGCGGTGGGGCGCGCGACATCGTCAGGCCCGGCGTGGACGGGGTGCGCATCACGAACGCTTCCGACCCGGCCGAGATCCGCGCGGGCATCCGCGACCTGGCGTCGCGCGAGTGGGACGCTGACGAGCTGCGACGCAGTGCGGACCGCTTCTCGGAGGAGCGCTTCCAGGAACGCTTCGCGGAGCTGCTGCGCGCCCACGGCGCGCGCTGAACGGGCCTACGCCCTGCGGGCCGCAATCCAGACGTGGTAGCTGGGAGCGAACGCGAGGTTCGCGGCGGCCAGCCGGATCGCCTCCCAGCCGAACTGGCGTAGGCGGTCGCTGTAGGGACGGGTGGGCTCGAAGAAGCGGCGCGTCTCGGGCATCCCCGCCTCGCCGCACCAGCGCCGCAGCGCGCGGGCGCCGATTCCGTTCTCGATCCATCCCTTCTCGCGGCTGACCTTGCGCGCGTCGGGCGAGAGCAGGTGCAGCAGCGACGGCTCGCCGAACAGCGCCCAGCCGCCCGGCTTGAGGTGGTTGGCGACGCGCTTGACGACCGCCCCCGGATCGTCGACGTGGTGCAGCGCGTCGAACATCAGCACCGCGTCGAACGTGCGGCCGAGGTCGAGCGTGTCCATGTCCGCGGCCTGGAACTTGGCCGCGCTGTTCCAGCGCTCCGCGTGCAGCTCCCCGATCCTGACGTTCCCGGGGGCGATGTCAACGCCGGTCGGCAGGTAGCCGGCCTCCGCCAGGAGCACCGATGCCCAGCCGGTGCCGGAGCCGACGTCGAGCACCTCGGCGCCCTGGGGAACCGGCAGCGTGTGGAAGACGTGGTGGATCGTCGCCCACTTGAGCCACCAGACGGCGGGCCACTGGATGCCGAACGGCTTGACGCGCTCGGTCGTGCCGGGCCGCGTCAGATCCGTCAGCGAGCGCTCGCCGCCGGCGATCTCGTCGAGCTTGTTCTGCTCCAGCGACTCGCTCATGGCCGCAGGGTAGACGGCTCTGGTGTTCCATATGCTCAGTTGATCGAGCGGCTCGTCGCGATCGCCTTTCACGAAGCCGACGTGGGCGGGGCCTCGCGGTCGATCCTGCGCGTGCTCCCGCTGCTAGAGCAGGCCGGCTGGAAGTTCACCTGCTGGACACCCGGGCCAGGCGCGCTACGCGACGAGCTCCAGCAGCGCGGACTTCCTGTGGCCGGCGCAGAGCGGCTGCTGCGCTACCACTGGCGAACGTTGCGCGAGCCGCCCGGGGCGGCGCGGCGCCTCGCGAGCGTGCCGGGCTACCTGCGCGCGTTCCGAGCCTGGGTTCGCGATCGCGGTCCGGCGCTGCTGCACGCGAACACGCTGCTCGCGCTCCCCGAGGCACTTTCGGCCGGCCGCCGCCAGCCGACGCTGCTCTACTCCCACGAGACGGTGCCGGCGGGCCCGCGGGGCGCCCTCGTGGCCGCCTTGGCGCGGCGCGCGGACGTGGTCGTGGGCATCTCGGACGCCTCGACGGCCGAGCTGAGGCGCCGCGGCCTGAGCCCGCTGATCGTGCAGAACGGCGTACCGCTTCCGGCCCTGGAGACCGGCCGGCAGCAGTCCGGCCGGCTCGTCGTGGGCACGCTCGGCACGGTCTGCACGCGCAAGGGCAGCGACCTCTTCGTGGCCGCGGCAGAGCGAATCCGGGCCGAGCTCCCGGACGCAGACCTCCGGCTGATCGGCCCGCTCGTAGCCGGCCCGGAGCACGCCTGGGCCGAGCGGCTGGCCGACCGCGCCGCGCGCCTCGGCATGCGAACGGGGGCGGCGGCGGAGCCCTACGCGGAGCTGCGCGACTGGGACGTTGCCGTGATCCCGTCGCGCGACGAGCCGTTCGGCCTCGTGGCCGCCGAGGCGATGGCGCTCGGACTGCCGCTGGTGGCGGCGCGGGTCGGCGGGCTGCCGGAGGTGGTCGGCGCCGACGCCGGCGTCCTGGTGGAGCCGGAGGACCCGGGCGCACTGGCGCGAGCCGTCGTCGACCTGGCCCGCGACGAGCCGCGGCGAGCGGCGATGGGAACGGCGGGCCGGGCGCGGGTGGAGCGCCAGTTCACGCTCGAGGCCCAGGCGGCCGGCGTGAACGAGGCCTACCTCAGGGCGTCGCGGTCCGGCCCGGCATCATCCGCCTGAGCCGGCGCAGCTCGGGCGCCGTGAGCGCTCCGCTGAGGATCACGGCGGGCACCCAGATGCCGATGGTGACCAGGCCGATGACCGGGAGCGCGACGAGCGGCTGCGAATCGTGCAGCACGAGCGCCGCGGCCTCCGCACCGACCAGGCTGACGGCGGTCGCCACCAGGGCGCGGGTGTATCTCCCGTCGAATGGCGTGGCGCCGAGGCTCGTCTCCTTGGCGACCCACACCCACCAGAGGGTGAACGCGACGTAGCCGCTGCCGGTGGCGCACGCCGCGCCGGTGAGACCCCAGAGCTCCGCGCCCAACACGGTCACCACCACGATCGCCGGCAGCGCCACGATCGCCGACCTGGTGATGTGCCGGAACGTTCCGACCGCTACCGAGGTGAGGTATCCCAGTCCCAGCGCCCCGTAGACCGCGTAAGCGACGAAGAGGATGCGCAGGATCCTGGCGCTGATGGCCGCGTCGTCCGGGAACAGCACCTCGGCGAGCCAGGGGGCGGCCACGAAGCCGGCGCCCGCAACGAGCAGCGAGATCAGAGCCGACCAACGCGACGAGGTGCGGTAGAGGGCCACGAGGACGGAGCGCTCTCCGGCCGCGAGCAGCTTCACCGCCTCGGGCAGGTAGATCACCGATACGGCGAACACGAACTGGTAGCTCAGCTCGGCCAGCCGCAGGGTCGCTCCGTATATGCCCGCCTCCTCGGCGCCGAGGACCACGCCCACGACGACGATGTCCAGGTGTGCCAGCAGGGCCCAGACGGCCCCGCCGAGGTGCAGCGCGGCAGCGCCCTCGTCGTGGGAACGGGTGGGCGGCAGGTTGCGCGCCGCGCCGTTCCAGGTCGCGGCGATCAGGGCCACGTTCATCGCCACGAAGCTCCACAGGACGAAGTCCGCGCTCAGGTCGAACCCGAACGCGACCCCGGCCACCGCGGTGCGGCCGACCGCCACCACCAGCCCGGTCACCAGGGCGAAGCGGCCGGCCTGGCCGCGGGCCCTGAACACGGCGGCGAGGATGGCCGTGCCGCCCTGGGTGAGAGCCAGCAGGACGCTCGCGCTGAGCAGTCCCCAGTCGAGTCCGTTCGAGTCGTCGGAGATCAGCAGCAGGAGGACGACCACGAAGGGCAGCGTCGCGCCGAAGCGCAGGAAGGCGTCCCAGAGGTCGCCCCGGCCAAACGTCCCCTTTGCGGTCGGCGAGACGGCGCTGCGCGCGGTGGCGTCGGGCAGCCCGCCGGTCGCCAGCGTCGCCCCGAGCAGGCCGGCGGCTATTGCGGCCAGCAGCGCACCCAGGTCGTCGCCCGGGAGCGTCCGCGCGAGCAGGATCAGCGTGACGAGCGCCAGCGCCCGGGCCGCGATCCACGCGACCCAGGTAATCGCGATGCCCGCGCCCACCCGCGCGGCCGCCGCGCCATGCAGCCGCTCGGTACCAGAAGCTGTCACGAGCTCTCAGATTGCCACGATCCTGCGGGTGAGGCGCCGTCGCGGCGCTGCCTCTAACGGTTCTCTTGAGCGCGCAGCTGGCGCTCCGCCGCATCCCTGAAGGCTCGCTGGATGCGTTCGCCGCGCTCCAGGTACGTGTTCTCCGCCAGCTTCCACTCGCCGTCCTCGCGGACGAGGTTGAAGCCCCGCGCGGTCTGGGTCTTGTCGGTGCGCCCGTTCGGATTGCGCGCCTGGTTCTCGAGCAGGACCAGGACCGTGGCCCGGTTGCCCTTCATCTCGGTCTCGACCAGGCGCGGCCTGGCGTTGAGTCCCTGGGAGCCCGCCCCGTACTGGAGCTGCTCGTCGAGCTTCTCCTCGGTGATCTGAAGCTTGTCGGTGTAGAAGCGCACGGCGAGCGTCGGGTTGTCGAACTGAAGCGTGCGCCACCACTCGAACACCGTGCGGGCGGGCGAGTCGGCCGGCAACGACGCCAGCTGCTTCTTCGTGACAAGGGAGGGTCCGGTCACGCGCACCTGCAGGTCGTCGTCGGTGCCGATGCCAGCGCAGCCGGCCAGCACGCCGGCGCAGAGCACCAGCGAGATCGCGATCGCGCGGCTCACCCGGCCGTGCTCCCAGCCGCCAAACGCCGTCCCGGCACGCGGCCGAAGACGTGGACGGCGATCAGGAAGGGCACGGCCAGCGTGAGCGTGAAGCCGAGCGCGAGCGAGAAGGTGTCGACCACGAGCTCGTAGAGAATTACCAGTGCGATCGCATAGAGCGCAACCCGGTACTGCCGTCCGGCCGCCCCGCCGCCGAGCAAACCGAGCAGCGCGCGGGCCAGAAGGCCGATCAACACGGCGCCCGCGGCGACGCCTCCGAAGCCGAAGTCGATGTACCAGTCGCCGACCGCCGTCGGCGGCCGGCCGGCGCCGAACTGGTTCTTCCAGACGACCTTGCGAAAGACGATGTCGCCCCCTTCCGGCTTGTTCGGGTCGATCCTGCTGGGCAAGAACGACCGCGCGCCGTCGACGAGGAACTGGCCGTGCTCGTGCTCACGGCTGCGGCCGTAGATGTGCGTCGCGTAGAGCACGTCGTCGAACGAGGTGATGTCGTTGACGACGACGCGCGGGTCGAGCCCGTAGCGCCAAGCCTCACCGGCCGCATGGCCGAGCGAGTGATCGTTTGCGGACTCGCGGAAGACGACGAACGAGCTCACGAAGGCGAGCATCACGACGACACCGACCGCCAGCTCGCGGCGCCGCCAGGGCCGCCACAGGTAGTGCACGATCACCGCCAGGGCGAACAGAGTTAGAAAGACTCGCGCCCGTGACCCGGCGACGGTGGAGAACGTGCACACCGCGGCGACGCTCAGACCGAAGGCGGCCCACTCGAGCCCCCCGCGCGGGCGCCGCCAGGCGGCCCAGAGCAGGACCGCGGCGAACGCGAATCCGCTGACGAAGAAGAGCACGAAGCTGTCCGACAGCGCCGCCTGCTGGTCGGCCTTCTTGAGCGCGGCGCCGGGTCCGCCGGCGCGGGCGATGATCGCCGCCTGGGCCGCCAGCCCGACGCCGAGCGACACACCGATCGCGGCGCGCAGGTTGATCGGGCCCTGCCCAAGGCGGATGCCGGCGAGCCGGCGCCCGAGGCCGGCGCGGGCGCCCAGCCAGTAGCCGGCCAGCAGCATCACCAGGAAGAGCGCGCAGGCGCCAATCGAGCGGGCGAGGGCGTGCTCGAGCGACCCGGTGATGCGATCGCCCACGAACAGGGAGACCTCCTGCGCCTCCAGCAGCACCAGTCTCCGGATCGGGTCGCGCGGGAAGAAGTGGCTGTAGAGATCGCGCCACTCGAGGATCAGCTGCAGCGGCCGCGTGACGAACATCAGGGCCCCAGTCGCTGCGAGCACCGGCAGGGGCTCGAAGAAGCGCCCCACGATCAGGCTCCAGACGACGACCGGAACGGTCGCGAGGGCGCATACGCCGAGCAGGACCCAGGCGGCCGGCAGGCCCGCCGACAGCAGCGACAGGCCGGCCCCGACGGCCACGGCCACCACGCCGATCAGCGGGAGTGGCACCCCGGCCACGCCTCGGTCGGCGTAAGGCAGACGGGTGGAGGCGTTCCCGGTGGTCACGCGCGATCAGCGTAGCCGGGGGTCCCCCACCGGCGAGCCGGTCGCAAAAGATGCTTAGGCTCTTTAGATCGCAGCACCAGCGGCCGGGTCGGCCCCACCGTCAGCAGAACTGAACGCCGAGGGCGCCGCGGGAGGCGCCGGCGGGCACCCGCTTCCGCGCGGGCTGGTCGCCATTCCGGCCGCCGTGGCGGCCAGTGGCTTCGCCACGCCGTGGCCCGCCGTCGGGCTGGTTCTCGCGCTGCTGCTCGTCGTCCTGGGCCTGTGCGTGAGGGCCCCGGAGTACGCCTTCGCGTTGGCGCTCGTGCTCTACAGCTTCGAGGGCACCGTGAAGATGCGCCTGAGCGTCGAGGACGTGCCGTCCGCCGTACCGCTCGGGGCCGCCGCGCTCGACTTCGCATTGCTGGCCTCGCTGGTTGCTCTGATCGCGGCCGACCGGGGCCGGACCGCGACGGCGCTGTGGGCGCGGCTTTCCCGCCTCGAGCGCGTGGCGGTGGCGTTCGTGGGCGCCTGGCTCGTGCTGTCCGTCCTCCAGATTCCCGTCGGCGGGGACCTCACGAACGGGATCGAGGGCGTCCGCCTGACCCAGTTCTACGTCGCGGCGGCGCTCGGCGGGATCGTCGTCTGCGCCCGGCTGGGGGAAGATCGCACGACCTCGCTGCTGCTCGCCGTGATCGGCCTGGCCGTGCTCTACGCCGGCGTCCGTGGCATTACCGGGCCGGCCCCGAGCGAGCAGATGTTCGCCGAGCAACGTGCCTACAACGCGAGCTTCGACGACTTCGGGCGCAACACCGGCTCGTTCACGGGGCCGGTGGGGCTGGTCAGCTTCCTGGTGCCGGCGGCGCTGCTGTGCCTGGCGCTCGGCTTCCTCCGGCCGCGCCACCGCTGGATCGCCGCGGGTCTGTTCGCCCTCGCGATGACCGGCATCGTCGCCTCGTACGTGAGGACGGCGCTCGTGGCGGTCGTCGCCGGCGCGGGGCTCATGGCGCTGCTTCTGCTGGCTCAGAGGCGTCAGTGGCGCCGCGGCGCGGCCGCGATCGCCCTGGTGGCGGTGGTGTTGGCCGGCGGCTATGCGGCCGCCCGCCTCGCGGGCGAGGCGTCCCCGGTGGCGGACTGGCGCGCCAAGAGCCTGGCCCACCCCTTCTCGGACTATTCGATGACCAAGCGGTTCGAGCTCTGGGAGCGCACGCTCGATCGCTCGGCCGCGGAGCCCTGGGGGACCGGGATGGGCACGATCGGGCGGGCGACCGCCGACGGTCGCCTCGCCAAGTCCACCGACAACAGCTACCTGAAGATCCTGTTGGAGCAGGGGTTCGCCGGCGCCTTCTTGTTCATCGGTGGCATCGGCGGGCTGTTCACAGCCGCGGCGATCAGGCTGGCGCGCGGCGGGCCGGTCGATCGCCCGCTCGGGACCGCTGCCCTGACCGCCTTCGCAGGGTTCCTCGTTCTGATGGTGATGGCCGAATACATCGAACAGCCGGGGAAGGTGCTCGCGTGGACGCTGCTCGGTGTCGGCGTCTGGGAGGCGAGCCGGCCGCGATAGGCGCGGACGGTTGCCTCTGGCGAGGCGGGAAGGGCTGGGGTATCGTGGTCCGCCCGAGGTGCAGCCCGTAGGTACAACCCACGGACGCGCGTCCTCAGCGCCCATTCGCACAGCCGAAGCCCCACTTCGGCGGACGCGTACGCGCAAGGACTCGCTGAGACGGAGGCTGCTATTCGCAGCCGATGTCCTCACGATCCTCATCGCGGTCGCCGTGATGACCCTCGTGGAGGGGACCACCGACCCGCTCTGGGTGCTTCCCACCCTCCCGATCTGGATCCTGATCGCCAAGTTCGAAGGGCTCTACGACTTCGATCACCCCCGGATCTGGCACCTCACCACCGACGAGGCACCGGCGATCTTCCACTGGGCGACCCTGTCGGTGGCCGCCAGCCTGTTCTTCATCCGGGCGCTCCCGGACGAGACGGTCACGCTGGAGAGCGCGCTGGCGCTCTACGTGACCGCGCTCGGCTGCGCGTTCATGCTGCGGCCGCTGGCGCGCGGGATCTGGCGGCGCCGCGTGCCGCCGGAGCGCGCGCTCGTGATGGGACACGGCAAGCTCGCGGACGCGGTCTCGCGCAAGCTCGCGCTTGAGCCGGGACACCACCTCTCGGTGCTCGAGTACCTGAGCCACGAGGGCGGCAACGGCAACGGTGCCGCAAACGGCGAGTTCAAGGTCGAGGAGCTGACCCGGGAGGACCTCGAGTTCCTGTTCAGGGAGACCGGCGTGGAGCGGGTAGTGCTCGCGCTGCCGGAGCTGGACGAGGCGACGCTCGCGCGCGTCGTGTCGTCGTGCCGGGCGACCGGGACCAAGCTGAGTGTCATGCCGCCGATGCGGGCGATGCTCGGCACGGCGGTGCAGCTCAACCACATCGCCGAGATGCCCGTGATCGAGTACGGCACCTGGGGCACCTCGTGGTCGACGATGGCGCTCAAGCGAGTGGCTGACGTGATCCTGGCGGCAGTCGGGGTCGTGGTGCTGGCCCCGCTGATGGTGGTGATCGCCGTGGCCGTGCGGCTCGGTTCGCGCGGGCCGGCGCTGTTCACCCAGATAAGGGCCGGGCGCCACGGCAAGCCGTTCAAGATCCTCAAGTTCCGGACGATGTGCCACGACGCCGAGGAGCGCATCTCCGAGGTGATCTCCCCCGACGAGCTCGCAGAGCCGATGTTCAAGCTGCGCGAGGACCCGCGCGTGACCAAGGTCGGCCGGTTCTTGAGGCGCACCAGCCTCGACGAGCTGCCGCAGCTGCTCAACGTGCTGCGGGGCGACATGAGCCTCGTCGGCCCGCGCCCCGAAGAGCTGTGGCTGGTCGAGCGCTACGGGGAGACCCAGCGCTTCCGGTTGCAGATGCGGCCCGGCCTGACCGGGCCGATGCAGGTCCACGGGCGCGGCGACCTCAATTTCCAGGAGCGCCTGGCCGTGGAGCGCGAGTACGTCGAGAACTACAGCATCCGCAAGGACCTGAACATCCTGCTGCGCACGGTCTCGATCATCTGGCGCGGCCCGGGCGCCTACTAGCGCAGGCTGACGAGCACGACGTCGCCCTGCAGCGCGAGCGGGATCCGGCGTGCGCGCGCGAGGCGCGTGACCGGCGCCGGCGAGACGCTCGGCCGCCAGACCGACACGTCGCGCGCCGCCCGTCCCCGGAACGCGATCTCCGCCGAGACCTGACCGGGATCGATCGGCTGCCGCGTGTCGCGGTCCCATACCGGTACCGGCCGCCAGAGCGCGATCAGGCGGGAGCCGTCGCGCCGGGCGAGCACGACACGCTCGACCGGCTCGTCGCCGTCTGTCTCGAGGCTCCAGGAGAGATGCCCTTCCGCCGCGGGCCCGGGACTGCTCCGGACGGCGGCGATCAGCGTCTTGACGGCGCTGAAGGCCGGTTTGGGCGAGAAGTCGTTGCGGAGCAGCCCCCAGTGCTGGACCGCGTCGCTCAGGGCCGGCTCCGGGCGCACGTCGACCAGCTCGTAGATGAACGTGCGGCGCACCCCGGCTCCGAATGCCGTCAGCAGCACGCGGGGGATGTAGACCGCCGCGGCCTCCTCCGAGGCCGGCGGCTGTCCGAGCGTGGCGTTCAGGGCGTTGTGGAAGCCGGTCTCCGTGAACACCGCCTTTCCGTGCCGCGTCCAGGCGTGCCACTCGTCGATCGCCTGGTCGAGGCTGGGCTCGGGCATCAGGCCGCCCGAGTACGGGTGCGCGTTGAACGTGCCGGGCAGATCACGTGGTACCTGGGTGCGACTCGAGGGGTCGACGAAGCTGGGGCCGATCACGTCGGTGCCCGGCGCGCGGTCGCGGACGGCGGCGGCGAGCCTCGGCATGTAGGCGCGCAGCTTCGCGGGCCAGTCCGGGTCGTCGTTGTTGTCGAGCTCGTTGGGGGCCTCGAATCCCGCCACGTGGTCGCCCATGACGTCGAGCGAGTCGGAAACCCATTGCGCCGGGTCGGCCGTCGGGTCGCCGCTGCCGAGCGTCCCATAGATGCCCTGCGCGCGGGCCTCGCGCAGCCCGTCGGCGAGCGCGCCGGTCGGCGTGGGCGCGGCGTCGCGGATGTGGTGCACGCCGAGCTCGCGCAGCCGGGCGAGCACGTCCGGGCGGCGTCCATATGCGGTGTCGACGTACGGGAGGTGGGTCACCACCCCAATCGAGTCGAGGAAGGCGGCGGCAGACCGCTCGCCGCGCTCTAGCTCGGCCCGTTCCGACTGGCGGTCGACGAGCAGGGCGACCGCGATCGCCGCGGCCGCCGCCGCGAGCGCGACCGCCAGCGCAAGCCGAACCCGTCGCGGCGCCGGCAAGC
>Ga0126311_10001002_pt1 | contig 13355 bp, 9 predicted proteins | sample Plot61_FD_92539 | JGI IMG/M metagenome (GOLD analysis project Ga0126311, IMG submission 92539) | Serpentine soil microbial communities from UC McLaughlin Reserve, CA, USA - Plot61 | ecosystem: Environmental > Terrestrial > Soil > Grasslands | place: USA: UC McLaughlin Reserve, Lake County...
CGATGCCGGCGAGGAAGTCGCTGATGGCTACGACTATGCGTGTGGGGAGCGGGAGCTGCTCGTTGGGGCCGAGCAGGCCCGTGAAGATGTTCTGGAACGAGGGGATGACGAAGACCATTATCACTGCGATGACCAAGACCGCGATGACGATGACGGCCGCGGGGTATATCAGCGCCGATATCACGTCGCGGCGCAGCTTGACTATCTTCTCGATGTAGGTCGAGAGGCGCTGGAGGATTAGGTCGAGTATGCCGCCCGCCTCGCCCGCGTCTATCATGTTGACGAAGAGCTGGTCGAAGACCTTCGTGTGGCGGCCCATCGCCGCGGAGAGCGTCGAGCCCTCCTCCACGTCCTGCCGTATCTGCGTCAGCACCATCGCGAAGAACTTGTTCTCCTGCTGCTGCGCGAGAATCTCAAGGCACTGAACGAGCGGCAGGCCCGCGTCTATCATCACGGAGAACTGCCGCGTGAAGATGGCGAGGTCTTTCGCCTTGACCTTCTTGCGGCCGCCGCCGATCTTCGGCACCGCGACCTCGCGCCCCTTCTCCTTCACGGAGGTGAGAATGACCTGCTCGCGGCGCAGGAGCTGGCGCAGAATCTCGCGGCTGTCGGCCATGCGCTCGCCGACGATGACCTCGCCGAGGCGGTTGCGACCTTTGAAGACGTAAGTGGGCATGAACTGACTCCTAGTGCTGAGTGCTGAGTACTGAGTACCGAGTGTTGAATGATTAGAGTCGCCCGGTCTTCGACTCAGTCCTCAGTACTCAGCACTCAGTACTTATTTATCTGCCGCCGGGGCGGACGCCGACGGGGCGCGGCTGTGCGTAGGGGGAGGGGTGCGCGCCGGGGCGCGCGGGGGCGGGAGCGCCGTTGCCGTTCGCGCCGCCTCCGGTGTTTACGCCCGCGCCGTGCTCGATTAGCTCGCGCAGCTCGTCGGGGTTCGAGGAGCGCTGCATCGCGACTTCGACCGAGACGAGGCGCTTGTGGTAGAGCGTCGCGAGCGACTGGTTGAAGGTCTGCATGCCGTGCTTGCCCTGGCCCGTCTGCATCATCGAGTAAATCTGGTGAACCTTGTCCTCGCGGATGAGGTTGCGTATCGCGGGATTGGGCACGAGGATTTCGAGCGCCATGCAGCGCCCGCGGCCGTCCGCGCGCGGGATGAGCGACTGGCAGAGTATGCCTTCGAGGACGAGCGAGAGCTGCGCGCGTATCTGCGCCTGCTGCGCGGAGGGGAACACGTCGATGATGCGGTTGATGGTCGAGGCCGCGGAGTTCGTGTGCAGCGTGGCGAAAGTCAGGTGGCCCGTCTCGGCGATGCGCAGCGCGGACTCGATGGTTTCGAGGTCGCGCATTTCGCCGACGAGCACCACGTCGGGGTCCTGGCGGAGCGCCGTGCGCAGCGCCTCGGCGAAGCCGCGCGTGTCGGCGCCGACCTCGCGCTGGTTGACGATGCAGGACTTGTGCGAGTGCAGGAACTCTATCGGGTCTTCGATGGTGACGATGTGCTCGCGCCGCTCGCGGTTGACCTTGTCGAGCATGGCGGCGAGCGTCGTGGACTTGCCGGAGCCGGTGGGGCCCGTGACGAGTATGAGCCCGCGCGGGCGGTCGCAGAGGTTCGAGACGACCGCGGGGAGGCCGAGGTCGTCGAATGACTTTATCTCGTAAGGTATCGCGCGGAAGACCGCGCCGACGGCGCCGCGCTGGTTGAAGAGGTTCGCGCGGAAGCGCGAGAGGCCGCGCACGCCGAAGGAGAAGTCGAGTTCGAGGTTCTCCTCGAAGCGGTGCTTCTGCGCGTCCGTCAGCACGGAGTAGGCGAGCGCCTTCGTGTCGGCGGAGTTGAGCGTGCGCAGGCCCTCGACGGGTCGCAGGTGGCCGTCCACGCGCACCTGCGGCGGCGTGTTCGTCGTAACGTGTAAGTCGGAGCCGCCCATCTCTATGAGCTTCTTCAACAGGTCCGAGAGCGAAAGCGGCTCCTGCGTCTGTTCTTGACCAGCCATGTGATTCGGTTCCTTTTGTACGGTGGGTTCGGCGCGGCCTACCTCTCGGAGGCCACGTTCTTGCTGCCCGCGGATTTGAGCGTAGCCATCAACTGCTCCGACCCGGCGGCGAGCGGGGCGGCGAACTCGACGGGCGCCGTCGTCGCGAGGCTGTAGACGCGCCCGTCTATCTCGGTGAAGTAGAAAGTCCAGGAGCGCGCGGGCATGCCCGGCGTGCCGGTCTGCGCGAGCACGACGAAGACGCGCCGGCCGTGCGACTCCTGAATGATGTCGTTCGTGACCCAGCCGCCCTCGGCGACCATCCGGTCGATGACCGTGCGGCGCAGCGCCGTGACGGGGACGCCGCCGACGCTCTTGGTCTTGACGGTCGTGGGCGCGCTGGCGACCTGCGACGAGGAGAGCGAGACGGGCGCGAGCACGGCCGTGCCGGCCGCGCGCCCGTCGGGCGCGAGCACGTTGTAGACGGCCTCGCCCTGACGCGCGCGCTTCGCCGGAGACCAGTTCGAAGGCACGTTGAAGTCGAAGGGCATCTGCGAGCGGCGCACGGTCGCGACCGCGGGGACGTTAACGGCGACGTTCGCCGAGGCGTTGGGCGAGCCCGCCTGCGCGAAGGACGCGGGCGCGACGGCCGAGGGCGGCGCGTCGAAGGAGAGGAGCGAGAGATTTACCGAGGCGGGCGCGTTCGCGTAGCGCCGCGCCGCGCTCGAATCGTGGGGCGACGCGGCGAGACGCATCTCGCGCTCGCGGCGGCGCTGCGCCGCGCGCTCGCGGCGCGCGCGCATCAGGGCGCGGTGGCGGCGCCACCACGCGCGCGAGTGTCGCTTGTGCCGCTTGTGTCTTGAGACCGCGGCGCGGCGGCTCCACTTCGCGAGCGAGTCCGTGACGGGCAGCGCGCCCGCGAATAGCGCGAGCACGAGCAGAGAAAGAAGTGCGACTCGAAGCCTGTTCATCAAAGCTATGCCACCGTTTCCCGCACCACCTCTTCGAGAGTCGTGATGCCGTTTCTAATCTTTTGCAGGCCGGACTCGCGGAGCGTAATCATCCCGTCCTCTATCGCGCGCTTGCGAAGCTCTAAGGCCGAAGCGCCGATGAGTATCAGCTCGCGAATCTCGTCCGTAACCTCCATCACCTCGTAGAGGCCCACGCGCCCCTTGTAGCCCGTGTTGTTGCACGTCTTGCAGCCCGCGCCCTTGTAGGTCTTGAGCTGCTTGGCCTCCTCCGGCGTGAAGCCGACTTCGACTAGGCCCTCGGGCGGCAGGTGGTGCTCCGCCTTGCAGTCCTTGCAGATGCGGCGTATGAGGCGCTGCGCCTGTATGAGGTTCACGGAGGTCGCGACGAGGAAGGGCTCGATGCCCATGTTCATCAGGCGGGAGATGGTGGAGGGCGCGTCGTTGGTGTGGAGCGTTGAGAGTACGAGGTGGCCCGTGAGCGCGGCCTTGATGGCTATCTCGGCGGTCTCGAAGTCGCGAATCTCGCCGACGAGGACGATGTTCGGGTCCTGGCGCAGGAAGGAGCGCAGCGCCGCCGCGAAGTTCAGCCCTATCTGCTCCTTCATCTGAACCTGGTTGATGCCCTGTAGGTTGAACTCGACGGGGTCTTCCGCCGTCATGATGTTCGTCTCGGTCGTGTTGAGCGCCTGGAGCGCCGAGTAGAGCGTGTTGGTCTTGCCGGAGCCCGTGGGGCCCGTGACCAAAACCATGCCGTAGGGCTTCGTGATGTTGCGCTGGAACTTGACGAGCGACTCGGGCTCGAAGCCGAGCTTCGTCATGTCGAGCATCAGCCGCTCCTTGTCGAGCAGGCGCAGAACGACCTTCTCGCCGAAGAGCGTCGGGAGCGTCGAGACGCGGAAGTCCAGCTCGCGCGAGCGGCCGTGGTGCTTGAGCTTTATCTTGATGCGGCCGTCCTGCGGCAGTCGCTTCTCCGCGATGTCGAGCTTCGACATGATCTTGATGCGCGAGATGAGCGCGTCGCGCAGCCGAAGCGGCGGGTGCATCACGTCGTAGAGCACGCCGTCTATGCGGAAGCGTATCCGCATCTCCTTCTCGTAGGGCTCGATGTGTATGTCGGACGCGCCGCGCTGCAAGGCGTCGGCCAGAAGCACGTTGACGAGCCGGACGACGGGCGCGTCCTCGCTCATCCGCGTGAGGTTCGAGAGGTCTATCTCGTCTTCGTCGTCGACGACCTCAAGGCTCTCGGCGCCGTCGGCGTCGAAGTCGAGCTGGTCGAGCGTCATCGAGGGGTCGGGGAGGTTGTCGTGGTGGCCGTTCCCGTTCGACTCCTCCTCGAAATCGCGCGCCAGCTCGATCTCGCGCGACTGCGAGTAGTAGCGCGAGATGGCCTCCTGCACGCTCGCCTCGGAGACTACGACCGGCTCGATGTTCAGCCCCGTCATGAACTTTATGTCGTCCATGGCGAAGACGTTCGTCGGGTCAACCATCGCGAGCGTCAGCGTCGCGCCGACGCGCGAGAGCGGGAGCACCGAGTACTTGTCCGCCACCTCGCGCGGGATGAGACGTATGACCGAGTCGTCCACGTCGAACAGTTCGAGGTTGACAGAGGGGACGCCGTACTGCCTCGAAAGCACGGCGGTTATCATGTCGTCCGACACGAGCCCCATCTTGACGAGGTTAAACCCCAGACGGCCCCCGTGCTCGCGCTGAAATTCGAGTGCTTCGCGCAACTGCTGCGGGGTCAGAAGGTTTTCGCGGACGAGGATTTCGCCGAGTTTGGCTGACATCTGAAGCGTTCCGTATTTAAGAACTGCGGAGACAGGCGGGGCGCGGGCGTCTCGGGCCGAAAGAGTTCTCAACGACAACCGCACAGTCGGTGCGTGAAGGCAAACGTGACTAAACACCGTTTGCCTAATGCATGTTACTGTTTAACTTTCCGACTTGTCAAGATGATTATTGGAAGGGCCGGAATGGGGTTTCAGAGACCGGGGGTTGTGGGGAAGGAATTAAGAAAAGCCGCGTCCGATTTTTAATTCGGGCGCGGCTTGTCGCAGAGTTAAGCTTACTTGTTAGAAGGTTTTACGGGCGTCGGCGGCCGGAGGCCGGGCGCGTCGTTATCTTCTCGGGCTTGATGTTCTCCTGAGTCCTCAGGAAGTCGATGATCGAGCGGGCGTCGGCCTTCAAGGGGTTCGCGTCCGGGGCCTTATCGCTGAACTTGCCGAGGTAGTTGGCCGCCTCCTGATACTTCGCCTTGTCGCCGGAACTGAAGAGCGCGAGACCGAGGTAGAGGTTCGCGTCTACGTTCTCGGGGTCGGTCGCGAGAATCTTTCGGTACTCCTCGATGGCGCGGTCAAACTTCCCCGCGTCGAAGAGAATCTTGGCGGCGTCGGCCGTGCGCTGCGCCTTCTTCGCGGGGTCTATCTCCTGCATGGCGTACTCGTTGTAGACCTGAAACGCCTCGTCGGCGCGCGACTGGTCAACCTTGGTGCCGACGAGGCGCATGGCCTCCGCGTAGGAGGCGAGCGCGGCGAGCTTGTTCTGGTCGTACTTGGACTTCTCGACCGTCTCGGTGGGGACGGGCATGGCGCTCATCATGTCCATCGCCTTCTTGGCGGCCTCGGCCGCGTCCGCCCAGTCCTTCTTGGCCGCGTCCATGCCCGCCAGCTTGGCGGCCTGATCCTGAGAGGTGACGACCGAGTTGAAGCGCTCGGCGCCGCGCATGCGCAGGGCTATGGACTTGTTCGAGTAGAGCGCCGGCTCCTCGCGGGCCGCGAGCCCCTCGTTGTAGGCGGTGATGGCCGCGTCGTAATTCTTCGCGGTGAAGGCGTCGTTGCCGGCCTTGAAGGTGCGGTTGATGGTCTCGTTGGCCTCGCCTATCTTCTTGTTGCCCTCCTCGATCTCCCTGTTCTTACGGATCATCTCCTCGCGCTTGGCCTTGTCATCCTTGCTCTCGGACGGCGCGGCGTTGCCGCCGCCCGCGGCCCTCGCACCCGACGCGTTGGCCGCCTTGATCTGATCGAGGGTCAGGCGCGAGCCGTCGCCGGGCTGTAGCTCGAAGTCGTTATCGGGCTTCTGCGACAGCTTTACGTCCCTTATGTAGTCGGGGTGCGCGCCGGGGGCGCTGACGGCGATGGTGAAGGTGCCGACGAAGGGTATGCCCGCGTGCATGTACTCGCCCCTCTTGTTCGTCTTGACCTGCGCCTCCCACTTGATGTCTGTGCGGTAGATGTCAATCTGCGCGCCCGAGACGGGGACGACCGAGCCGTCTGCCTGCTTGAGCGTGACCTTGCCGCTGATCTGCAACACCTGCGCGTCGGCGGAGGCGCAGGCAGTCAGCAGGATCGCGAACGCGAATGCGAGAAGCGGTGACTTGAAACGCATGGTTGTGGTCTCCTACAGTCAGATGATTGCCGGCGATCCAAAGGGGGTTGGAGGCCGCGCTTAAGATGCGAGCGCCCCCCGTGCGGTTGTCGGTTTCGGGCGCATTTTACCAGCAAAGCGCGCGCGTTTGCGAGTTGTCAGGCGTAGGGAATCGGGTCTTCGAGCCCGGCCTCGCGGAAGGCGCGCAGGCGCAGCGCGCACGAGTCGCAGCGCCCGCACGCGCGTTTCTCCTCGCGGTAGCAAGACCACGTCAGCCCGAGCGGCGCCGAAAGCCCGACGCCCCGGCGGATTATCTCCGACTTGCGCATGCGTATGACGGGCGTCCTTATCTCGACGCGCGTCGAGGGCTTCGTGCCCACGTCCGCGGCGCGCTGGAATGCCTCGTAGAACTCTGGTCGGCAGTCCGGGTAGCCCGAGGAGTCTTCAGCGACCGCGCCTATGTAGACGCGCGACGCGCCTATGACTTCAGACCAGCTCACGGCGACCGACAGCAGGTGCGCGTTTCGGAAGGGGACGTAGCTCGTGGGAATCTCTCGCGAGGAGAGGTCTGCGGGCGCGACGGGGATGGACGAGTCCGTCAGCGAAGACCCGCCGATGCGCGCGAGGTGTTCGAGCGAGACGGCGAGGCGGCGCGTGACCTTGTAGAAGTCCGCCAGCTCTTCGAACGCGCGGCGCTCGCGCGCCTCCGTCCGCTGGCCGTAAGAGACGTGTAGGAAGGCCAACTCGCCGCCCTCCTCGCGCGCAATCGCCGCGGTCACGCAAGAGTCCATGCCGCCCGAGACGAGGCAGACGGATAAGGGGAGTGGCGAGCGACGGGCGGCGAGTGATGAGTCGTGCTCGCGCACGTCGCCCTCGTTTTCGACGGCGACGCCTTCATCATCAAGCGCGCCGCCGTCCGCGTCGTCCTCGTAGTTGACGAAATCCTTGTCGTTCGGCGAGCCGCCCATCAGACCCCTTTAACCTCCGGCCCCCAGATGTATTTGTGTAGCTGAAGCTGCATACGAACGTCGAGGCCGCTCGCGGCGACCAGCTCCGCCAACTCCTTCAAGTCAATCCCCCAGACCGGCGAGATGAGGACTGCGCGCGCCCTCTTCTCAAGCCCGTACTTCTCTATCACGCCGCGCGCGAACTCCCAGTCCTCTCGGCCGGCGACGACGAACTTGACCTCGTCGCGGTCGGCGCGAAGCCGTTCGAGGTTCGGCCAGTGGTTGCGCCCGGCCTCGCCCGACACGGGACACTTCACGTCGAGAATCACGCGCGCGCGCGCGTCCAAGCCTTCCGTGGGGACGTAGCCGCCCGTCTCCACAAGTACCTCGTAGCCCTCTTCGCAGAGGCGGCTCACGAGGCCGAAAGCCTCCTTCTGCGCGAGGGGCTCGCCGCCGGTGACTTCGACTAATTGGCAACCGAAGTCGCGCACCTTCTGCATCACACCCTCGACGGACATGTGCTCGCCGCCCGTGAACGTGTACTCGCTGTCGCACCAGGTGCAGCGCATAGGGCAGCCCGTCAGCCGCACGAACGAGCACGGCCGTCCGGCGTGCGTGGACTCGCCCTGTATGGAGCGGAAGATTTCCGTGACGCGAAGCATGGGTTGAGTGCAGAAGTCGGAGTGCAGAATGCGGAGTTAAAGGCGGCTTGTTTTTCGTTCCGCACTCCGCACTACGACTTCCGCACTCGGCTCATCAATCTGCGGTCTGAATTCTGCACTCCGCCCTCGCGTCCTGTCAAAAGTCGTAAGTCGCGGGGCGGCGGTTCGTGGTAGCATACGGGGCAGTCAGCGGGGCATCTGGACTCTTCTCAATAGGGGATGCCGACGAACGTAGAACAACTAGTTGCGGAGGGCGCGCGGCGGCTCGCGTCGCGCGCCGCGGGCCGCCGCGCGCCTGACGCCGGGGCGGTCGTAGCGCGCGTGCGCGCTACGGTCGAGAAGTACCTACTGCGCCACAGGCCCGACGCCTCGGCGCGCGAAGTCGACGACTTCATGGACGCGCTGCACGCGGACGAACTACTGCTCGTCGTGGCGTGCGAGCGGGGCGACGAGGCCGCATGGTCGGAGATGGTCGAGCAGTACCGCTCGGTCGTGCTCTCGGCCGCACGCTCTTCGAGCGCGGGCGCGGGCGAGGCCGAAGAACTCGCCGACTCGGTCTGGGCCGAGCTTTATGGCCTGCGCGAGCGGGAGGACGGCACGCGCGCGGGCAAGCTCGCATACTACTCGGGCTGCGGGAGCCTCGGCGGGTGGCTGCGCGCGGTCGTGGGACAGCTCGCCGTTGACAGGCACCGCCGCACGTCGCGTCTCGTCCAGACCGAAGAGCCTTCGGAGTTCGACCGCGCTGCCGCGGAGTCGCACGAACAGGACGGCTGGCGTCCGGCGCCGGGGCGCGACCCCGAGAGCGCGCTCGCCGAAAGTGAGGCCGCGCGCGCCGTCGAGGAGGCTCTGGCCGAATCGCTCGGCGGGCTCGAAGCGGAAGACCGCCTGCTCGTCAAGCTCTACTACTTCGACGGGCTCAAGCTGAAGGAGGCGGGCGCGGTGCTCGGCGTCCACGAGGCGACGGCGAGCCGAAGGCTGACGCGCCTGCACGCGGAGATTCGCAAGCGCGTCGAGTCGCTTCTGGTCGCGGGCCGCGGCTGGACTCGCGAGGAGGCCGCGCGCTCTCTCGCCGACGCCTCGCGCACGCAGACCGACGCCGACATACGCTCGATGCTCACGCCCGAAGCCGTGCCCACGGGCGAGAGGCGCGAAGAGTTGTACGAGTGAACGCGCGGGTGGATGCGGCGCGCGTCGGCGCGGGCACACGCAAGTTAAGCACGCGCCGCGCGTTCAACGGTTGACGAATTTCGCGCGCGCGGCGTGTACGCCGGGAAGGCGCGATTTGAAGAAGAGTTTTGAAGGATTTTTCGGCCGGGTTGAGTTGTTGAGATGAGAGAGGGCTTCGACAAGGAGATAGACTCGCTGCTGCGCCGCACGGCGCGTGCGCCCGCGGGCGCGCGCGGCAACGGCGCGGGCGCGTCGAAGCCCGACACGCACCTCGACGCGGACGAGCTCGCGGCCTTCGCCGAAGGCGCGCTGCCCGAGGCCGCGCGCTCGAACGCCGTCTCGCACCTCGCCGACTGCGGCGAGTGCCGCGCGCTCGCCGTAAACCTCACGAGCGCCGCGGGCGTCGAGACGAAGCTTGAGAAGCACGCGGTAGCCGCGTCGTCGTCGTCGTCCGCGCGCGAGCCCGTCGTAAAGCGCGGGTGGCTCGCGGCCGTCTTCGCGCCGCGCACGCTCCGGTACGTCGCGCCCGCGCTCGCGGTCTGTCTCGTCGCGGTCGTCTCGTTCGTCGCGCTACGCTCGCGAAGCGGCGGCGGCCTCGTCTCGCTGCGTGACGAGAAGAACACGGGCGCGCGCCCGTCCCTCGCCGTGAATCAGAACAGCTCGCAGACCGCGCCCGAGGGGCAGACGACTATCGACGCGCCCGCCGACGCGAACACTGCGACGACTACGACGGGCAAGGGGGGGCCGGCGCTCGACGACAAGAGCGCGACCGAAGCGCCCGCCCCCGAGTCGCGCAACAAGGACTTGGGAGCCGACGCGCCCGACGGCCCCGCGCCGGGCGCGGCCGCCGAGTCGAAGGCCGCGGGGGAAGTCACAGAGACGCAGCCTCCTCCGCCTCCGCCCGTGAAGGAAGAAGACGCCGCGGGAGGCGAGCGCCTGCCGCGGGAGGCAATGAAGTCCGCGCCGGTCGCGGAGGTTCCCGCGCCCAAGTCCGGCGATAACATGAAGGCGGGGCCGCCGCCCGCGCAGGTCAACGACGAGCTCGCCTACAACAACGAGTCGCAGCAACAGCAGCAGCGCGCCGCGCAGAAGCGCGGCGTCGAACCGCAGGCGCCCGACGGCGGCGCGCGACAACGCTCGGCCGCGAACAACGCGGCGGGCAGCGGCGGGCTCGCCTCCACGCCGCGCGACGACCGCGACGCGCGCTCGCGTCGAGGCGAGAGCGCGCCCCCGGCCCGGCGCAGCGGGCGCGCCGACCAGGGCGCGGCGACCGACACAGGCCGCGAGAACACGTCGGAAGACTTGCGCGAGGTCGCGGGCCGCCGCTTCCGGCGCGAGCGCGGCGCGTGGGTCGATGTCAACTACAAGCCTTCGATGTCTTCGACCGGAGTGCGCCGCGGCACGGACGCATACCGCGCGCTCGTCGCGGACATCCCCGACATAGGCCGCGTCGCGGAACATCTCGGCGGCGAAGTCATCGTCGTCGCACGCGGCCGCGCCTACCGCATACGGTAGGGAAGTACTGAGTGCTGAGTACTGAGTACTGAGTCAGGAGCTTGCGCCTTCCACTCAGTACTCAGTCCTCAGCACTCAGTACTTCCTAAAGAATCCGGCCGACGCGCGCGCGGCGTAGTTCAACTCGTCAAGCCTTTGTCAGTTCAGGGCCGCGTAAGGTCTACGCGCGGCCGCCCGCACACTCTAACGTTTCAGCCGAGGAGACGCGCATGATCTTCCGCAGCACCGCGCCCGACGTGGAGATTCCTGACGTGCCGCTGGCGCGTTTCGTTCTGGGAAACGCCTCGCGCTTCGGGGAGAGGCCCGCGCTCGTAGACGGCGTGAGCGGGCGCGTGACGACGTACGCGCAGTTGGAGCGCGACGTGCGCCGCGCCGCGTCGGGCCTCGCACGCCGGGGGTTGGCGAAGGGCGAGGTGGTGGCAATCTTCAGCCCGAACTTGCCCGAGTACATCGTCGCCTTCTACGCGGTCGCGAGCCTCGGCGCAATCGTCACGCCCGTCAACCCGCTGTACACGGTCGAAGAGGTCGCGAAGCAATTGAAGGACGCGGGCGCGAAGTTCGTCGTCACTATCCCGCAACTGGTCGGCACTGCGCGGGGGGCTGCCGAAGGCTCGCGCGTCGAGGAGCTTTTCGTCTTCGGCGAGTCGGAGGGCGCGACGCCGTTCGCGTCGCTGCTCGAAGGCGACGGCGAAGTGCCCGAGGTCGAGATAGACCCGCGCGAGGACATCGTCGTGCTCCCTTATTCGAGCGGCACGACGGGCGTGTGCAAGGGCGTGATGCTTACGCACAGGAACCTCGTCGCGAACCTCGCGCAGCTGAGGGGCGCGGGCCACGACCTGTCTGACGACACGCTCGTGTGCGTGCTGCCGCTCTTCCACATCTACGGCCTCGTAGCCATCGCGAACCTCGCGATGTTCTCCGGCGCGAAGGTCGTCACGATGCCGCGCTTCGACTTCGCGCAACTGCTCAAGGTGATGCAGGACTACCGCGTCACGTTCGCGCACCTCGTGCCGCCCATCATACTCGCGCTCTCGAAGCAGCCCGTCGTCGAGAACTACGACCTTTCGAGTCTGCGCACTATCTTCTCGGGCGCGGCCCCGCTCGGAGCAGAGCTTTCGCGCGATTTCGAGGCGCGTCTGGGGTGCGAGGTCATACAGGGCTACGGCATGACGGAGGCGAGCCCCGCGACGCACATCACCGCGCCGGGCCGCGGGCGCGCGGGCTCGGTCGGCCTGTGCGTGCCTAACATGGAGTGCAAGCTCGTGTCGGTCGAGACGGGCGAAGAGGTCGCGGGGCCGGGCGAGCGCGGGGAGATTTACGTGCGCGGGCCGCAGGTGATGAAGGGCTATCTCAACTGCCCGGAGGCGACCGCGCAGACCCTCGACGCCGAGGGCTGGCTGCACACGGGCGACGTGGCCTACGCCGACGACGACGGATACTTCTACATCGTAGACCGCGCGAAGGAGTTGATTAAGTACAAGGCGTTTCAGGTCGCGCCCGCCGAGCTTGAGGCTTTGTTGTTGACGCACGCTTCAATCGCCGACGCGGCCGTCGTGCCGAGCCCCGACGAAGAGGCGGGCGAAGTCCCCAAGGCGTTCGTCGTCGTGCGCGAGGGGCACGGGCTGACCGACGCGGAAGTCTTGAGCTTCGTCTCCTCGCGCGTCGCGCCGTACAAGAAAGTCCGCCGCGTCGAGTTCGTCTCGCAAATCCCCAAATCCCCCTCCGGCAAAATCCTCCGCCGCCTCCTCGTCGCGCGCGAGCGCGAACGCGAAGGCTAAAAACAGAACTGGGGGCGGTGGCGACCGGTCGCCACCGCCCCCGGTTCTGTTCGCCCGCCGCTTTCCCCGCCTAAATTTTCCAACTATCTAAAGGGGTCGTGCGTCTAAATTTTTGGCGGCTCAAAGGGGCCGTCAATACTGAAAATTCAGGGGCCGTGGCCCTTCGGGAGTCGGAATTTTTATGGGAGTTTTTTCGTCCGAACGCCGCCGCGCCTTCGCGCTCGTAGCGCTGGCGGCCGTGTTGTCAAACGCCCTGCCGGTGCCCGCGCAGAAGCAGTCGGCCGCGTCGCGCCTTAGCGAAGAGCGGCGCGCCGTACACGTCCTCAACCGGCTCGCGTTCGGCGCGAGGCCGGGAGACGTGGAGCGCGTGCGAAGGCTGGGCGTCGATAACTACATCGAGCAGCAGTTGAATCCTTCGAGGCTCGACGACGCGGCGCTCGCGTCGAAGCTCGAAGGTCTGCCGACGCTGCGCATGTCGAACTCGGAGCTACTCGCGAAGTACCCGCAGCCGGGCCAGCTACTCCGACGCCTTCAGCGCGAAGGAAACTTGCCGCCCGAGCTTGCCGCGCTCGTGCAACAGCGGCAGCAAGCACAGCAGGGCGCGGCGCAGTCGTACCAGAACGACGCCGCGTCGAGTGCCGACGCGGAGAAGGCAGTCGCCGAAGCGATGCGCCCCGAGCTGCCGCGCGCGAACAACAACAACGACGCGCAGGACGCCGCAGACCCGCAGCGCCGCGCTTACCGTCAGGCCATCGCGAAGTACATGCGCGAGCAGGGGCTCGAACCGCCGCAGCGGCTCGTCGCGGAGCTTAACGCGTCGCGAATCTTGCGCGCGGTCTACGGCGAGCGGCAGTTGCAGGAGGTGATGGTCAACTTCTGGACGAACCACTTCAACGTCTACGCGCAGAAGGGCGCAGACCGCTGGTTCCTGACTTCGTACGACCGCGACGTGATCCGCCCGAACGCGCTCGGCAACTTC
>Ga0126311_10001003_pt1 | contig 13342 bp, 13 predicted proteins | sample Plot61_FD_92539 | JGI IMG/M metagenome (GOLD analysis project Ga0126311, IMG submission 92539) | Serpentine soil microbial communities from UC McLaughlin Reserve, CA, USA - Plot61 | ecosystem: Environmental > Terrestrial > Soil > Grasslands | place: USA: UC McLaughlin Reserve, Lake County...
GGCGAGCTGATCACCGGCATCGTCCAGCAGTCCGACTCGCGCTACACGCTCGTGCAGCTGCGCGAGCGCGTCGAGGCGCTGCTGCCGAAGTCCGAGCAGGTCGACGGCGAGCGCTACGACCACTCGCAGCGGATCAAGGCCGTCATCAAGGACGTCTCGGCCTCGACCAAGGGTCCGAGCATCATCGTCTCCCGCCGCGACCCGGAGCTGATCAAGTCGCTGTTCGAGCTCGAGGTCCCGGAGATCGCCGACGGCCTCGTGGAGATCACGAACGTCGCGCGCGAGCCGGGCTACCGCTCGAAGATCGCAGTCGTCTCGCACGCCGACGGCGTCGACCCGGTCGGCGCCTGCGTCGGCCCGCGCGGCTCGCGCGTGCGGATGGTCGTCTCCGAGCTGCGCGGCGAGAAGATCGACATCATCCCTTACAACGAAGAGCCCGCCCGCTTCGTCGCGAAGGCGCTCTCGCCGGCGCGCGTGCGTGAGGTGCTCGTCGACGACGAGGCCAAGCAGGCGACGGTCATCGTCCCCGACGACCAGCTGTCGCTGGCGATCGGTCGCGAAGGCCAGAACGCGCGCCTCGCCGCGCGCCTGACCGGTTGGCGGATCGACATCCGCTCGGAGACCGAGTTCGCGCAGGAGGAGGCCGAGCACGGCTACGAGGAGGAAGACGCCGTGCAGGGGCGCTGCGCGGCGGTCCTCTCGAACGGACGTCGCTGCCCGAACGCCGCGCTGCCGAACTCGCGCTACTGCGGTCTCGATACGCACCAGGCGCTCAACGCCATCGAGGGCGACGAAGTCGCCGCGCTCGACGGAGGAGGGTCGGAGAACGGCGCCTCGGTCGACGACGGCACGGAGGTGCCCGCAGACGGTCCCGAGATCGCCGTCACGGAGCCGGCTGCTGGCGAGGCCACGGCCGAGGAGCCGGTCGCGACCGAGGTCGAGGTCAGCGAGGAGCCGACCGACGATGGCGCCAGCGCCGCCGAAGCGCCGAGCGAGACCGAGGTCGCAGTCGCCGAGCAGCCTGCGGGCGACGACGACGCCGGCGAGGACGCGGCCTCATAGGTGGCGAGCCGCAACGGCGCTGCGTCGGCTGCGGCCGAACGGCGCCGAAGCCCGCACTGCTGCGCTGGGTCGCCGTCGAGGAGGCGGTTGTCCCCGACCCGGCCGCCCGTATAGCGGGCCGTGGGGCCTACACCTGCCGCACGCGCGACTGCTTCGAGCGGGCCGCGCGCCGCGGCGGCTTCAACCGTGCGTTTCGACGCGCGGTAACCGCGCCGCTCAGCGGCGAGAACGTACACTTGGACACGACATGAGCAAGAAGCGCGTCAACGACATCGCGAAAGAGCAGAGAATGTCCGTCAAGGACCTCCTGCTCAAGCTGCAGGCTGCCGGCATCGATGCCGCGGCTCCCTCTGCGACGGTCGACGAGGCCCTCGCTCTGAGAGCGCTCGGCCAGAACGGCGCCGGTGCAGAGGCAGCCGCCTCCGCTGCGAGAGCCGAGGCTGACGGCGGCCCCAGACAGCGCCCGACCCGCGACTCGCTCCAGGGCGAGCGCGCCCCCGGCGCGGCCGGCGGGCGCCGCCGCGTCGTGATCGACTCGCAGGCCTCGCGCCGCGCACCGGGTGGAGGCGGCCCAGGCGGCGGCCCCAACCAGCCGCCGCGCCGCCAGCGCCGTGGGCGCCGCCGTCGCGGCACCTACGAGGAGCCGGCTCCGCTCGAGACGCGGCAGCCGAGCGGGCCCGCGCACGTTCGCGTCAACTCGGGCTCGACCGTCAAGGACATCGCAGAGTACTTCGACGTCCCGGTCCCGGAGATCATCAAGAGACTGATGGCGCTCGGCGAGATGGCGACGCTCACGCAGACGCTCTCTGACGAGGCGATCGAGCTGCTCGCGACCGAGTTCGGGAAGACCGCCGAGATCGTCCACGCGGCCGATGACGTCGACGCCGAGCCGGTCTACGAGGACGCCGACGACACGATGGTCGAGCGCCCGCCGGTCGTGACGATCATGGGCCACGTCGACCACGGCAAGACGTCGCTGCTCGACGCGATCCGCGACACCGAGGTGACCGCCGGCGAGGCCGGCGGCATCACGCAGCACATCGGCGCCTACCAGGTGCACCACGGCGACAGAATCGTCACGTTCCTCGACACGCCGGGCCACGAGGCGTTCACCGCGATGCGCGCCCGCGGCGCGAAGGTGACCGACATCGCCGTGATCGTCGTCGCCGCCGACGACGGCGTGAAGCCGCAGACACAGGAGGCGGTCGATCACGCGAAGGCCGCGGAGGTGCCGATCCTCGTCGCCGTCAACAAGATCGACAAGGAGGGCGCGCAGCCCGATCGCGTCCGCACCGAGATGACGCAGCTCGGCCTGCAGCCGGTCGAGTGGGGCGGCGAGGTGGAGTTCGTCGACGTCTCTGCCAAGACGAAGCAGGGCCTCGACAACCTGCTCGACACGATCCTCGTGATGTCCGAGGTCGAGGAGCTGCGGGCCAACAAGGACACCGAGGCCTCCGGCGCGATCGTCGAGTCAAAGCTCGACCCGGGCCGCGGCGCCGTCGTCACCGTCCTGATCCAGCGCGGCACGCTGCATGTCGGCGACGCCCTGTTCGCCGGTCCGCACTGGGGCAAGGTCCGTGCGATGAACGACTTCCTCGGCAACCGCGTGAAGAAGGCGGAGCCGGGCGAGCCGGTCGAGATCCTCGGCTTCGATTCCGTCCCCGAGGCGGGCGAGTTCGTGCGCGTCGTCGAGAACGACCGCAAGGCGCGCCAGCTCGCCGGCGAGCGGGCGAACCGGCTCAAGACCGAGCAGCTCGCGCGCCGCTCCGGCAAGCGCATCACGCTCGAGGACATCTTCAAGAGCGAGCTGCAGGACCTCAACCTCGTCCTCAAGGCGGACGTGGCCGGCTCGCTCGAGGCGATCGAGGACGAGATCGCGAAGCTGCCGCAGTCGGAGATCTCGGTCAACGTGATCCACCGTGGCGTCGGCGGCGTGAACGAGTCCGACGTGATGCTCGCCGCCGCGTCCAACGCGGTCGTGCTGGCGTTCAACGTGCGGCCCGTCGGCGACGCGCGCCAGGTCGCGGACCGCGAGGGCGTCGAGATCCGCTCCTACGCGGTGATCTACCGCGCGATCGAGGAGCTGCGCGCCGCGATGGAGGGCATGCTCGAGCCGGAGGAGGTCGAGGACCAGACCGCCACCGTCGAGGTCCGCCAGATCTTCCGCGCTTCGAGAATCGGCACGATCGCCGGCTCCTACGTGACCGACGGCAGAATCGTGCGCGGCGCCAGAGTACGGCTCGTGCGCGAGGGAACGGTCGTGTGGGACGGCGAGATCCAGAGCCTGCGCCGCTTCAACGAGGACGCGAGAGAGGTCGCCTCCGGCTTCGAGTGCGGCATCGTGCTGAGAGACTTCGCCGACGTGAAGGAGGGCGACGTGCTCGAGGCGTACGCGACGCGGAAGGTCGAGCGCGAGCTCGCCTGACCGGGATGTCGGAGGCGGGCGGCTTCGTCGCCGTGCTCGTGATCGACGTGCATTTCCCCGACGCCGGGAGCCTGAAGGGCAAGCGCAAGGAGCTGTCGTCGCTGAAGGCGCAGCTCCAGACCCGGCTCGGGCTTGCCGTTGCGGAGACCGGACATCAAGACCTGTGGCAGCGCAGCAGGTTGACGGCCGCGCTCGTGAGCGGCGATCTGCCGACCCTCACGACCGCGGTGGAGCGGACCGAGCGGTGGCTGGAGGAGCGGCTCCCGCAGGGCGTCCGCGTCGAGCGGATCGTGGTGTCCGTGGAGGATCTGCGCGGATGACTCGCGCTCACTAATGAAGCTGTCGGGGTACGCCAATCCGATGCGAGGACTAGGATGAGTGGCAGTCGCATGCGTCGTGTCGATGAGGCGGTTCGGGCCGTTCTCAGCGACGTCATCACCAAAGAGCTCAAGGATCCGCGCGTCGGGTTCGTCACCGTGACTGCCGTCAAGACAAGCCCTGATCTGCGCCATGCTCGCGTCTACGTGAGCGTCCTCGGCGATGAGGAGACGCGCGCCGACAGCCTCCTCGGGCTGAACTCGGCGCACGGCTTCCTGCAGAGGCGGGTCGCATCGGAGCTGCGGCTGAAGCACACGCCGACGATCGCGTTCGCCTACGACGACACAGTCGACCACGGGATGCGCATCACCGAGCTGCTCGACGAGCACGAGGCGGCGAGCGAGGACGAGGGGGCAGCGTGACCGCCACCGAGCGTGGCAAGCGCGCGACGCGCCCAGAGGTGCTTGCCGAACTGCAGGGCGCCGAGCGCTTCCTGCTCGTCACGCACGAGCATCCGGACGGGGACGCACTCGGGTCGCTGCTCGCGATGCACGAGATCCTGCGCGCGCTCGGCAAGGACTCGACGATGTTCATGGCGGCTGACGAGTTCCCGTTGCCGTACGAGTACCGCTTCTTCGACTTCGACGGGCTCGTGAGCGTGCCACCCTCGGACGTCGGCGAGCGCACGGTCGTGTTCCTCGACTGCGGCAACATCGACCGCAACCCGGCCGACGCGCTCGACGTCGAGGACGCGCACATCGTCAACCTCGATCACCACCACGACAACACGCACTTCGGCTCGGTGAACCACGTCGTGCCCGAGGCCTCGTGCACAGCGGAGATCGTGTGGGATCTGATGCACGGCCTCGGCGTCACGCCGACGGTGAAGATCGCCGAGGCGCTCTACGTCGGGCTCGTCACGGACACCGGCAAGTTCATGTACGAGAACACCGGTACCCGTGCCCACGTGATGGCGGCGGAGCTGATCGAAGCAGGTGTCGACGTCCACGACGTCTACCACCGCATCTACGAGGGCGTGCCGTTCGCGAAGGTCGCGCTGCTGGCGTGCGCGCTCGGGCAGATGGAGCGCCACGACGGTGGCCGCCTCACGCTGACGCGGCTCAGCCGCGAGGACTTCGCGGCTGCTGGTGCTGAAGAGAACTTCTCGGAGGGCGTCGTCGACCATCTGCGCGCGATCGAGGGCACCGCGGTCGCGGCGCTCGTGCGCGACCGCCTCGGCGCCCCCGATCCCGCGCAGCGCAAGGTCTCGCTGCGGGCGAGCGACGACCGCGTCGACGTCTCGGCGATCGCCCGAGAGCAGGGCGGCGGCGGTCACCGCCAGGCGGCTGGGTTCTCGACCACGCTGCCGTGGGACGAGTTGGTGGCGTTCCTGCGCGAGCAAGTCGCCGCGCAGCTGTAGCCTCGCGCCGCATGGACGGCGTCATCCTCTTCGACAAGCCTGCGGGCGTGACCTCGCACGATGTGGTGGCCCAAACCCGGCGGCGGCTCGGCAGGGGTGTGAAGGTGGGGCACGCCGGCACGCTCGACCCGTTCGCGACTGGCCTCCTGCTCGTGCTCGTCGGCCGCGCCACGCGCGCCCAGCGCTTCCTGATGGCGCTTCCGAAGTCGTACGAGACCGTCGCACGCTTCGGCGCGACCTCGACGACGGGGGACCGCGACGGCGAGATCGTCGAGACAGGCCGCGTGCCTGACGGCGATCTCCCGCTGCCGACGGGCGTGATCAGGCAGCGACCGCCCGCGTACTCGGCCGTCAAGGTCGACGGCGTGCGCGCCTACAAGCGAGCACGCCGGGGGGAGGAGGTCGAGCTGCAGGAGCGGGAGGTAATCGTCTACGCATTCGACGAGCTCGCGCGCGACGGGGCGCGACGCACGTTCGCAATCCGCTGCTCGTCCGGCACCTACGTGCGCTCGCTCGTCGCTGACCTCGGCGACGCGTACTGCGAGGAGCTGCGGCGTACGGCGATCGGACCGTTCGAGGTCGCCGACGCTGATCCGGAGCGGATCGTGCCGTTGAACGACGCGCTCGCGTTCCTGCCGCAAGTCCCGCTCACGGGCGACGACGCCCGGCGCGCGTCGCACGGCGTGGCGGTTCCCGACCCGGGGACGACGGAGCGCGCGACCGGCGAAGCGGTCCGCCTCACCGATGGCGACGGGTTGATCGCGATCGCGGAGCCCCGTGCGGCGCCTGATGGCGAGGCGCTGCTGAAGCCCGTCGTCGGCCTGCGCGGCTGACAGATACGCTTCCGCGCCATGCGAATCACCCTCCTGCCGGACGTCGAGCAGCGCCCGCGGCGCGTGGCCGTCGGCGAGTTCGACGGCGTCCATCTCGGCCATCGCGCCGTCATCCAGGGCAACGACACCGTCCTCACGTTCGAGCCGCATCCGCTGGCGGTCATCAAGCCGGAGGCAGCTCCGAAGCTGCTGACGACGCTCGAGCGCAAGGCGAAGCTCGTCGCCGAGCTCGGTGTGGAGGAGCTGGTCGTGATCCCGTTCGACGCCGCGTTCGCGCAGCGCAGCGCAGAAGACTTCATCGAGCACGTACTCGTCGAGATGCTGCAGGCGACGCACGTCTCAGTCGGGGAGAACTTCCGCTTCGGGCACCGCGCGAGCGGCGGCACCAAGCTGCTCGGCGCCGACGAGCGATTCGAGACTCGCGTCGTCCCGCTCGTCGAGGCCGACGGAGAGGTGGTCTCCTCCTCGCACATTCGCGGCCTCGTGCTCGCCGGTGAGGTGGACCTCGCCGAGCGCTTCCTCGGAGCGCCCTTCGCGATGGAGGGCGAGGTCGTTTCGGGCGACAGACGCGGTCGCGAGCTCGGCTTCCCGACCGCGAACCTCGTGCCCGACCCGGCATTGATCCAACCCGGCCACGGCATCTACGCGGCCCGCGCCTCGTTCGGCGACCAGACGCGCGTCGCCGCGGTCAACGTGGGCGTACGCCCGCAGTTCAAGACGGACCTGGTGGTGCTCGTCGAGGCCTACCTGCTCGACTGGCAGGGCGACCTGTACGGGCAGCACTTGACGCTCGAGTATGTGGCGCGCCTGCGCGGCGAGCGGCGCTTCGACTCGGTCGACGCGCTGATCGAGCAGATGCACGCGGACGTCGCCGCCACGCGCGAGATCTGCGGCGCTTGAGCAGCCCGGCCAAGCGTCATTCTGCTACGGTTCCCCGCCGATGAGCACCCTTACGAGCGAGCGCAAGCAGGAGCTGGTCACGAAGTTCGGCAAGGGCGACGCGGACACCGGTTCGGCCGAGGTTCAGATCGCCATGTTGACCGAGCGGATCAACGACCTCACCGAGCATCTGCGCACCCACAAGAAGGACCACCATTCACGCCGCGGCCTGCTCATGCTCGTCGGCCGGCGTCGCCGCTTCCTGAACTACCTGGAGCGCAAGGACCTCGAGGGGTACCGCGCGCTCATCAGAGAGCTCGGCCTCCGCAAGTGAGCGTGGTCGAGCCCGGCACCCCGGCGCCCGACTTCAAGCTCCGCCGCGAGGACTACAGACGCTTCACCCGCGAGGACCTGCTCGGTAGAACGACGGTCCTCGTCTTCTATCCCTTCGCGTTCAGTGCGGTCTGCACCGACCAGCTCAACCTTTACGAGGAAGTGCTTGACCAGTTCGCCGCACAGGGCGCGACGCTCTACGGCGTCTCGTGCGACTCGACCGAGGCACAGCGCGCGTTCAAGGAGAAGCTCGGCATCACGATCGAGCAGCTGTCCGACTGGGAGCCGAAGGGCGCCACGTGCAGAGCGTTCGGCGTCTACTTCGAGAAGGGCGGCATGCCGACGCGCGCGCTGGTGATGATCGGCCCCGACGGGGTCGTGCAGTGGAGCTGGGAGGGCGAGCATCCCGGCGTCCTGCCGGGCGCCAACCTGATCTTCGACGCGCTCGCCGCACGCTGAGCGCGGGCGGTCGCCGATGAGCGACCTCGGCAGTGCGCCGGTCCCGCCGCTCGCGCCCGACGACCACGTCCGCGGCGAGGGCAGCGACGCGCCACGCGTTGTCTACGCCGACTACGAATGCCCCTATTGCGCCGTGCTCTGCCACCGGCTCGCAGGCACCGGTGAGCGCTGGGTGTTCCGGCATTTCCCGGTGAAGTCGAAGCATCCACGCGCGTGGGCGGCCGCGTGCGCCGCGGAGGCGGCAGGGCTGCAGGGTCGCTTCTGGGAGATGCACGATGCCCTGCTCGCCGACCAGGGCCGCCTCGAGGACCCGCACCTGTGGGCGCGCGCCGCGGCGCTCGGGCTCGATGTCGACCGCTTCGATGCCGATCGCCGCTCCGACGCCGTCGCCGCACGCGTGCAGCGCGACTTCGAGAGCGGCATCCGCGCCGGCGTCGTCACGACGCCGACGGCGTTCGGCGACGGCACGATGCAGGCCGGACCGGACGCCGCGCTCAGCTGAACAGAGCGGCGACGCGCTCGGCGCGGTGATCGAAGATGCGCCGCAGGTCGTGCTGGACGAACGGCAGCGCGGGTGCGCTGAGCAGGCCAAGCGGCAGCGCCCAGCGCACCGTGTCGCGCATGGTCGTCCTGCCCGGGTCGCGCGGATCCGGCGCGAACTCGTGCGTGTGGTGCCACAGACGGTAGGGGCCGCGCAGCTGCGCGTCGACGAAGCGGACGCCCGGCTCCCATGCCTCGATGCGCGTCAGCCAGCGCACCGGCATGCCGTGCAGACGCAGGCGGTACGCGATCAGCGTGCCGACGTCCATCGCGATCGGCTCCGGCGTGACGACGCGGAAGCGCAACCACGGCGGGGTGATCGCCTCGAGGTTGCGGGCCGCCGCAAAGAAGCGGAAGACCTCCTCCGGCGGACCGGGAAGCGACTGCTCACGTGTCAACAAATGCGCGCGCATGCAGGGAGTACGAATGCAGTTCGCGGGTGGATCGCTACGATTGACGGGTTCGGATACAGAAAAGACTCGAGATGCACTCCGCCGACCGACGGGCGGAGCTCAAAAGGAGCACACATATATGTCTGACGCCGTTACGCGCGTCGCCGTGGAGATCGCGGGCAAGGAGATCTCCTTCGAAACCGGCAAGATGGCCAAGCAGGCCTCCGGTTCAGTTGTCGTTCAGGCCGGGGAGACGATGGTCCTCGGCACCGCCACCGCGGGCAACCTCCGCGACGTGGACTTCCTTCCGCTCACCGTCGACATCGAGGAGCGGATGTACGCCGCGGGCAAGATCCCCGGCTCGTTCTTCAAGCGCGAGGGCCGCGCCGGCGAGAAGGGCACGCTCACGGCGCGCCTGATCGATCGCCCCATCCGCCCGCTGTTCCCGAAGGGCTGGCGCTACGAGACGCAGCTCGTCTCGATCCCGCTCTCGGTCGACCACGTGAACCCGTACGACATCCTCGCGATGAACGGCGCCTCCGCCGCGCTGATGGTGTCGGACATCCCGTTCCCGACGCCCGTCGGCGCCGTCCGCATCGGCAAGATCGACGGCAACTTCGTCGTCAACCCCGACGAGGAGGACCTGCTCGAGAACACCGACCTCGATCTGATCGTGGCCGGCACCGAGGAGGCCATCCTGATGGTCGAGGCGGGCGCCAACGAGATCCCCGAGGCGGAGATCCTCGACGCGCTCGACATCGCGCACGACGCGATCAAGAAGCTCTGCAAGGTTCAGTGGGAGCTGCAGAGAAAGGCCGGCAAGGCCAAGAAGGACGTCGTCGTCCCGCAGGTCGACGAGAGACTCTTCAAGCAGATCCAGAGATCCCACGGCAGAAAGCTCGACAGAGCGACCTCGGTGCAGGACAAGCTCGATCGCCAGGACGCGACCAAGGCCGTCGAGGTCGAGGTGCTCGAGAAGTACGCGCCCGACGCCGAGGACACGCTTACGCGCATGGAGGTCCAGCGCGCGTTCGACAAGCTCGAGAAGACGCTCGTGCGCGAGCGGATCGCGATCAAGAAGGTCCGTCCCGACGGCCGCAAGGCTGACGAGATCCGACCGATCTCGATCGACGTGTCTGTTGCGCCCCGCACGCACGGCTCCGCGCTCTTCACGCGCGGCCAGACGCAGGCGTTCAGCGTCGCGGCGCTCGGCACCACGCGCGAGGAGATGCGGCTCGACACGCTCGGTCTCGAGACGTCGAAGCGCTACTTCCACCACTACAACTTCCCGCCGTTCTCGGTCGGGGAGGCGGGCTTCATGCGCGGCCCCAAGCGCCGCGACATCGGCCACGGTGCGCTCGCCGAGCGCGCGCTGGTCCCGATGATCCCGTCGCAGGAGGAGTTCCCCTACGTCATCCGCGTCGTCTCGGACATCTTCGAGTCGAACGGGTCGTCGTCGATGGCCTCCGTCTGCGGTTCGTCGCTGTCGCTGATGGATGCGGGCGTGCCGATCAAGCGGCCGGTCGCCGGCATCGCCATGGGCCTCATCAAGGAGGGCGATGACTACATCGTCCTGTCCGACATCGCCGGCGTGGAGGACCACCTCGGCGACATGGACTTCAAGGTCGCCGGCACGGAGAACGGCATCACCGCGCTCCAGATGGACATCAAGATCACGGGCGTCTCGTTCGACATCCTGCGTGACGCGCTCTCGCAGGCCAAGGAGGGACGCACGTTCATCCTCGGGAAGATGGCCGAGGCGATCACCGAGCCGCGTGAGGAGCTGTCGAAGTGGGCTCCGCGCATCTCCACCGTCCAGATCGACCCGGAGAAGATCGGTCTCCTCATCGGCAAGGGCGGCGAGACGATTCGCGGCCTGTGCGAGGAGTTCGAGTCGCAGATCGACGTCAACGACGAGGGCCAGGTCCTCATCTACGCGCAGAACGGCGAGCTGGGCGACGCCCTGGCCGACCGCATCCGCTCGATGACGAAGGAGGTCGAGATCGGCGACTCGTTCGCCGGCAAGGTCGTCAAGACGACGACCTTCGGCGCGTTCGTCGAGCTCGCGAAGGGCACCGACGGCCTGCTGCACATCTCGAACATCTCGCCCGGCAGACGTGTCGACACGGTTGAGGAGGTCCTCAACAGAGGCGACGAGATCCAGGTGCGCGTGGTCGAGGTCGACCGCGAGCGCGGCCGCATCGGCCTGCGCCTCGCCGACGACCCGGATATCGCGGGCAAGACGGTCGAGGAGCTCGCGAGCGTCAGCGGCGGTGGCGGCGGCGACCGTCCGCCGCGCAGCGGTGGCGGGGACCGCGGCGACCGTGGCCCGCGCGGCCGTGGCCGCAGCGGCGGCGACCGCAACGGGCGCGGCGGCGACCGCGAGCGCCCGCGGCGTGACCGCGATCCGGACCGCGGTTGATCGCGATCGGATCCCGATCGACCACCCACCACGGGTGAGCGACCACCGGATCACCGAGCTGGACTCGGGCGTGCGGATCGTGACCGAGGCGATGCCTTCCGTCCGGTCCGTCTCGCTCGGCTACTGGATCGGCACCGGCTCGCGCCATGAGCGCGAGCCGGAGGCCGGTCTGTCGCACCTGATCGAGCACCTGCTGTTCAAGGGCTCGGACAAGTACGCGTCGCTGGAGATCGACCAGCTGTTCGACGCGATGGGCGCCGAGCTGAACGCCGGCACCGGCAAGGAGACGACCTCGCTGTACGCCCGCGTGATCGACGCGCACCTCGCCGACGCGTTCGACGTGATGAGCGAGATGGTGTGGCGTCCCGCGTTCCGTGACATCGACTCCGAGCGAGAGGTGATCCTCGAGGAGATCGCGATGTACGAGGACGACCCGCAGGACAAGGTCTTCGACGTGCTCGGCGAGGCGGTCTTCGGCGCGCACCCGCTGGGACGCGCGATCATCGGCACTGCGGAGGTCGTCGCCGGCACGCCCGTCGAGCAGATCGCCGCCTTCCACAGCGCCCGCTACGTGCCGCGCAACATCGTGATCGCGGCCGCCGGCGCGGTCGATCACGACGCGCTCGTAGCGCTGGCCGCAGCACGCGTGCCCACATCCGACGCGCTCGCGAGCGACCCCGCGCCGGTCGACGGCGCGCTTGCGCGCCAGGTGCGCTTCGAGCGCAAGGACACCGAGCAGTACCACGTCTGCCTCGGCGGGCTGGGGCTCGCACGGGACGACGAGCGGCGCTTCGCGCTGCGCGTGCTCGACACGATCTTCGGCGGAACCTCCTCGTCGCGTCTCTTCCAGGAGGTGCGCGAGCAGCGCGGTCTCGCGTATGCGGTCTCGTCCTTCACGGGCCAGTACGCCGACACGGGCCAGGTCGGCCTCTATGTCGGCACGCGTCCTGACAACCTGGCAGCGGCGCTGGAGGTGATCGCGCGCGAGCTGGACCGCCTGCGCCGCGAGCCGGCGAGCGCCGAGGAGCTGACGCGCGCGAAGGAGAACCTGAAGGGTCGCGTCGTGCTGTCGCTCGAGTCGACAGGCGCGCGCATGAACCGGCTCGGCTCGCATATCCTCGGCGGCGTGCCGCTGCTGACCGTCGACGAGCTGATCGCCCACATCGATGCAGTGACCCAGGACGACCTCGCCGAGCTTGCCGGCGAGCTGTTCGCGGCCGAGCAGCTGTCCGTCGCCGGGATCGGGCCTGACGACGACGCGTTCGCCGCCGCAATCGCACCGCTGGCGCCTGCCGGGGTGCCCTCGTGATCCGTGTTGCCGTCGCCGGCGCCGCCGGCAAGATGGGCGCCACCGTCTGCGACGCCGTGCTCGGCGCCGACGACATGGAGCTGACCGGGCGCGCCGATCCCGCACTCGGGACGACGCTCGCCGAGGTGCTGCCGAACGCCGACGTGGTCGTCGACTTCACGCGCCCCGACACCGCGCTCGCGAACGCCCAGGAGTCCGTCGCCGCAGGCGTGCACGTCGTGATCGGCACGACCGGCTTCGACATCGAGCCGCTGCGCGGCGCCGACGGCGCCAACGTCTTCTTCGCACCGAACTTCGCGATCGGCGCCGTGCTGATGATGAAGTTCGCCGCCGAGGCCGCCCGTCACATGGCGAAGGCGGAGATCATCGAGCTGCACCACGACAGAAAGCTCGACAAGCCGAGCGGGACCGGTGCGCGCACAGCAGAGTTGATGGCGGAGGCGAGCGGAAAACCGGCGCCCCCGATCCACTCCGTGCGGCTGCCCGGGATCGTCGCCAACCAAGAGGTCATCCTGGGCGACGTCGGCCAGACGCTCACGATCCGCCACGACACGATCGATCGCGTCTCATTCATGCCAGGCGTGCTGCTCGCCGTGCGCAGAGTCGCCGGCCTGACCGAGTCCCCGGTCGTGGGCCTCGAGCATCTCCTGTAGTGCTCGTCGCCGTTACCGACCACGCGGTCGAGCGCTTCCGCCAGCGCGTCGGCTCGCGCACCGGCGCGCTCGACCCCAGACCGGAGATCGCCGGGCGGGTGAACCGTGCCTGGGAGGCCGGACGCTGGAGCGATCAGGCGCCGGCGGGCGCGAGCGCCGCCCGCGGCTCCGTCTACGTCCGTGATCTCGTCGATCGCGACCTGCTGTTCGTCTGCCGGCGCGAGCAGCACGAGCTCGTCGTGATCTCGCTGTGGGAAGAGGGGCGTGTCGGAACGCCACGGGTCCCGCGGCGTTTCA
>Ga0126311_10001004_pt1 | contig 13338 bp, 17 predicted proteins | sample Plot61_FD_92539 | JGI IMG/M metagenome (GOLD analysis project Ga0126311, IMG submission 92539) | Serpentine soil microbial communities from UC McLaughlin Reserve, CA, USA - Plot61 | ecosystem: Environmental > Terrestrial > Soil > Grasslands | place: USA: UC McLaughlin Reserve, Lake County...
AGATGTATTTCTTCCATGAAATCTTACAAAAGAATGATTTGGAGATGATACTATAGAATTAGACAAAAATGAAAGATTCTCTTTTTCAGGTGAGTCAGTAATTACATTAGAAATATTATGATGTTTTAGTAATTCCAATGGTCCTTCAGTATTCCAAGAAGGATGCCTGAATTCTATTGCATATTGATAATCATTATTTCTTAGTTTATTAGCAATATCATCACTACTTTCATTATTCATTTCTTCTGGTTTTCTTGGTATATTTTCTAAAAATTTTTCGAGAGTATTGAAATAATCAATGCTAAAACTAGGAGGTAATTGAATCAAAATGGCACCTAATTTTCTTGAATTATATAAAGGTGAAATTTTTGCAAGAAATTCTTTAAAATCAGAAATAACATCTTTATTAATATCTAATTTTTTTTTATGAGTTATTCTTTCAGGAACCTTGATTGAAAATTCAAAATTCTGAGGAGTTGCTTTTACCATACCAAAAAATAGACCTTTAGTCATTTTAGAATAGAATTCTTCGTAGAAAGTGGAATCCATTTCCACTGTATTGAAGAATTCTGAATAATATCGAAGTCTCTTTGTATCTTTGGTTGGATAAAAAATATTAAGCCATCCTCCTTTCTCTGGAGTATCTCCATAATTCCATCCAGAACATCCTAGATAATATTCCAATACATTATTTTTACTCCAAATAAAGCAAAAACTATTTTTTAAAAATGTATTAGTTTTTTGTTCTATATCATTCTATAACTAAAGTTATAAATGCAATAATATATGTGCATAAAAATGCTTTATTTACTCTTCTGTTAAAATCAGAACTATTGCATAATAAGAATATTTAAAAATAGTAGTTTTTATTTTATTATCAGAACTATTATTAGAAGAATTATCAACTTCATGACTGTTATTATAATTTTTCTCAATTTCTATTTCTTTGTCTAATACTTCCGTTATAGATACATCAAAGATATTTCCAACACTGTATTGTTTTTGTAAACTCATTTACTTTATCAAGTAATTCTGGAACTGTCTTTCCAAAGAGGTAAAATCTTTTATGATATTGTTTCATTTTCTTAAATCATTTTTCTATTGACATGTTATAAATTATAATAGAGAACTACAAAATTGTGTTAAAATCAGTTGAATCTCATCTTGCCCTCTAACCAAATGAGTTCATATATTTAGGTAGATTAGAAAAGAAGAATCCCATAGAAATGCGTAAAGTTAAATGATAGAGTACAAAAGGTTCTCAAACTATCAAATCAAAATAATGCAGATCTCCCATTAGAATTCCTTGAATATCTTATGTTGATTAGAACATCTGATAGATATCAGAATAATATTATTAAGAGATTCATATACAATATAAAAATAAAAAGAATAAAAAATAGTTGGAATTCAAATATTTTAGATAAAATCTTTTCTATATAATTATATGGAAAAAGGTTGTGATCATTTTGAAAGAATAAAAGAAGATCAAGTTAATCCCAATACAGAAGGATGTGAAGAATGCGAAAAAGAAGGTTCTGATTGGGTGGCATTACGAATGTGTCTTATATGCGGACATGTTAGATGTTGTGATTCTTCACCTGGAATTCATGCAACTAAACACTATGAAAATACAGGACATACCATTATGATTGCATTGCCTGATAGATCATGGAAATGGTGCTATATACATAAACAATACGGAAAGTAACCTGGATAGCCGACGATTGTCACATCAATTGTAGAATTTGGATTCACTTGCTGTTGATTAGCCTATGAGTATAGTTTACCAATTAATTAATTAATTTTCTTTCAGATTTTTAAACATCATCCGTTAACCAATAGGGTTCATATATTTTGGATGAGAATGTAATTAAGAAAGAAGGAGTTTAAAGAAATGCCAACAAAGTTAAAAGATACAGTAGAAAAAGTTTATAGATTATCAAATCAAAAAAATGCCGATCTCCTATCAGAATTTTTCAAATATCTCACATCTGTCAGAACTTCAAATATACATAAAAATGAATGTTTTAAAAATCTTACTTTTAGAATTTATTAATTGTGATTTAGAGAAGATCCAAAAAAGAGAATAGGTACTAGCATTTCAGAATACTAAGGAAGAGGATCAGGGATAAATATGGAGTACTACTTGGAATGACTATCTATGGAGAATCAAGGATTTCTCATTTTTTACTACATCATATTAGATTCATAATGTGTCTTTCACGGACCTTTTATGTAAATTTATTGAGATATGACAAAAATAATTCCTATATCATAATTAAAAATTATATAAATACATAAATGACTGAAAATGATAGTAAGGTCTATGTCCTATGACGGTATAAATATAGATGATCCAGAGAAGGACTATAAGACTATAATCAACAATACAATGGCATTTCTGTGCGAAAGACAAATGAATTCTGGAGGTAATCCTTTAAAAGTCTCTATTGATACTATATGGAAACAAGAATTAGGTGTATTCCAAGATAGAAGCGATATACTATCAAATCTCGAACGGTTCCAAAATGAAAGCGATTTTATTGAAATCTCAGGTGATAACATTAGTCTTACCCAATCAGGTATAAACCATTGTAGAGAAAGACAATAATCTCTAATTGAATCTCACTTTACGTTACTAGTTATTGACCTTAAAATTGAATATATTCTAATTGGTCAGTTAGCATATTAACAAGCAGAATTGTATAATCGCGTAATAGAAAACGTGTTTTTTAAGATTTTTTGTCATTTTGTTTATTCAGATTTTTCTACTTCAATAACAAAAACTTTATTTATTATGTAACCGAACTCTATTATAATGAGAATTTGAATCCCTTTGAACCCATATACTAGTAGGTTTCAACAACATTTTAGGATACAATAATAACATACCATTACTCTATGTTTTTTATTCTATTAAAAGCAATAGTGAATTCATATGTTACTAATTTTTTATGCTAAACTAAAATAAAAAATACAGTAATCAATATCTCTATAATATTTTTGTTATTCTTTCTTGCAATAATAAACTTGTAATATATTAGCTGAGTAATCATACAAATATGTCATCAAGTGATTCTACTTCTACTAGTGCTATTACTAAATATAATTCAGAAGATATTGTTAAAAAAGAAGGATCATAGGGTAGAGTCATCTAGGTGAAATTAAAGATATTAGTCATGATTATGTGATTTCAGAAAAAGGTGTCATCGACAAAGATAGATTATATATTCCAAAGAATTCTATAATACATCTAGATGGACAATATGTATGGTTTGGAATGACAGAAGATGAAGCGAAACAATACAAAAAAGATTAATTTCTTTTTTTACTTCATTTTAAATAATTTTCATGTTGCCAATCTGATAAATCTGAATATCCCCTTGATACTGTTATCTTCATGAAAACAAATCATTTTTTTGTCTTTATTTTTTATTAAATATTAGTGAGTAAACATGTTTTATAAAATCATCTTGTGGAACTTCTTTTGAAACATAACATTCTTGTCCAAATTCTGGATGAATCTCTGCTAATACGTTGTAATTTATTCTTGATGAAGTCATAAAACATACACGAAAATCGTTTGATGGTGAGGTATCCTGTTGGACTTTTTTTGATAAATTAAGTAACTTGTTGTAAAGATCAAAACCATCAATTACAGACATTCTAAAACCAATAAGTACAAGATCATAATTTTCAGGGTTAAAGTTTTGTTCTGCCACATCAGGATCATTTATTAAAGTTAAATCGAAGCCTTCTTCTTGCAGCCATCTCTTATACTTTAAAGAAGTGTTAAGATCATCATCAACTATCAAGATGTTTTTGTTTTTGTTTTTGTTGATGCTATTGTTAGTATTAGAACTCATTTCTCTTTTATTATTATTATTTGCTTGCTACTATAAAAAACTAGCAAAAGATATAGATGGTGAAACATTGACTAACAGCAGTGGATGTTATAGGTTTGTCATTATCCCTTAAACATCCAGTATATTATTATGATATTGAAAGAAAACAAACAACAGTAGAATGTTTTGATATATCAAGAATAGAGAAAAATTATTTTTTATCTTTATTTGTTATTATGCTTTATTATTAGGTGCTACTACTATAAATCCTTGAACAAGTCATCATTTGCTCGTTCTACGTGGGTGTTATATATTGTAGCCTCTGTATGACACCCAATTTTAAAAGAATATCTTAAGTATAATGATTCTTTTACTTCTAGAAATCTTACAATTTTTTATCAAATAAATAATATTGAAAATGAAAGATTAAAGTCAAACAAACAATCTATTAGTGGTCAGAGTCTCCAATTACGTTAGCCTCTTTTTCGATTCTAATTTATTTAATTATTATTCATACGAAACAAAATCGTATCCTTGTTGCATTCAATCATAGCCTCCCAATCCGATGTCACAATCAATTATTGGCTATGACAATTAAATTATTCCAAGTCTTATATAGTTCATTAATAAGTTTAAGTCGGGTTTTCAGTCCAAAGAATATAATCACATACTATAGCCTTCTATTGTTGAGTTAATCCTTAGAAGACTATGGTTATATTTACCAATTAATTAATTAAACAAATTATCTCCGTTATTAAATAGTTTAGAATAGCACATATTATTACCAACCAGCCAACGAATACCAACAGATCCCGTGAAACCTACTATTCATAGCCTTCTATTATATTGATAATATTCCTCAATAATCTATAGCGGGTTAATAATTTTCATTATTAAATTTAGTTCTCTTTGATTAATCTGCTGCTGCTGGATGAAAATGTGTTTTTAGATGGTCAGAGCAATAATGAAGTAAACATCTAGGACATTGTTTTATTGGTGAGTTACGACAAAGCATTATGCCACAGACCAACCCTTTCTTAGAATTGTTTCTCCATTCATTATTATCAAACCGACTATTCATATAGATGTGAATAATATTTTCATAAATATAGATAAACTTTCATAATAAATAAAAAAATTTGATGTTGTTATCTAGAAAATATATTTAATTAAATAATGTCCTATTGCGCCTATTAATACAAAACCAACAAAAATAATTGAAAATGATGAAAAAGCAATTGGTATAATGTTATTCTTGTTAAAGTATTTATGAGAAGTGAATTTTTCAGTTTGATTCATATACTAGTATAATATTACTACCATAACCTTTTAAACATTTTAGTACTACAAAGATCTCGAAGAATCTAATTAATTCTATCTATTCGCGATCAGAATCTCCTGATACGTTAGCCTCTTTTTTCGATTCTTTTACTTCTTTTAAAGAAACATTGTCAAGATTCTCTACAATCTCATTTTGTTTAGCATCTAACGCTTCTTGTCTTTTTCTAACAATATCATTATTTTTTTCAGTACTCATAATATACTATTTTATCACTAATATCATATATTAACACCAGATACTTTTAAGAAACTTAATTATAGCCACAAATTAGGGCAAACATGTTTCTTCGTTGCAGATACTTCAAAATATGCATTCTCCTCATTGTTCCAATAAATCCTGGTATTACAATTATAGATACAGGTTTTAGGATTAATGATATTATTTTGATTAGTATTAGAACTCATTTCTCTTATTATTATTATTATTCAATTCTGTTACTTGAATTAGATACTCTTTAAACAATTGATCACTATACATTTTTTCGTAAAAACATTCATCACATATCCACAATCTTGACTGCTGCTGTTTTATATCAGTGATATCTTTTATCTTTGCTATTTTATCTGCTAATCTTGTACATCTATTATTATTGATACTATTTTCACATCTCATTTCTGCATCTTGTTATTATTTTTATTATTATTTTTTTCTTCATCATCAAACCAGCAATTTTTGCATATCGTATTACCATCTTTGTTTGTGAATTCTTCACCCTGTTTTTCAGTTTTACCACACTTTGAACAAAATACCAATGAACTCATTTCTATTTCAAACCTTCCTTGTTTATGATAAAATATTCTCTTATAAAAATACAAGAAATAACTGTGATAAACATCAATTCCCTCCGTGCCCGATCTGATGGTGAAACCTGATTATATCACATTTATCATATGATTGTATAATTTTACTTTAACCCTTTAGTTAATCTGATGAATTAAAAAATAAGTAACAATTTTTAATATAATTTTTAATAAAATAACTAGTACAGGAATATAGTTAGTCATAGCCACCAACCGATGTCCGATGTCCAACTCATTCAATCAATTGTAGGCTTATAGTACTCCTGCAATTGTGATAGGCTATGACAATAAAATTAACTTTGTTTAGACATATTTTTAAGGTTCTAAGAAAATCTTTGATTAATACCAACTCATAGGCAAAAACAAGCCATAGCCTTCAATAATATGTGATAGCCAATTTCTCCATTGAGGAGGGCTATGGCTTCTTTTACTAATATATTAACAATTAACGATGTTTACAGATTTTTAAATATTCCAACAATTATTATAGAACACCTAATCCTAACACCAAAGTGATCATAGCCTGCTGCTACTATCTCTATTTGCATCTTCTCTTTTTTCTAGTGGTAGGCTATGACAATTAAACAATTTATCTTCAAGTGTTTTATACATAAAAGCGCATTATTAGGTACACTTCTAGGAGGGATGAAAATCTCAAATATTTGTATGTAGATGTTTGATAATGAGTAAAATCGTTATCGTGGCATCTATTTAACAATAATACTATCCCTTTTTAACTATCCTGAACTAACGCCAACATAATATCCATACAGTACCTCTGTAAATGCCATAGCCTAATACATTTAATTTATCTATGTGCTCCTAATTAGGCTATGGCTTCTTAATCTTCTTTTACCAATAAATTATCTCCAATTTTTAAATATTTTATTATGTATGTAGTTGTAATCTAAAACATATAGATTAGTGTATCCAGATACCATGGCCTTCTAAATTTGCTCCTACTACTCTAAAGAGGGCTATGGCTTTTACAAATATTTTAACGGAATAAAACATGACAATAAACAGCCAAGATAAACAGGCTTTATCTATACAGACAGCAAAGAAGCCATACCTTGTAATTTCCGTTTTTGGCATTACAACTTTGCCTCCTAATTCGTTAACTTTTTTGGAGTAATCATCTATTGAAGATACACTTATGTAATTCAAGTTTGGTTGTTGAGGATACTGTCTCTTTATCAAACCTCCTTCTAGAGAAGTTTTTTCATTAGTATCCCCTTCTGAGGAAGTGGATATCATCCAATACTCCATTATATCTCCATCCTTTCTTACTTCAATCTTTTCTATTCTCCAACCAAACAAGGTTGAATAAAAACTTCTTGCACGTCCTACATCATCTGCAGGAATTTCAAAATGGACGATGGTCAGAATCTTATTCTTCCCTTTTATTTCCTTATCACGTTGATTTTGCATATTGATATTATTAGATGTATAAAATCTCTAAACCTTGACGCAACTAAAATCCTCCATTATTTCTTCGGAATCAACAGTCATAAGATCACCAAACTGTCCACAAATTGATTTCATATTTTCATCATTTTCAATCTTTGCTTGGACTTCATCTGAATGCTTGCGGTCCTTGTAGGTATGTATCTCCATCCAAACCTCATCGTCTTGGTTAGCAGATATAGTTTTGGCTACCTGGTAAAGGGCACCAAACTCTCCTTACTGTGAAGATAAAAGAATTCCATGTACAATGGGCCATCTTTTTCTCCACTTATACTCTTTCTCCTTTTTTGATTCATCTACTTCCATTCTATTCAGTCCAAAGTCCAGGAATCTTGGCAATCCTATCTAGTCCTTCTTTTTCAGTGGTAATAAGTTGAACTGTAATATCTTCAAAATATCTATCAAGAACACTTTCTCTTTCCATGGCTAATGGAGGAGTACAATAATCTTCTTCTACCCATAAAGCATATCCATCTTTGGGATCAATTTTTGCATTATCTAAACCATATTGTAGTGTTTTTCCAAATGGCTTAAGTCTTGATATTTCGCCAGAATTCAATTCTTTCCTAAGATCTGAGAAGTCATTTTTTGGTCTCGCTCTGACTAAATATAGCGCCATTATTGCTTTACCTCCAATGTATATCTAAATCGAAATTTTCCTTCCATCACGATGTCTTCAAATAATTTTCTATTGAAATTACCCTATTCTGCATTTGTGGAGAAAGATTTTCCTTATGTCCTTTTTTACCGATTATAATTCTTGCCATAATATTATAGTCTTCTGTAATTTTAAATTCCTTTCTTCCTCTTTAATGGTCAAAGTCTTCTATCATATGAGTAACAATGCCATGTATTGATGTCTCTATAACAGGTTTTCATAGGTTGTATAGGTATCAAACTGATTGGTATGAGAAGGTTTACTATTATATTCAAGATATCTGTGCGAAACTAAAATAACAACAACAAGCATAGATTCAGTCTTGCCTATATTTTGTTGCTGTCCCATAATGCTTTTGCTAAAGATTGTATACTCAATACAACTAGGTAACCAATGTACTTTTCCCATGAATAATGCTAAATGAATAATATGTATACTTGTTAGACAATTATTATAAATATTAAGGAAGACTTGATCTATATAAGAAATCCCAAAAAAAACAGAAAACAAGAATTAGAATTATTTTGATTAATTAGTTGTAGCTTTTTCTATCTTTATTTGTAAATCAGATCCTTGTCTTTCCAATTGTGAAATATTTAGGATATTCTATTCTATTCCTAAAGTTACCATATTCTGTAAAATAATAATTTGTCTATCTATCTATCTATACATCTGCTTTTCAAATTTATTGGATGCTTGACTATTTATCATTTTTAAACTATTTTCTATCTTTTCAGCTTCTTTAATTAATGGTTGTATTTCACAATATGCTTCCGGAACAATTTTGCTTACAACCTGAGCAACATTTGCTGCAGCTCTAAAATTAGGTACACCAGATACAACATCAACAACAAATACAATCACATCAATATTCTTCCAAATGGATTCGTTCAAAAGAATTCCAGGAATTCCATTAATCGTTCCACTTTTTAAAGATAATACGCCCCTATCATTTAATTCCTTCATTATATATGGAGAATTTGAAATCACATTCAGAGAAGGTTTCTCTTCTTTTGTCATTGTTGTTCTATCTTCTTTTTCAATTGCTTTACCTGCAATACTTATTATTGTCTTGCATTTATTATCTTTAGACCATCTCAATATCATGTCAGCTACTGCTCTATATGCTGATGGTTCTAAAATTAATTCAGAAACAAAGAATGCTAATTTTTTTTCTTCATTTGCATAGATTCTCGCTGGAAAATTTGGTTTACTATCATAAATTATTGACATTGGAGAAAAAAGAGAAGAATCAAGAATACCAACTAATTCAGTTTTTAAAGAATTTATAAAACATGCACATGTTATAGTACTAATAAGACCAATATTGTAAAAACCATCAAATACAACACCACCTTCAATATTAATTTCCTTTAATTTTCGAATTTCAATTATTGGTCCGGTATGCATAATATATTTTTACTTTCATTATTTTAAACTTTTACAGATAAATAAAGAGATACAAATAGATTTTTTTTATTAGTTATAATAGTATAAACCAGCGAATGTAGTTGCAGGAAGAGTTTTGGCCTCAACACAGATGGTAATTATTGTAGATTTGGATTGTATTCTTAATATTTGAAAATGAAAAAAAACTATAACCTTTTTTATCATTAAGATGGTCAAAGGAAGAGTTTTTCAGTATTGAATGTACAAAGTGCGATTGTGCTAAATGAACTAATTTATGTCTAAAAATATCAATTAAGAGAGTAGTTTGTTCTATTGTATAATTTTATCTAATCTTTTCTTGTACTTCCGAATGGAATAGTAGATACATCTTTTAATAAGTATAATATCGGAATACTTTTAATAAATAAAATAACAAAAGGCATTATAGCATTAGAAATACTCATTGTAAATAAAATTCTAAGAATAAATGCGTGATGATTATTGTAGTTTTCAATCTCTAATGATTTTATTCTTAATAGTAAAGAATAATGTTATTAATCTTCATTACTGAATTAGTAGATTATTGTAATAATACATTATAGAAATATTGTTATACACGAAAAAAGGATTACATATGCAAGTCTAACCCTCATACACTAGAAGATATATTTAAAGCAACAAAAGTGTAACGTCTGAATCTTCCATCATAAGAGACGGGAGTCATGTACTACCGTTTCCCATATGTCTCCATGATCTCGACGACGTAAAATAGCATTATGTTCATAATTTGTTGAATAGATATATCCTGCAGAATCAGATTCAAGTCACTCTGACGCCCCTCCTCTGTCGCCTTCATCAATTACGGTATCAGATACTTAGCGGTCATCAATTGAGCGATCGGAAAGTCCGTCTGTATTCACACTATAGAGCTTACGACTGCCTAGAGGACAATAATATAGTCGTTTGCCATCAGCACTAATTGCAATTCCATCAGAACCTATCCCTGCACCTTGTTTGACTGATCCATCAGACTGGCTTTCTAAAAATGGTCTACCTCATACAATAGGAAGAAATGTTTGCAAGTCCTCTGCCTTAGTAGAAGGATGGTCATGAAGGCGTCGCCAACTATCACCTGATGCCAAGTCAACGACAATGATTCCATAGGTCCTTTTTGGAGTCCGTGATGAATGCCACCCCATCTTCACCTCGACGTAAATCAAAACGTACATCATTTAGATAAGTAGTAGGAAGAGCCACATCTTGGGAAAAGAGAATCTGCTTGACAATTTGATCAGTTTTTAAATCGATACAGACCATCTTGGGTCCACCATATTTAGTAGGCTAAAAAAGGGGACTGCCAGTATCAAGAATCCATAAACGATCTGTAGGATCGACAACTACTGATTGCACTGACACGAGAGCTTTAGAAGGATCATTAGGATCAGTTTTGTTAAAATCATCATTAGGATATGCAATATCTTGTCCATTCTTAATTTCAGCGACTGTAAATTGTACATTATCTCCCCATTTTGGAAAATTGACAAAAATACATCCTTTATGCGAAACAGTTACACCAGTTGGCATCGCTCCATTAAAATAAGATGCAGGTTCTAACATACCCAGCGGTTTATCTACAGGTAATTCTTGCTCTGAAACACCGGATTGCATTTTCTTTTTTGGTTGAGTAACAGGCATGTTTGTCTTATTTTTAATATTAGTTACATATAGCTAATTTTCTTTATATTGCGTAATAATCTGTTATTATTATTATCCATGATTGCCTCACCATTATGGCTTTAGTACTATTTTCATTATTTCTGATTTCTTATCAAATCCTTCATAACCTTTAGGTGCATCATTAAGCTTCATAGTATGACTTATGACCTTAGTTGGATCTATTCGTCCTGTTTCAACAAGGTGAAGTAATTGTTCATTATATTTTTTGACAGGGCATTGTCCCATGTGAATTTGAATATTACGGTTAAACAATAGTCCTAATGGAAATTGGTCATAACCGGATCCGTATACACCAGGTATTGAAATAGTTGAATATTTTTTTGCAATTTGTGCCATCCATGTAATTACCTGTAATGGATTAACTGGATTATATTGAGGATTAGAGACTGTAGAATGGTCATGATGTAGATTATTATTACTTTTCTTCCCATCATTATGAATGTGACTACTATAACCAGCAAAATGTCCTACTGCTTCAAATCCAACAGCATCTATACAGATCACGCCTTTTCCATTAGTTTCCTTTCTTAGTCTATCCACCGGATCTTCTTCATCAAAGTTAATGATCTCTGCTCCTAGACTTTTTGTTCTATCTAAACGCATAGGCCAATGATCGATTGAAAAGACTCTGGCTGCTCCTCTTAAAAAAGAACTCATAACTGCAAAGAATCCAACAGGTCCAGCACCAAATACTGCAACATCGTCTCCAGGTTGTACATTAGCAATATCTGCTGCAAAGTATCCAGTTGGAAGAATATCGCTTAAAAATAATACCTGCTCATCCGTCTTGATATGGTCTGGAACTTTTAAAGAAGCTCCAGCACTTGCAAATGGTATACGTACATATTCAGCTTGACCCCCATCATATCCTCCTAACAGTTGAGTATAACCATAAGTTGCACCAATATCTTTTGTTTTAGGATTAGCTCTATCACATTGAGACCACATGTTATTATTACAATACCAACAACGACCACAATTAACATTAAAAGGAATTACCACTCTATCACCTACGTGAACATCCTCTACCTCTGGTCCTGTTTCTTCTATTACTCCCATAAATTCATGTCCTAATGTTTGACCTGGTTGCATTCCAGGAAGAGTTCCATGATAAAGGTGTAGATCAGAACCACAAATAGCAGTAGAAGTAATTCGCAAGATTGCATCTTCTGGATGTTGTATTGTAGGGTGAGGTTTATCGTCTATACGAACATCATAAGGTCCGTGATATACTAGTGCTTTCATTTTAAAAAATATCTCCTTTTTTGTTATAATGAGAAAGGAGGAGCATTAGCAACAACTGATGATTGTATCTTTGGCCATAACTGAGCAAGCATGGCAGGTGAAGTAGTCTTTAACCAATCAGCTTGTTCCTGTTCATCGTTCATATTTTTAGATAATGGAGCTATGGCATTTGAATAGACTCCACCTGCCATCTGGCATTGTTGTATTAGCATAAAATAAACACATACTTCTGCATTTTCTACAATCATATCTTCTTCTGCTCTTTTTAGTTCGTACTCTGGCTTTGTCATGGTTTTATCCATCATCTCTTTCATTGATGGTGGATAAGAAGGAAGTGGTAATCCTAATTTTTCTTGTGTTGGCTGGCCACCTATGTTAGAGACTAGTTGTTCTAACATTTTTTGATGTTCTAGGCTCTCTTGTAAATGATGTTCTAATCGTTGTTTAGCATCTGGTAAACTAACTTCTCCAATTCGAGTCTGCAATCTTTCTATTCCTGCATTTTCCATGGCAAGAGCAGCATTTAATTGCAAAATGAATTTTTGATTCATTAAATCAATAGTTGGTTTTGACATGACTCTATGTACAGACTATTTTATATAACAATTGGAGGCAATTATAATGTCATAGTATTCAAAAAGATATGATAAAAATCTTGAAAAATCTTATAAAATGGTCATTTAAACCATATTGTTTAAGTTTCAAGAACTTTTTTGAAGATTATAGAGTAAATGACAAAGATTATATATATATATTTAAAAATTTTTATATTTATTAAATCTAACTAAACAGAATAAAAATGATAATTCTCTATCATTTTAGGACATATTAGAATGTCATCATCCCTAGAAA
>Ga0126311_10001005_pt1 | contig 13300 bp, 16 predicted proteins | sample Plot61_FD_92539 | JGI IMG/M metagenome (GOLD analysis project Ga0126311, IMG submission 92539) | Serpentine soil microbial communities from UC McLaughlin Reserve, CA, USA - Plot61 | ecosystem: Environmental > Terrestrial > Soil > Grasslands | place: USA: UC McLaughlin Reserve, Lake County...
AGTCGGGCTGCCAGGTCACGCCGTTGTTGTGGGATATCTCCCCGGTTGACTCCATGACCTCCGGCCCGCGGAAACGTGCGGTGGAGCGCTGTGAGAAGTCCTCGTCCAGGCGGATCATCGACCATCCAGTGTCGTCGACTTTGAGGTCGAAGACTCGGGTGATCCCGCGGACGTCGAAGTAGTGGTATCGGTCATCGGACAGCAGCGCCATGGCGTTCGGGAAGTCGGGGTGATAGTACGTCCAGTGCTGGAGCACGAACGCCCCATCCAGCACCCGCTCGTACCGCTGCCGACCGGTGACCGGCTCGGACATGGCCGAGTGATGCATCGTGAATTCCCAGGTTCCGAGCAGCCGGTCGAGCGCGCTCATGCCTGCTCCTTTCGTCGCTGCCTTCTCGATCTAGGATACGGTAGAGTTCTCCGAACACAACCGGCGCGTTCACAGACGCGCCCGCGGGACCTAGGCCGTGGGAACTTCTCGGAACTCCGTCAACGCGAACTTCGGAGAATACTCCTTTCCCGCACTCCGGTGAATAGGGTGCTAGGATCACTCAACCACAGTCTCTAGCACCGCGACCACCGTAGCTCTTGCTACCACCTTCGGCCCCTCCGCGAGGTCGAAACTAACTCCCGGCTCAACCACCGCTCCCTCGCCGTACTGCAACTCGACCTATACGGTCTGCATCACACCAAGCTCGATGTACCCAGGATCGCCTTCAAGCTCCACCCGAGCCCAGCCGCGAATCGGAAGACCATCTTCGGTTTAGCCAAGTCCAACGTCGGCTAGTAACTCATAGGGGCTGCGGGTGTGGAGTAGGTCTACGTTGCGGGTGCGGCCGCCCTCCTCGGGCGTGAGGAAGTACACTTTCGCGCGCACTTTTTTATAGACGGATCTCATCTGCTGGATTCTAGTACCACGTTACAATGCCGAGGCTAGTACACAGCTAGCCGACAACGTCCGAGAACTCCGTAAATCCGAAATTCGACCTCGGAGAATTCCACCTCCACGCAATCGGGTGAATATGGGGTCGCAGATGTTCGCCTCGACCCCCTACGTTGGTGGTTACTCGCAACACTCGCAGTTGCACTTGGCGCAAGTGACACCTTGCCCTTGCGCTCACCGCAGCGCGGTTCGTCGTCTCAGTCGTCAAGCCCCGTAGACGGAGGCCCAGAAGTCAAGATCGATCCTGGGGGACCCGGGAGAGGCGAGGCGCTGGGTCATCAGGATTCCGACCATGTCCTCCTCGGGGTCCGAAGACCAGGATGTGCCCAGGCCACCCTCCCACCCATAGCGTCCGGGTGTGGCCGTCACGCCGTCACCGCCGGGTATGGTGGACAAGCCGAACCCCCAGCCGCGCCCCCCCAGGAAGACGGGAACCGAGTCGGAGGTCGCCCTTAGCTCGGGCGTCAGGTAGTCGATCGTCATGAGCTCTACCGAGATCCTCGACAGGATGCGCTCGCCTCCGTGCTCGCCCCCGTCCAACATCATCCGGCCGAAGGCGAGGTAGTCCTCGGCCGTCGAGACCAGCCCGCCTCTAGCGTCCGGGAACGAGGGCGGGCGACTCCACTGGCTGTCTCCAACGCCGTCGTACAGCTCGAGCGCCCTGGTTTCGGGATTTGCTGCATACAGACTCGCCAGCCGGTCGAGCTTTTCGGCGGGCACGTGGAAGCCGGTGTCTTCCATGCCGAGCGGACCGAAGATGCGCTCGCGGAGGAAGGTTTCAAGTGGTTTCTCCGAGGCGCGTGAGACCAGCACACCAAGCACGGCGAACCCCATCTCGTACATCCACTGTTCGCCCGGCTGGTGCATAAGCGGCAGCGTCGCGAAACGGCGGAGCCACTCGTCCGGCTCGTGCGGTGTAGCCGGCTTTGGCGGCCCCATGCCCAGCCGCTGCTCGTCCGCGGCGGCCAAGATGGGGTACGCGTCCGGCGGGCCCAGGACGAAGCCGAAGCCCATGCGCAGGGTCAGCAGGTCGCGCAATGTGATCGGCCGCTTTGCGGGCACGGTGTCCTCAAGCGGTCCATCGAGCCGCTTGAGGACCCTACGGTCGGCGAGTTCCGGCAGCAGCCGATCCACCGGCTCGTCGAGGCGCAGCCTGCCATCCTCCACCAGGACCATCGCCGCCGCGGCCGCGATAGGTTTGGTTAACGAGCTGATGCGGAAGATCGTGTCATGCCGCATCGGGTCGCCGCCGACAGCTTTCGCGCCGACCGCGTCCGCACGCACCTCGTCCCTTCGCGCGACCAGCGTCACGAGGCCCGGCACCTCGCCGCGCTCGACGTGACCTGTCATCGCCTCGTGCGTGCGGTCGAGCCGCACCCCAGACCACCTTCCGGTATTCATCGCCTGATTCCTCCGCCCTTCATCTACGTCCCCGCGTTGGATGCGAGTTTCATGTCCACGTTCGTCTCTACTGAGAAACCTGTCCAAGCATAGCGTCCCCAACAGGCGGAGCCATCGCCTCCGACCCCCAAGCCGAGCACGACCACCCAAGCCAGAGGTGCCCACGGGGTCGCCAGCGGGACAATCCCCATAGCGCAGAAACCGAGGGTGGCGAGGATCAAGGTCAGCGCCAGCCACGGGCGTCGATCCCCCGAACGGTCGGCAAGGGCGGGGAAGAGGAACGCCGACGGCACCCGAACGAGCGCAAACACCGCAAGCAGCAGCCCAGCGCGACCTTCGTCTAGCCCCTGATCTACGTAGAGCGGTGCAACCCACGTCAGCGACGAAAAGAACAGGTACGACTCCGCCCCGAAGAACAGGGCGACCGACCAAGCCTGTCCACTGCGCCAGGGTAGGTGCGCTTGCTCATGTGCTCCTTCGCGTCGCGGCGCACTGCGAGCTTGCGACGCTATGGGTAACCAGAAGACCGCCGCCACCACTGCCAGGAGCGACCAGACTGCCAAAGCTCCCGGCCAGAATCCCCCGATGGTACGCTCGATCGGGACGGTGGCGAGCGCCGCGAGCGCCAGACCACCTGTGATACCGACGGTGTAGAGGCCAGTCACCAGTGCCGCCTGGTCGGGGAACCATCTCTTCACGACTGCGGGTAAGAGCGACTGGGCGACAGCTATTCCGACGCCCGCTACGAAAGTGGTGACGAAGAGGACCCCTGCTTGTCTAGCCGCCAAGCGGCCTGCGACCGCCAGACCTATGAGGACGATGGACCACAGCACCGCCCGCTCTGCGCCGATACGTCTGCTAATCATCGGCGCTACAAGGGCCAGCGCGCTCATGCAAAGGACAGGTATCGTCGTCAACAGCCCCAAGAAGGCACGACCAAGTCCGAGGTCCTGACGTATCGTCTCCAGCACCGGCGGTACCGAGGAGATAGCCGGGCGGAGGTTAAGGGCTACCAGAAACAGGCCTACCAGAAGAGGTGCAGTCGCGCTCGTTAGGATCTTCCCTTTCGCGGGCTCGCTCGTCACCTTGACCACCCTTCGGAAGAGCCACCCAGGCTTCAGGGTACCACCAGAGGCAAAGATGCAGAAACGAGCCCATGCCTGGCTAGCCCGAGCCATTTTCTCCACGTTGAACCAGGTTCGTGGTTGCTATACTTCTGGGGCTCGGCTGCCCTTCCAGGAGGTGCGTCCTTACGCCGCCCGCTGATCGCACTTCTTTCCCTGAGGAGTCGCGACTGCATCTCGTCGGTCGCGATCGGGAACTGCGCGATCTGCGTAGGCTGCTGGACACAGCGATGGACGGACGCGGTCAACTCGTGCTTCTCGGGGGCGAGGCAGGGGTAGGCAAGACAACCATCGCCGAGGCGCTGTGCCGAGAAGCCGCAGATCGGGGCGCGCTCACGCTCACGGGCCGCTGCTACGACCTGACCGACACGCCTCCGTACGGCCCGTGGACGGATGCGTTCGGCGACTATCAGCCTGAAGGCGATCTCCCTTCCCCGCCTACCGTCTTCGCCCGTACGGAGGTCACCAACGACGTGATCACGTCCAGGTCTGCGCTCCACGATAGGGTGCGCCACTTTGTGGCCACGCTTGCAGAACATCGCCCGCTGGTGATGTTGCTCGAGGATCTCCACTGGGCGGATCCTGAGAGTCTCGACCTCCTTAGGATGGTATCCTGGGAGGCCACGTCGCAAGCGCTGCTCGTGCTGGCGACCTTCCGCGGCGACGAGCTAGCGTCCACCCACCCGCTCTACCGACTCTTGCCAGTGCTCGAGCGCGAGGTGGAAGCACGGCGCCTCGAGCTGCGGCGCTTACATCAGGAGGCGCTGCACGACTTGGTGGCAACTACCTATAACCTGACGGAAGCCAACTCCGCGCGCCTCGTGGCCAACCTTTACGCTGAGGCGGGTGGCAATCCCTTCTTCACGCAGCAACTGCTCCGTGCCCTCGAAGAGAACGAGGTGTTGCGCCCGCTGGGGAATAGGTGGGTCCTGGGCGATCTCGCGGGTGCGGGCGTACCGTTGGCTCTGCGCCAGGTTATCGAAGCCCGCCTCCTCCGCCTCGACGAAGATGGACAACAGCTGCTGCGAACTGCGGCAGTGATTGGGCAAGACGTGTCATTCTCGCTGTGGACTTCGGTCGTGGGCAGCGAGGAGGAAGGGCTGCTCGTGCTCGTCGAAAAGGCGACGAGCGCTCGGCTGATCGAGCCTACTGAAGACGGCACCGGCTTCCGGTTCGTCCACGCGCTGATGCGCGAGGCCCTCTACGAGGGCATCAATCCCTTGCGGCGTCGCTTTGTGCACCAGCGGGTGGGGGAGACGCTCGCTGCGTTCCCGTCTCCCGACCCCGACGCGATAGCCTACCACTTCCGCCGAGCGGGTGACGCGCGGGCGGTCGGGTGGCTGGTTGAGGCAGGGGAGCGAGCCGAGCGGACCAGCGCGCTTCTGACGGCTGCCGAGCGCTACGAGGCCGCGCTCACTATACAAGCTGAGCGGGCTATGGACGCTGCCGAACATGGCTGGTTGCGCCTGCGGCTGGCTGCCTTGCAGCGTTTTAGGAGGCCGCGCGAAGCCCTCGCGCACGTCGAGGTGGCAGAGCGCCTAGCGCGGGAGGTCAACGATCCCGGACTCACCGCTCGGGTGCCGCTCGTCCGGGGGCTGCTACGAGTGTACGCTGATGGTATAGGCGCCGGGCTTCAGGATGTGGCGGCGGGTGTTGAGATGGCCGAGAGGCTTCCCCGACAGGAAGGCGCCAGGCACGGAGCCGAGCAATCGATCGACGCCGCCGTCAATCCGGGGATGCTCGTCGCGATGCTCTCGTGGGCGGGCCAACTCGCCGAAGCGAAGGAGCAGGGAGAACGGTGCCTGGCACACCCGGGCGACCGCCCGCAGGCCGCGTCGGTCGCTGGCGCGTGGTGGGGCGTGGCGCTCGTCCACGCCATGCAGGGACACCCTGACAAGGCCAGGCGAGCGTACGAAGCTACCAGGTCGGCGTATGAGGACCTTGATCAGCACAGGCTTCTCGCCTTCGTGCTTAGGGATGAGCTGAACTGCGTAGTGCTACCCTACCTCGGCGACAATCTTGCGGAAAGAGAGCGGGTCGCGACCGCCGCCGAGCAGGCGGTCTTGCGAGGCAACGCCGCAGGTGCCATCGATGAGCCCGCCGAATACGCTCGCTATCCCCGGCTGCCGTTAATGGTGCTAGAGGGTGAGTGGCCCGAAGCCAGCCGGATCATATCCGTGCTCACCGAGTACGGGGCCCACGCGATATTGCGCCACATAATCGGTTGCTTTCTCGGTCCGCTCGCGAGGGCTCAGGGCGAGACTCGACTCGCCTGGCAGCAGGTGCACAAGACCTGGCCCGGTGGTCCCAGCACCGAGCCGGGTGACGGAGATATCTACTACACGCTACCGCTGCAGCGGCTGGCCGTCGAACTCTCCCTCGATAGCGGAGATCTTGCCAGCGCCCGAGAGTGGCTCGAGGCACACGAGCGCTGGCTAACCTGGTCGGGAGCCGTGCTTGGCCTCTCGGAGGCACAGTCGCTCTGGGCGCGGTACGAGCTGGCATTGGGTAACTCGGAAGAGGCCCGCCGCCATGCGGAGCAAGCCCTCGCGCACGCTTCGGAGCCGCGCCAGCCCCTTGCTCGGCTTGCGGCGCACCGGCTGCTTGGTAAGCTTGGCGGTGCGGGCGGCCGCTACGACGAGGCCGCCTCCCATCTTGACAATGCCTTGCAACTCGCGGATGCCTGCGCAGCGCCCTACGAACGGGCACTCACGCTGCTGGCTGTCGCAGAGCTACGGTTAGCTGAAGGGGACGACACCACCGTCCCTGCTGTGCTTGGGGAGACGCGCGGTATCTGCTCTGATCTGGAGGCAGCGCCAGCCCTGACACACGCCGACGCTCTGACCACCCAACTCTCCGGTCGCCGCCAGGTCACGTCCGTTTATCCAGCAGGGCTGACGCATCGGGAGGTGGAGGTGTTGGGGATCTTGGCCGCGGGCCACAGCAACAAGGAGATTGCAGCGGAGCTGTTCCTGAGCGAGCGGACGGTGGAGCGGCATATCACGAACGTGTATCGCAAGATCGGGACGCACCGTAGGACCGAGGCGATGGCCTTCGCCCTTCGCCACGGCCTCGCGGATGTCGAAGAAGCCTCTGGGGAGTGACGACAACCATCACCATTTAAGTTCTTTATCTCGTCTCCTAGAGTGAACGCCCTAGGGGACGACCCCCTACTACGTGGTTTCCCCCATATCTAGATCTCCCAACGCAAACACGCACCTCCTAGAAATTACGTGTTTTCCCTGAAGCCAGCCGTGACCCGCAAGTGCACAGTAGTACACACCGGGGATTCGCCGGACGTCGCGGGTGGCACCCGGCAGACCCCGGGTTAGTAGGACAATCAGGGACATGTAGCCCCTTCCAGAGGAGGAGAGATGATGGAGATGACCACCCAGGAAGTAGAGTTCGCCGCCGAGGGCACCCTGCTGGAGGTACTGCGTGTGGTGGACGTTAAGGATTCTATTGCCCCGGTCCTGTTGCGAGTACGCGAGTGGATAGACGAGCGTCACTACCGCGACGTCGATGTCTCCGGGGATCCTGTTCCGGCTTTCGTGCCCGAGTGGCTGGCCGCGTGAGCGTCTGCAAGGGAAAGGAGATCATCGAGATGATACGCGTTACCGTCGAGATTCGTGAGGGCGCACTCACACACCGGACCCGAGTCTCCGCCCCTTCCATCGAGCGTGCGCTCAAGATCGCAGGTGGAGGGAAACCTGGACGCAGGGTACGCCTTGTCTTCCCGATAGAACCCGAGACTTTCTTCGTCACCGAAGGTTTTGGCCGAAAGGAGGCAGCTTGAGAGGAGATCGCCACATGAACAACAACCTTGAAAGGAGGACAACGATGAACATTACACCGACGAACAACGAGATCCGAACGGAGGTGCAAGCTCCGGTACAAGCCCGCGTCCACTGGAAGGAGGTCACTCTCTTTGTGCTGCTGGCCTATGGCCTGGCCTGGGCGTGGAGCGGATACTTTCTCCTCCCCTACTTGGGCGAGCTGCTCACCCAATCCACGACGCCTACCGATATGTTAGGGCGGCTCGGCCCAATGGTGACCCTGCCTACCATGCTCACCCCGATGATCGCTGCCCTGATCATGCGCTGCTTCGTAAGCAAGGAAGGCGTGAAGGGCTCCCTTGGCCTCTTGCGCTCCCCGAAATACTACTTGGCAGCACTCGTTATACCGGCTGTGTTCGTCACGGCGGTGGTCCTTATCACCACGCAGGCGGTGGTAATACCTGGCGGCACTCCACTGGGCGAGTTCAGGTGGTCGGAGGCCACCTGGTCTGTCTATCTGATGCTCTTGGTCATTGCGGTGCCACTCACCTTGTCCACTTTCGGGGAAGAGTACGGCTGGCGGGGCTACCTCCTGCCGCGACTTCTGCCGCTGGGTGAGATCAGGGCGTCGGTGCTCATAGGGGTTATCTGGGGAGTGTGGCACCTGCCGCTTATCTTGGCCGGCCTCAACTATCCGGGCGTGAACATATTCTTGGCCATAATCGTCTTCACCTTCGTGACGGTGGCCCTCTCGTTCACCTACACCTGGTTCTATGTCGCCTCGAGCGGCAGCGTACTGGTCGCTGCGGTCTTCCACGCAAGCACCAACCAATCCTCAGACACTTTTTGGGTTCCGCCACTTCTCTCTGGGGTGAACCCATTTGCGCCGAGCCTCGTTAGCGCTGTCCTGATAATGGCCCTGGTGATCGTCGTGTACAAGGTCTTCATGCGTTCTGTGCAAGTGAAAGATCCGGAGCATCTTATTCATCCCAAGCTAGATGGCACTTGGCGAGACTGGGTGCGCTGAGAAGGTTCAGTATTCAGTGGCCGAACGGCGTTCCTCCCGAGCCACGAGGAGGAACGCCGTTCCCCAAAACGAGAAAGGGAAAAAGGGGACGACACCATGCTACATGACAAGCAACTGGACGAAGCAATAGTAGCCTCGACGATCCGGAGGAGGACGTGGCCGACCCTCATCTGGGTCCCGAAGCTTGTTCGCAATGTGCTGATCGTAGTGGCCGTTCTAATGGTCTTGGCCGCGTTGGTGTTAGTCGCGTAGCGGGTCCCATCTGCCCTCGTCATGGTGGTGGGTGGCGTCGCCCTCGCCACGCTCCTCTCGTTCCCCGTGCGCGAGCTCTGCCGCTTCGTACCGCGCAGGTATCACGGGTTGGCAGTACTGACCACGTTCTTGGCCATCATGGGGCTCATCGTGGTGGGGGCCATCGTCTTGGTTCCGCGGCTCATGGCGCAGTTCTCGACGCTCTCCCCCTCATAGCGGACGCCGGTCGGCGCTACCTGCTCGTGGGGCTCCAACTGCTGGATGAGTGGGGGCTCTTGGCAGGCACCCCAGAGCACGTAGCATCAAGGATCGAGGGTGACCTCTCCAGTAGCGTTGGGGACCTCACCGGAGGCATGTTGGGCGACCCCTTCGCCATAGTCTCGGGGGCCTTCGGCTTCGTCGTTTCCCTCTTCGGGGTGGTCTTCGTCGCGGCCTACCTGCTTGCGGACTCCCGCAGGATAAAGGCAGCCTACTTCATGCGGATTCCGGCCCCTTACCGCCACGACGCACGCGACTTGTGGAATGCTTTCGAGCACTCCTTCTCGCGCTACATGAGCGGGCTCTTCGTGGATCTCCTCATCCAGGGAGCGGTCTCAGCATTGGTGCTCTACCTGATAGGCGTACCTTATGCCCTTGCCCTTGGAGCCTGGGTCTCTTTGACGGCCCTGATCCCCTACTTTGGGGCATGGTTGGGGGCAATCCCCGCGGTAATCCTCGCCTTCACAGAATCGCCGCTGACAGCTCTCTTCACGCTCATAGCCTCCTTCGTCATCCAGCAGGTGGAGGGCACCTTTCTCCTACCCCACATCCAGGGAAGGGCTCTTCACATCCACCCGGTTCCGAGCCTGCTGGCCGTGATAGTGGGCTGGGGACTCTTCGGCATTATGGGGATGGTGCTGGCCGTGCCTGCTCTGGCCGTGATGAGGGTTCTCTACGATTTCTTTAGCGTCCGCCTTCGTACGAGGGATTAGCGTGTGAGCCGATGGAAGCATGGACCTGATCTTTACTGCCTTCTGCTGCCAGCCACCGGGCGGTCAATCATCAAGGTTCCGAAACTACACATACTCTGAGCCAAGATTCCGTGCCTTGCTGACCGAAGGTGGTGACCGAAGTGTGCAACTGGACAGAGCCTGAAGTTCGCTCATGGTAAATTCTCCGAAGTTCGCATAGTCCCAGCCTAATGCCGCAGCCCTTTGCCCGTCGGACCGGGCTACAACCCTATCGCTCCGGTCCAGGTAGGGTAGGATCTTCACAGATCAGTCAACGCGGAAGGGGGGTGAGCGATGGAGATAGTGGAGCTGCAGAGCGTAAAGAAGTGCTGCCGATACTACGCGAACTGTACCCTTCTCTGGACGAAGGACGCTAGGCGGCATCTTCGTCCTCAAGAGCGGCATCCCTTGGGAGATGCTCCCGAAGGAGATGGCATGCGGATCGGAGATGACTTGCTGGCGACGCCTCAAGGAATGGCAAGAGGCTGGGGTGTGGGAGATGCTGCACCGAGTTCTTCTGGAGCGCCTTGGAGAAGGTCTCACCAACGACATAAGGGTTACTCCTTCCCCTGGCTGAGGGCTGAAGGGCCACCCCTTCTATCGCAAGCATGATGCAACTAGCGAAGACTTGGCGCGAACTTCTGCGAACCCGATGAGAGCGAGCCTCGGAAAATTCTCCTTCTAATCGGCTCGGTGAATAAGGGCTAGAAGAAGAGCCGAGGCTGCTAAAAGCCCCGGCTCCACTCTAGCGTGAGTGCTTCTTATCTCTGCTGCAGACTCTGCTCCAACTGCTCAATGTATTGGTGGTCACGCCCAGTCCTACCTTCTAGGGTCTCTAGCGGTGTTACTTTCCACTTTGCCAACCCCCATAGTGGCAACCTTTGCAAGATAGTATCCAACTCTTCATTGGATTCTGCCTCAAAGATAAGCACTAGAGCCCTCTCTCCGACTCGAAGCCCCCCGGCAATAATCTTGCCCTCTGATTTGAGCTTTATAAGAGTATCCATAGAAGGAAAAACCCATTGGCGCATTATCCCAACAAGCTGATCAGGGGGAAGTTGCGGCCCCAGATCAATCAACTCTTCGGTTACGAGATACTGCATGCTCTAGCTTGCTCCTTTCCTATCGTGCTCTGTCTAGGCGGGTTCTAACCTTTTCGGATGGTCAAGCGGGTTCGCTCGCCGTCCTACGCCCCCGGATAAGACCAACCCCCAACACCAAAAGCCCCACCGCAAGCAAAAGCCCGGCCACAAACGTCAGGTTGATCAGCGCGTTTGGCTCCGTAGCCTCAGGGGAGAGGACTGAGAGGAAGAAACCTAACGCCATAAGGACCGCCGCAATCGGGAAGGCGACTCTCACAACCCACCTCATCCCCTCAGAGAGGGTCGCCTCGTCCACGTAGCGTAGAGCCACCAAGGAGAGAACGAGCCACACGCCTGCGTGGGCGTGACCTGCCCTCCAGAGGTCCTGCCTAAGGTCGTTCTGGGCGTAGGTGGGATCGGCTATGAGAAGCGACAGGATACTCGCCCCGCCGATCTCTACCGTGGGTATGGTGATCAGGACGATGCCTGCTACCAGGCGGGACTGTGGACTCATCTTGCTCCTTTCTCTCTCCTTTATCTGCTCTTATTCCTGATGCTTGGTACTCTAGCTAAGAATGCTATTCATGAGGTCGACACCGATGCGTCCTGGCGTGGAGTTTGTTCGTGCTCGACAACAAGCTCCCTTACGTGCAGTCTGCCCACCTCTAGCTCCCCTATGTTGAGGCGCTCGATCCTTCCCCTCTTGACAGCCAGCGCACGAATCGCTAGGGCGCCGATGGCCAGAGCTCCGAAGGCGCCCGCTCCCACCGCCAGAGCCCCGAGCGCCCCAGCCCCTGTAACCACCCGTCCGATCGCCACCCGCTCTAAGGCCACCTGCCTCCCAGAGCCAGAATTATTCTTCCGCCTTAGTGTACGCTTTCTCACGATCCTCCTTCCTTGTCCATCATCTCCCTAATCTTGCGTTCCTCCCAATCTCGGCCCCAAGGGCCGCCCCCACCGAAGCCAAAGACGCCAAGGGCGTGTGCTCCCAAGCCGATGCCCCAGCCGAGAGCGGCCCGTAAAACCACCATACCGCGCCCGCGAGCCCGCTCGTAAACGCATTGATAAGAAAAAGTCCGATGTTGATCACCACGAAGACGCTGGCGTGGATGTAGAAGCCTTTGATGGCCTGCACGCGAGCCCGGGCCCTTTCGTAACGTTCTTGCTGGTCCTCCATAGTTTGTTCCTCCTTCGGGTAGGCTGTTCAGCCGTCCTTCCCTAGAGTAGGCCGATGGCCAAGACGATTAGCGCCGCCGCGAGGAGCAGGGCGCTGGTTCGCGTCACGATCGTTCCTAGAGAGCTTCGACCCTTCTGCCCGAGACCGAGATGGATGAAGAAGCCGCCAGACTGGGCCATGATCCCCAAGAGCAGGAGCAATCCCGCAAGCCACTGGACCGCCGTTGAGTAGCCCGTGCGGTCGAGGTAGAGGAAGTAGACGAGCGAGAGCACCAAAAGCACTCCGGCGTGGGCGTGCCCTCCCCGGAAGAACTGCTCACGGAACTCCCCGAGCTGGCCGCGTCCGGTGAGAAATCCCAGTAGTGACCAGCCGCCGTACTCCACACTTACCAATAGCAGCAGCGAGATGACGGGCAGTAAAGTAGTTGGTTCCATGCTTAAGGCTCCTCTCTGATCCGCTAGGAGGGTGCGGGCAAGCTCGCATCGATGCTCCGCAAGGGGACGGAGCGGAGAATTGCTTAGAGCCGGAAAACCCCAAGTAAGGAGGAGGGAGCCACACGAACCGTAGCCAACCACCGACGATCTCCTCCTTCGAGGCCCCAGGAGCAAATCGCTCCCTGCCTACAAGCGTGCCTCGCCAGCAGCCATAAGACACTTCCTCCGAAGGAGGAGATCACCAGCACAAGCCTGGTCAGGAGAGAAGCGTTCACGGGAAGCTCATCCTTCTTCTGGCGCTCCCCTGCGGCCCTCAGCGCGTAGCTTTCCTCCAGCAGTGGAGCGTTAGATCCTCCATTTTCCCCCTCAGGGGCAGCGGGCACATCGGCCACCTCGGAGGCGGTGGTCTGTGGCAAGGAGAGGAAGCTCCCGAGGCAGGAGAGCATTACCCCCGCCATAAGGAGGAGGATGGTTCGTCGCATCCTTGGCTTCTTTCCCGGGCGCATAGCCTGTTCCTCTTCTTAGCCTGCGCTGCGCATACCCACCCTGTATGTTAGGTTAGTGCCCTACGCTACGGACGTAACATTAACAGGTGTGGGGTGGTTGCGCTCCACCTTAGGCCAACTTCGTCCACGCACTCCCTACCAGCTCGCCAAGCGCGCGAACTCGCTGTGCGTGATGGCCGAGGCGGTGCGCTGGGGCGAGCGTGGTGCGCGGCTCAACACCATCAGCCCGGGCATCGTTATGACCCCGCTCGCCAAGGACGAACTCGCCGGGCCGCGCGGCGCAGGGTACCGGCGTATGATCGAGGGTTCCGCGGCCGGGCGTGCCGGCACTCCAGACGAGGTGGGAGCGGTCGGCGCGCTGCTGATGGGCCCGGACGGTGGGTTCATAACCGCCAGCGACTTCCTCATGGACGGCGGGGTGAGCGCCGCATACTGGTACGGCGACCTGGCCGAAGTGCGCGCACAGCAATGAGCGTCAGGCAGACCGGTTGAGCACACCTGGCCGGGCCGATCGAGACGCCCGGGGAGAAACCAGCACCCGCGTCACAAGCGGAGAGCATCGGTATCAACTTCTCAGAACTCCGTTATG
>Ga0126311_10001006_pt1 | contig 13292 bp, 15 predicted proteins | sample Plot61_FD_92539 | JGI IMG/M metagenome (GOLD analysis project Ga0126311, IMG submission 92539) | Serpentine soil microbial communities from UC McLaughlin Reserve, CA, USA - Plot61 | ecosystem: Environmental > Terrestrial > Soil > Grasslands | place: USA: UC McLaughlin Reserve, Lake County...
AGAAGAGCTGGTTCTCGCCCGCGAAGATCGCCGAGACCGAGTCGTCGGCGAAGACGTTCAGGATCGTCTCGGCGAGCAGGCTCGAAACGGGCAGGACGTCGATCTTGTCCGGGCGGTTGACCGGGTCGATCGGAACGGTGTTCGTGACCGCAACCTGCTTGATCTTGCTCGACGCCACCTTCTCGAAAGCGTTGCCGGGGAAGAGGCCGTGCGTCGCGCACGCATACACCTCGGTCGCGCCTGCCTCGAGCAGTGCGTCGGCGCCGGCGATCAGCGTCCCGCCGGTGACGACGATGTCGTCGCTCATGATCGCAACTTTCCCGGAGACCTGCCCGATCACCTCCGTCACGGACGCCTCGTCGTGGCCGGGTCGCGTCTTGTTCAGGATCGCGAGGTCGCCCTCGAGCATCTGGCCGAAGCGGCGCGCCATCTTCGCGCGGCCGGGGTCGGGCGAGACCGCCACGATCCCCTCGCCCTGCAGGCCCTTGTCGCGGTAGTACTGGGCGAACAGCTGGAGCGCGGTCATATGGTCGACCGGAATCGTGAAGAAACCCTGGATCTGACCCGCGTGCAGGTCCATCGTCACGACGCGGTCCGCGCCGGCACTCTCGAGCGCGTCGGCGACGAGCTTGGCGGTGATCGGCTCGCGCGGTGCGGACTTCTTGTCCTGGCGCGAGTAGGGGTACCAGGGCACCACGGCCGTGATTCGCTTCGCCGAGGCGAGCTTCGCCGCCTGGATCATGATCAGCAGCTCGACCAGATGGTCGTTCACCGGCTGGTTCCCGGACTGCACGATGAAGACGTCGGCGCCGCGGATCGAGTCGAGGTAGCGCACATAGGTCTCGCCGTTCGCGAAGGTCTTCAGCTTGACCTCGCCGAGCTGGACGCCCAGCTTGTCGGCGATCTGTTCGGCCAGCTCCGGGTTGGAGCGACCCGAGAAGAGCATCAGGCGCTTCTGCGGCCCGCGCTCGATCCAGGGAGCGCGGTCGGTCATCGGCAGCACCGGCTCGACCGTCTCGAGTCCCGGCAGCGTCGCCTCACTCATGCTCCTGCTCCCGCTTTCTGCGCACGTGCCCTTCCTTGTTCTCCTGCCTCGCCCGAGCGACTGCGAGCGACTCCGGCGGGACGTCGTTGGTGATCACCGAGCCCGCGCCCGTCCACGCGTCGTCTCCGATCTCCACGGGCGCGACGAACGCATTGTGGACGCCGGTCCTGACGTTCCTGCCGATCGTCGTCCGCCCCTTGGGCAGGCCCTCCTGGTGAGGAAAGTTCGCCGTGATGTTGCCGGCTCCGATATTCGTGCCCTCGCCGATGTCCGCATCGCCGATGTAGGACTGGTGTGAAGCCTTCACGCCCGCGCCGAGCCGTGAGTTCTTGATCTCCACGAACGCGCCCGCCTTCGCGCCGCTCTCCAGCACCGTTCCCGGGCGAAGGTAACAGAACGGCCCGACCAACGCCTCTGGGCCGATTCGCGCGTCGGCCGCGACCACGTGCGGCCCGACCTCGGCGCCGCGGGCCACAGTGGTCGAGCCTCTGAGGACGGTGAACGGCTCGATCGTGCAGTCGGCTTCGAGCCGGACGGTCGGGTCGATCCACGTCGAAGCTGGATCGACGATCGTCACGCCGGCGAGCATGTGCGCGTGGTTGATCCGGTCGCGCAGTACCGCGGCCGCCGCGGCGAGCTCGGCACGCGTGTTGACACCCTCTGCCTCGGCGCTGTCCTCGGCCTTGTGCACCGCGACGGGCTCGCCGCCGGCGGCGAGGTCGCGCACCGTGTCGGTCAGGTAGAGCTCGCCCTGCGCGTTCTCGGGCGTCAGGTTCTCGAGCGCCGGCCAGAGCTTCGCCGCGGCGAAGACGTAGATCGACGAGTTGACCTCGCGCAGCGCCAGCTCGTCGTCGCTTGCGTCTCGCGCCTCGACGATCGCTCGGAGCGTCCCGTCCTCGCCACGGACGATGCGGCCGTAGGCGCCTGCCTCCGCCGGCTCGAACGACAGCACCGTCGCCACGGCGGCAGTCGCGCGGTGCGTCGCGAGCAGGCGGCCGAGCAGCTCTCCGGTGATCGTCGCGGCGTCGCCGGTGACGACGAGTACGTCGCCGTCGAACCCATCGAGGCTGGCTCGCGCGGACGCCGCCGCGTCGCCGGTCCCGCGCGGCTTCTCCTGCACCGCCACCGCGACGCCGTCGAAGGCATCGCGCGCGTCGGGCGACGTCACGACTACGAGCGGCTCTGGCCCGAGCTCGCGCACGGCCTCCACGACCCAATCGGCAAGGCGGCGGCCGAGCAGCGGGTGCAGGTGCTTCGGCGTCTCGGAGCGCATGCGCGTCCCGAGCCCGGCGGCGAGCACAACGGCTGCGAGCTTCGAATTCGTCACGTAGATGGCTGGGGCGCCAGGATTCGAACCTGGGATCGCGGGACCAAAACCCGCTGCCTTACCACTTGGCTACGCCCCAACAGCGGCAGAGCTTAGCCTCGGTCGGAGAACAGGAAGAAGAGCGCGATCGCGGCGAAGATCGCGGCGAGACCGAGTGCCAACCAGCTGAGGATGAACGCCAGGATCACGACGACGACCGCCAGCGCCTGCGAGGCGCCGCCGATCCACGTCAGCTGGCGGATCGTGTCCGAGCGCGCGCTGCGGCCCCAGACGAGGTAGATCGCGAGCACGGGGATGGCGATCGCAACCACCGTCCAGCGTGAGACATCGTGCGCGAACGCGACTAGGATACCTTCGATCACCGCGATCCAGAGGGCGGCGCGGATCCGACGGACGCGCAGCCAGCGGCCCGCGCGAGTCGAGCCGTGCTCGACGGTCCCACGCTGGTGGAGCGACTCGTTCGCGCTCATCGCGATCAACCGTACCAAGTGGGAACCGTGACCCACGTGCGGCCGAGGCGGCGGAGCACGCGCTCCGCGGCAACGGCCTGGGCGCGGTGCAGGAAGAGCCCGTAGACGACCGGCCCGGCACCGCTCACGTCTGCCCGGAAGGCGCCGAGCTCCCGCATTCGGTCGGCGTGCGGCGAGGGGGCGAGGTCGTTCGAAGGAAGCGCGGCCAGGTCGCGCGGCCGGCGGGCCGCGCCGAGGGCTGCGTCGAGCCCCGCACGGCGCTCCTCGAAGCCGGCGCCGCCTTCGGAGCGGTCGAACGCCGTGTAGACGGCCGTGGTGGACGCCTTCTGCTCGCCGCGCGGTAGCAAAAGGACGACCCAGTAGTCCTGCGGGAGGTCGAGCGGCTCGAGCGTGGTGCCGGTGCCGGTGCCGAGCTGCGGCCCGGAGGTGAGGAAGAACGGGACGTCGGCGCCGAGAGCGGCGGCGAGCTCGTGCAGGCGCTTGGCGTCGAGGGGCTCCGGCAGCGCCTCGTTCGCGAGGCGCAACGCGGTCGCGGCGTCCGAGCTACCACCGCCGAGCCCCGCGGCGACGGGCACGTGCTTCCAGATCCGCGCACGCCAGCGGGGCTCGCGACCCGCAGCAGCGGCGAGCTGCTCGAGCGCCGAGCGGACGAGCGTGTCGCCGGCAAAGCCCTGGACGCGCAGGCCCTCCGCCGCCTCGACCTGTATGCGGTCGGCGAGGTCGATCCGCTGGAGGACGGTCGCGACCTCGTGAAGCCCGTTGCTGCGAGGTCGGCCGACGACGAGGGCGAGGTTGAGCTTCGCCGTCGCGGGCGCCCGGCTCATGGCCGCAGCTGCCGCGCGAGCGCAACGAACTCGGCCGGCGCGAGGGCTTCGGCCCGGACGGCAGCGTCCCGGCCGACCGCCTCGAGCGCGGCGGCGGCTTCGTCCCGGGTCGTCAGGCCCGCGAGCTCGAGCGAGTTCGCGAGCTGCTTACGGCGGTGGGCGAAGGCCCCGGCGACGATCGCCTTCACGCGTGCGAAGTCCTGCGGGAGCTCGCGACGGCGGAAGGAGACGAGCGCCGAATCGACGTGCGGCTGCGGGCGAAAGACCGTCCGAGAGACCGGATGGAAGCCCGTTCGCTCCGCCGCCAGCTGGACGAGGACGGAGACCGCACTGTACGCCTTCGTCGACGGCTGTGCGAAGAAGCGCTCCGCCACCTCTCGCTGCACCATCACCGTCCAAACCCCGAGACTCGGAAGGCCGTCGAGGCTCTCGACGACGAGCGGCGTGGCGATGCTGTACGGCAGGTTCGACACGAGCTTCGTCGGCGGCGGCTCGAGACGCGCGAGGTCGAGCCGAAGCGCGTCGCCGAAGTGGAGCTCGACGTTCTCGCGCGCGCCGAGCGGTTGTTCGAGGCGCGACTCGAGCGAGCGGTCGAGCTCGACCCCATGAACGAAGCTGACGCGTTCGGCGAGGTAGGCGGTGAGGACGCCGAGACCAGGACCGACCTCGAGCACGACGTCGCCCTGCTCGAGCTCCGCAAGACGCCCGATCACGCCGAGCAGGTTTTCGTCGACGAGAAAGTGCTGCCCAAGCTCCTTCTTCGCCGCGGGACGGTTCATCCGAGCGCGAAGGCAGTTGTCGCGTTCGCGTCGAGCTGAGCGGCGAGCTCAGCCGCGTCATCGCCGCGCGTCTCGGCGAGCGCTGTAACCGTGTGCATCACGTTCGCGGGCTCGTTCGGCCGTCCACGGCGCGGCTGCGGTGCGAGGTACGGGCTGTCGGTCTCCGCCAGGAGCCGCTCGCGAGCCACCGCCCGCGCCGCCTCGCGCAGCTCCTCGGCCTTGGGGTAGGTGACGTTGCCGGCGAAGGAGACGTAGTAGCCGCGCTCCAGAGCGATTGGCAGGAGCTCCGGTGAAGAGAAGCAGTGGAGGACGACCGTGCCGGGAAAGCGCGTCAGCGCAGCGGCCGTCTCGGCCGAGGCGGCGCGCGTGTGCACCACGACGGCCTTCGAGAGGTCCGCGGCGAGGTCGAGCTGCCGCTCGAACAGATCGAGCTGCCGGTCGTGCGGCGCGTAGTCTCGGTAGAAATCGAGGCCGGTCTCGCCCACCGCGACGGCGCGCTCGTCGCCGAGCAGGTCGCGCAGCTCGTCGAGCGCGGTCGCGTCCGCCTCGGCCGCCTGGTGGGGGTGAATGCCGAGTGCCGCGAACACGCCCTCGTGCCCGTTCGCGATCGCGAGCGTCTCGCGACAGGACTTGAGCCCCGAGCCCACGGAGATGATGCGGCTCACGCCCGCGGCGCGCGCCCGAACTACGAGTTCCTCCGCCGGCTCCTCGCACCCGTCGAGGTGCGCGTGCGAGTCGGTCACGCCGCGGCGGTCGGCTGGTCGACCCGCGGGAAGAGCGGTGCGGCGGCGGCAATGCCTTCGGTCGCAGGAGTCAGGCCGTAAGCGACGCGCTCGAGCGCGAGGTCGACTGGCTGCCGCAGCGCGTCGAGGATCAGCGGCGCGGTCTGCGAGAGGTACGGCGAGAGCGCAACCGCGACCGCGCGGACACCGTCGGCGAGGTCGTAGAGCACGGCATCGAGCTCCTCGGCGCGTGCTTCATCCTTCGCCAGCTGCCACGGCGCCGACGACTCGACGTAACGATTGAGCCAGCGGACGAGCTCCCAGATGTCCTCGAGAGCGGCCGTCAGGTCCCACGCGTCGAAGCGCTCGACCAGCCCCGCCCTCAGGTGGTCGAACGCCATGCGAAGCTCGTCGTTCGGTCGTCCGGGAGCGATGCGGCCGTCGCGGTAGCGTGCGATCATCGCGGTTGTCCGCGAGACGAGGTTGCCGAGGTCGTTCCCGAGCTCGCGCTCGTACCGCTCGTGGAGCGCCTCGACGGATGCGCTGCCGTCCTGGCCGAAGGAGACCGACCGCAGTGCCCAGAAGCGGACGGCGTCGCTGCCGTAGACGTCGAGCAGGTCGAGCGGGTCGATCACGTTGCCGACGGACTTGGAGATCTTGCGGTCGTCGAGCAGCAGGAAGCCGTGCACGAACAGCTGCTGTGGCACCTCGTAGTCCGCCGCCAGCAGCAGCGCGGGCCAGTAGACGCAGTGGAAGCGAAGGATGTCCTTCCCGAGCAGGTGGTGAACGTGGGGCCAGAAGCGCTCCCGCAGGTCGTCGCCGTCGCGCGCGTACGCGAGCCCGCTGACGTAGTTGATCAGCGCGTCCACCCACACATAGGTGACCTGCTCGGTGTCCCAAGGAATCGGCACGCCCCACGGCTGGCCCGCACGACTGACGCTGAAGTCCTCGAGACCGCCGGCGATGAAACTTCGTGCCTCGTTGTAGCGGAAGCGCGGCAGGACGAAGTCGGGGCGCTCGTCGTAGAGCGCGAGCAGCCGGTCCTGGTACGCCGAGAGGCGGAAGAAGTAGTTCGTCTCTTCGATCCGCTCCGGCGGGATCCCGTGATCCGGACACAGCCCATCTACGAGATCGGCCTCGCTCTTGAACTCCTCGCAGGCGACGCAGTAGAGGCCCGAGTAGACGTCTCGGTAGATGTCGCCGTTGTCGTAGATGCGCTGCAGGAACTCCTGGACGACGCGGTGGTGTCCTTGATCGGTTGTGCGAATAAAAAAGTCGTAGTCGGCGTCTACGCGCCTCGGAAGATCACGCCAGTGCGCGGACATCTCGTCGACGTACGCCTTCGGATCGAGCCCCTGCTCTTCGGCGACGCGATACACCTTCGACCCGTTCTCGTCGGTGCCCGTCAGGAAGAACGTGTCGTCGCCGCGCTGCCGGTGATGACGCACGAGCGTGTCCGCGGCAATCGTCGTGTACGCGTGCCCGATGTGCGGCGTCGAGTTCACGTAGTAGATCGGGGTCGTCAGGTAGTAGTCCATCGCGTTCAATGATAGGAGCGGGCCTGCCGCCGCCTCTACGGACGCGAAGCCAGATCGCCGCGGCCAGCGCGGTGCCGAGCGCGAGCAGCGCGGCCGCCGTCGCAGGCCGGCGCCGCGCCGGCGAGACCGCCGGCGGAGATGCAGAGCGAAGCCACGGCGCGTCCGCCCCGCGCACGGGCGAGGCCGGAGACACAGCGGACACCGTGGCTGCGGTTGCGTGCAAGGCTCGCGCGCGGGCGGCAGTAGGGACGTCAAAGGGCGTGGACGCTATGGGGGTCGCCGCCTGCTCCCGCGGAAGGTCGCGTGCAGCAGTTTGCTCGACGTGGTGGAACGGGCGCTGGAGGTGGTCGCCGCTGCGAGCTGGAGTTGCCGCCGCATGCGGCGCGAGCGGCTCAGGGAGCGTCGGCTGCGGCCGCGGTATCCGGAGCGTTGGCGGCTGCGGCTCGGCAGCCGGGGGTGCCGGCGCGGGTGGCTCGACCGACGGCGGTGGAGCAGTGGGCTGCGGAGCAGGCGCCGGAGCGGGTGCGGGCTGCGGTCCGGGCAGCGGCGGCACCGGCGCAGGCGGCGCGATCTTCGGCAGGAACAACAGAGGATCGAGGTAGCCCTGCGGGTCCTCGACCCGGCGGACGCCCATATAGACGAACGGCCCCGGAAGCTCGACGACCCCGGTCGGGCCGACCGTTCCGACGACGGCCCCCTCGGCGACCGTGGCACCTCGGCCGACAACGAACGTGCCGAGGTGAAGGAGCGTTACCGAGAGACCGTCGGAGGTCAGCAACGACAGCGTCTTGCCCCCGTAGGGCACGGTCCCTGCGAACGTGACGGTCGCGTCTACGGGAGCCCGCACCGGCGTTCCCGACGCGGCGGCGATGTCGATGCCGCGATGCTGGCCGGGCGCTTGTGGATCGGGATCGTCGAAGTCGAACGCCCGCACGACCGGCCCCTCGACCGGCCACGTCCACGCGACTGCGGCAGTCGGCGCCGCGAGAGCTGCGAGTGCTGCGCCGAGGAGGAAGCAGATGCGGAAGCGCGAGATTCGTTGTCTGTTCTGCAAACCGAACGTCAAGGTACCTGGGTCGGCTGTCGTTGTCAAATCGGATTACAAGGAGGAGCGGTAGAGCCGATTTCGGGCCGCTCCGGTGAGCCGCGCAACGACGTCGGCAGCCTGGCGGCGCGGTACGCCCGTAGCCACGAGCTCCGCCACCGCCGCCACCGCCGCCGCCTCATCGGCCCGCCCGCGCGCACCCTCTCCCAGAACGAGCGTCACCTCGCCCTTTACCGGCTCGACGAACCGTGCGGCGAGCTCCGCCAGCGAGCCACGCGCGACCTCCTCGAACCGCTTCGTCAGCTCCCGGCAGACGGCAGCCGGACGATCCGGCATCGCGCGCGCGAGCACAGGAAGCGAACGCGGAAGACGCTGTGGCGACTCGAACGCGACGACGGGCCACGGCCACGCCGCGAGCTGCTCCGCAAGATCGGCCAGCGCCCGCTCGCGGCGTGGCAGGTAGCCGACGAACTGGTACCGCTCGGCGACGAGACCGCTCCCGACGAGCGCGGTCTCGACTGCAGACGGTCCCGGCAAGACGGTCACGTCGACGCCGGCGGCGAGCGCGGCCGCAACGAGGCGGCCGCCGGGGTCGTTGATCCCGGGCATGCCCGCATCGCTGACGAGCGCGAGTCGCTCGCCCGCCTCGAGCCGCGGGAGCACCTCGGCCGACCGCTTCGCCTCGTTGTGCTCGTGGTAGGAGAGGAGCGCCGCGTCGATGCCGTGGCGCTCGAGGAGCCGACGCGTGTGGCGGGTGTCCTCGGCGAGCACGACGTCGGCCTCTGTCAGCTCGCGCAGGACGCGCAGCGTCACGTCCTCGAGATTGCCGATCGGCGTCGCGCAGACCGCGAGTGGCACTAGGCCCCCGCGCCGAGCGCCTCGAACGCGATCATCCCCGCGCCGATCGCGCCGGCATCCCCGCCGAGCGCCGCCTGCACGATGCGGACGGTGTCCCGGCCGGGCTCGAGCCCGTCACGAGCGACGACTTCCCGTGCCGGCCCGAGCAGCAGCTCGCCCGCGACGCCGAAGCCGCCGCCGACGACGACGAGCTCCGGCTCGAACACGTTGACGAAGGTCGCGATCCCCGCTCCGAGGTAGCGGCCGATCTTGGCCAGGGCCGCCACCGCGGCGGCCTCGCCGGCCTCACCGCGCCGCACGAGCTCGGGAGCGCCGGCCGTCGGGCCGTACAGCTCCCGCGCCGCACGGTCGGCAGCGGCGCCCGTGGCGAAGGACTCGAGGTGGCCACGACCGCCGCAGCCGCAGGGCGGGCCGTCGAATTCGAGCACGATGTGGCCGAGCTCGCCTCCGCTGCCGGTCGCGCCTCGGAAAGGCTTACCGTCGAGGATCACGCCGCCACCGACGCCGGTGCCGAGCGTCAGCATCACGACGTTGTCCGCCCCGCGTGCGACCCCCGCATGCCACTCGCCGATGGCGGCCGCGCTCGCGTCGTTGTCGATGCCGACCGGAACGCCGTGACGGTCGCGCATTCGATCGCGGAAGTCGACGCCGTCGAGCGGGATGTTGACCGACGCCACCGCGCGGCCCCTGCGCTGGTCGATTCGTGACGGAATCCCGAAGCCGAGGGCGGCCACGTCTGACGTTTCGGTGCGCAACTCCTCGACCATCGAGTCGAGCTCCGATAGCAGCGCCTCCTCGGAAGACACGTCGGTCGCGCGCTCGACGCGCGCCTCGAGGCGACCGTCGCCCGCGACGACCGCGGCGAGGATCTTCGTCCCGCCGACGTCGACGCCGATCACCCGCGACCGCTCCAAACCGGCCAGTACCATACGCCGCCGGATGTCGTCCCCAGGCGGAGACAAGCCCTACCGCCTCTACCGCGGCGGGCGCACCAAGGGACGCGTACCGACGGGCGGCACCCGCCCGGAGAAGGAGAAGCGTCCGCCACGCGAGCGGGCACAGCGGGACGGGCGCAGGCGCTACGGCGGTCCCGGGCCGAAGCCGACCGCGCGCCGGCCGCGGCAGATCCGCTGGAGCCGCGAGATCACTATCGCGCTCGTCCTGATCATCGTCTTCTTCGTCGCCTGGACGGCCCTTGGCTACTTCGTCTTCCGCAGCGGCGTCTCGGATGCGAACAAGCGCCTCCCCCAGAGCGCGCGCAGCGCGCTCGCGCCCGACAAGGGCAGCATGCTCTCGAATCCGAGCGCGATCCTGCTGCTCGGGACCGATCACTCGGCCGCGGCGGCCCGCGCAGGCGACCGGCACTCCGACTCGATCACGCTGCTGCGCAGCGATCCCGGCAACGGCCGCCTCTATTACCTGTCGATCCCACGCGACCTGCGCGTCGAGATTCCGGGATACGGCGCCTCGAAGATCAACACCGCCTTCCAAGTCGGTGGCCCGCGCCTCGCCGCGAGAACCGTCGCCGGCTATACGAACATCCCGGTCAACCACCTCGTCGTCGTCAACTTCGCCGAGTTCAAGGATCTGATCGACGCCCTCGGCGGACTCGATCTCGTCGTCCGAGGGCCGATCCAGTCGAAGTTCGACTGCCCCTACGCCACCGAGGCGCGCTGCGCGCGTTGGCCCGGCTGGCGCTTCCACGCCGGCAAGCAACACATGGACGGCCGGCGCGCGCTGATCTACTCGCGCGTGCGCAAGAACGTGCTCGACCCGGCCGAGAGCGACATCACGCGCGGCGAGCGCAACCAGCAGGTGCTGCAGGCGTTGCTGAGCAAGCTGGCGAGCTTCGGCACGTTCATGCGTCTGCCGTTCATCGGGAGCGACCTGATGAAGCCGCTCGCGACCGACCTCTCCGCGAACGAGTTCGCCGCGCTCGGCTGGTCGAAGTTCCGCGCAGGCCGCACGATCCACTGTCGCCTCGGCGGCACGTCGACCGGCGGTGACATCACGCCCAGCGAGGACAACGCGAAGGTGATCCTGATGGTGCTCGGCAAGTCGGCGCTGCAGCCGCCGGCGCCGACCGGCGACACCTACCCGCCGGGCTGCCTCACCGGACGCAACGCTGGCTAGGCCTCGGCGGCCTTCTTCGCTTCCTTCTTCTCTTCCTTCTTCGTGGTCGGGCCGCCGTCGTCGGAGCCGTCCTTCGACGTCTCCTTCTTGGCGGAGCCACGGCCGTAGTCCGTCGTGTAGAAGCCGGATCCCTTGAAATGCACCGCAACCGGGTAGAGCACGCGCTCGAGCGGCCCCTCGCCACAGACCTCGCACGCCTCTGGCCGCGGGTCGTCGATGCGCTGGAACAGCTCGAAGAGGTGCCCATTCGGGCAGCGATACTCGTAGATCGGCATGAATCGAAGCTTAGCGGGGCGGGTTTACGACGCCCGCTCGCGCTCGAGCGTCTCGCGGTAGCACGGCGCGTCCTCGAAGGCGGCGAGGCCCGGCTGCGTGGGCCGGGCTCGCGGCCGCTTCCGCCGCACTGCCGCGAGGACTGCGGAGGCGCCGAGCAGGCCGCCGATCACGAAGGAGCGCAGGCGCCCCGACTGCGTCTCCCGGTCCATGCCACGATTGTAGAGATGGCCTCGTGATCTGCACCATCGGCGACGTGCTGCTGGACGTGGTAGTCCGCACGGCCGAGACGCTCGCCGCCGGCGCCGACACCGCCGCCGAGACGCGACTCGCGACCGGAGGTCAGGCGGCGAACGTCGCCGCGTGGGTGGCGGAGCTCGGCGGCAGCGCGCGCTGCATCGCGAACCGGTCAGACGACGCCGCCGGCGAGCTGGCTCGGACGCTCCTCGAGGCGCGCGGCGTGGAGCTCGTGGGGCCGCTCGCAGGGGGGCCGACGGGCGTGGTGGTGGCGCTCGTCGCAGGCGACGGCGAGCGGACGATGGCGACCGACCGCGGCGTCTCGACGGAGCTGCGCGAAAGCGACCTGGAGCACAGCTGGCTCGACGGCGCCACGTGGCTGCACGTCTCGGGGTACGCGCTCCTGGCCGAGCCGATCGCGGAGGCGGCGCTCGCCGCCGCACGGCTCGCGCGTGCGCGGGAGGCGCAGGTGGCGGTCGACCTCTCGTCGTGGAGCAGCATCCGCGAGTACGGGGGCGGGCGGTTCCGCGCGAACCTCGACGCGCTCGCGCCCGACGTCGTCTTCGCGAACGAGGCCGAGTGGGAGATGGTCGGCGGCGCCTACGCGCTCGCGAAAGCGGCCGTCGTCAAGCGCGGCTCGCGCGGGGTCGAGGTGCGCAGCTCGGCCGGAGTCGAGGAGCACGCAGCGCTCGCCGTCGACGTCGTCGACACGACCGGTGCGGGCGACGCGCTGGCGGCCGGCTTCCTCGTCGGGGGCATCGACCTCGGCCTCGAGGCGGCCGCGCGCTGCGTCGGGCGCCTGGGAGCCGTGCCTTCGTGACGGAACTGCTCCGGATCGCGCCGGAAGTGCAACAAGCCCTCCACGAGGACCACGCGGTCGTGGCGCTCGAGACTACGCTCGTCGCACACGGTTTCCCACCCGGGGTGGGGGTGGAGGTGGGCCAGGCGGCAGAGGCGGCGGTCACGTCCGAAACGGCCGTGGCCGCGACGGTCGGGGTGCTCGACGGTGCGATCGTCGTCGGCCTCGACGCGGACGAGCTGGCGCGCTTCGGCGAAGCCGGCGTCGCGGCGCGCAAGGCGGGGCCGCGCGACCTGGCGGCATGCGTCGCGACCGGCGAGCTCGGCGCCACGACCGTCGGCGGGACCCTTGCGGCGGCGCGGCTCGCGGGGATCCGCTTCATGGGGACAGGTGGGATCGGCGGCGTTCACCGCGGCTACGCGGAGCGGCCCGACGTCTCCGCCGACCTTGCACAACTCGCACGGACGCAGGCGCTCGTCGTCTCGTCGGGGATCAAGTCGCTGCTCGACGTCCCGGCGACGGCCGAGGTGCTCGAGACGCTCGGCATCCCGGTCCTCGGCTACCGCACCGGCGAGCTGCCGCTGTTCTACAGCGCGGGCGGCGGGCCGCCGGTCTCGGCGCGCGTCGAGGGGCCGGAGCAGGCCGCGCGGACTGCGCTGGTGCACTGGGAGCTCGGCGGCGCGGCGCTGCTGCTCGCGCGCGACCCGGACGAGCGCGTGGAGGTGGAGCCGCTCGTCGAGGAAGCGCTCGCCGCCGCGGCCACGCACGGGATCTACGGCCAGGGCGTGACGCCGTTCGTCCTCTCGTTCCTGCACGAGCGCAGCGGCGGCCGAACGCACGAGGTGAACCGCGAGCTGATCGTCGCCAATGCGCGCCTCGCGGCGCAGGTCGCCGTCGCCGCTACTCGGTGAACGACGACAGGAACTCGTCCACCGACAGCGCCGTCAACGTCTGCAGCTTCGCGCTGCCGCGGGCGCCGAGCGCCACGGAGACCCGAGCGATCGTCTCGGCGTCGGGAGCCTCGACCACGTTGACGAAGTCGAACGGCCCGAGCGTCGCCCACTGGTGCAGGACCCTCGCGCCGAGCTCCTCGACGTCACGGTTGACCTCCCGCAGCCGATCGGGGTTCGCCTTCAGCGTCTGAACGCCCTGGGCGGTCAGACTCGTGAGCATGATGTAGGTCGGCATCGCGCCTCCTGGGTCGGGTGGCCGATGCTAACCGCGCCGCCTGATCGAAGTAGA
>Ga0126311_10001007_pt1 | contig 13289 bp, 10 predicted proteins | sample Plot61_FD_92539 | JGI IMG/M metagenome (GOLD analysis project Ga0126311, IMG submission 92539) | Serpentine soil microbial communities from UC McLaughlin Reserve, CA, USA - Plot61 | ecosystem: Environmental > Terrestrial > Soil > Grasslands | place: USA: UC McLaughlin Reserve, Lake County...
AATTTAGAATTAGTCTAAATCTATCGTGAAAGAAACCAAGCAAAAGCCTAAGCTAACTCCCCAAAGAGAGGCGGTTTTTCAGGTGATCCAGGAGCGTGACGATCACCCGACCGCCAGCGACATCTTTGAGGCGGCGCGGCGGCGCCTGCCCGGGATCAGCTACGCAACTGTTTACAACTCGTTGCGCTACCTGAAGGACGCCGGGCTCGTTTACGAAATCAATTTTGGCGATAGCGCCAGCCGCTACGATCGCGAAACCGATCGTCACGACCACGCGATCTGCAACGATTGCGGAAAGCTGGTCGACTTCGATCTGCCGGACGCCGCCAAGTTGATGCAGGTTGCGGCGCGCAAGTCGCACTTCAAACCTCAGTCAGTACACCTGACGCTGAGAGGGCGTTGTCCTGATTGTTGTGGTTCACAGGATTAATAAGTTTACAAGATAAGAAATTCAAACACTTGGGAGGATACATGACAGCAACAGCAGTAGGAGTGGAGAAGGCGCAGGTGGGCCAGCCCGCGCCGGATTTCGATATGGCCTCGACGAAGAACATCGAGAAACTGAACGAGAACGTGAAGCTTTCCGACTATCGCGGCAAGTGGTTGGTTCTCGTTTTCTATCCGCTTGACTTCACCTTTGTTTGCCCGACGGAGTTGACGACCTTTAGCGATCGTTACCAGGACTTTGAGGATATCGGCGCTGACGTTATCGGCATTTCAACTGACTCGGTTTATTCGCACCGCGCGTGGATTAATACGTCGCGCGATAAGGGCGGCGTGGAAGGACTGAAATACCCGTTGGCTGCCGATGCGACCAAGCAGGTTGCGCGTGATTACGGCGTGTTGATCGAGGATCGTGGCATAGCGCTGCGTGGTCTCTTCGTGATCGATCCGGAAGGCATTCTTCGTTACAAAGTCGTGCATGATTTGAACGTGGGACGTTCGGCTGAAGAAACGCTGCGCGTGATTCAGGCGTTGCAAACCGGCGGACTCTGCCAGGCTGAGTGGAAGCCCGGCCAGAAGACGCTTAACTAACTAGACCCATCCACAGATTACACAGAACCGATCTGTGTAATCTGTGGATACGAGAAGATAACAATGGCAATGAGGATTGGAACAAAGTTACCCGGTTTTGAAGGGGCAACCGAATGGTTTGGCGGCACTCAGGCTCATGCGGAGTCGGAGGTTGAAGGTCATCCGACGCTGGTCCATTTCTGGTCAGCGAGTTGTGGGATCTGCAAAGACAATCTCCCGCGCATCGGGCAATGGCGTGATGAAAAAAGAGAGCAGGGGCTGCGCGTAGTCGGCATTCACATGCCGCGCTACGAAGCAGACACGGACGTAGAACAAGTGCGCGAGCTGATTAGTAAGTATGGAATTAGCGAGCCGGTGGCAGTTGATAACGAACACAAATTAAAAGACGCGTTTCAGAACGATCAGGGATTTGTGCCGGCTTACTATCTGTTTGACGCTGAAGGAAAGCTGCGAAGCTTTGCAGCCGGCGAACGCGGATTGGATATGCTGAAGACGGCTCTGGACCGAGTGATTGGTAACCACGGATAACACGGATACAATCCGTGTCATCCGCGGTTAAATATTTTTACCATCAGATAGATGCTGATTGCGAAACTACCTATCGCCAGCGCAATTAACACCAACATAATCCCACCAACAAACAACCAATCGCTTGCTCTCCCCGATCTCGCTTCGGCCGCCGAAACTGTCGCGCGCTTACGCAGCAACTCCAGATTCATCCGATTCGACTTCCACCACGCGTCCGCGACGTCGCCGATAATCGGCAACGACCCAATAACGTAGTCGAACGCGATGTTCAGCCCCATGCGAAGCATCGTGATCTTCGGCACGCGATAGCGCACGGCTGCGGCGAGAATGTAGAACGAGACGAGCGAGGTGCTCGTGTCGCCGAGCCCGGGGATCAGCCCGAGCAGTGCATCGAGTCCAAAGCGCCAGCCAAGCACGGGCACTCGGAACACTTCGTCCATGAGCCATCCCAAACGATCGAGGTGCTTGTCAACTACTAGCGAATCCGTGTTACTTGTTGCCAAAAGAACTTTCCGACCTTTGCCAGTGCGCCGAAGGCGTTTTTGTCGCCCGATTTCTGGGGAGTTTGCTTTGAGGGGAGACCAAGCGTTGCGGCCAGCTCCGAATCCGGCGGCGCGATGTCTTCGTCGCCTCGCTTTCCGGTTAGCCAGCGGGTAAATGTACGACCAATCATCCGCCTTTGTTCAACCGGAGCTTCAGCAACCAGCGCGATGCGTAGGTCTTCGAGTTGGGCAATCTCGTAAAGATTCGCCTGGTAATAGTTGCGGAGGGCGGCGAAGATCTTTTCTTCGCCGAGGGACTTTTGCAGATCGACAAACATCAGCGCGCCTTTCGCGCTCACGATCGCGGCGTACTGAAACGTGTTGCGATAGTCACGAGAAGGACGATTCGCGTCCATGTCGTCGCCGCCGAAGGTGCGATAGAGACGATAGACGCCGCGCACCTGCGCGTCTAAAACTGCCGATGCCTTTTCCTCGCCGTAAGTCTTTTGGTAATAGAGCAACGACGACCAGCACGACAGCGCTTCATCGAGCAGCGGCTCACGCGCGGGATCGTTGCCGACAGCAGCTCCCCACCATTGGTGCGCAACGAGGTGCGCAACAGCCCATTCGAGACTTTCCTCAACCGAAGGTCGTTGCTCGCGAATAATCTCCGGCAGGTTGCGCACGGATGGCGAGTCGAAGTCGACAAAGTACGCACTCGCGATGATGTTCATTCCGGAAAACTCGCAGCTTCCGAGTCCCGCGACGAGTGGCGCTTCAGCGATGCTGATTGTTTTGAAAGGAAGTGGTCCAAACAACGAAGTGAACACGCGCAACGAGTTGGCCGCAACGGTGAGGGCGCGTTTGCCGACGCGCTCGTGTTCCGCGAGGTAGATCGCTCGGACGTTGATGCCTTGTATTTCAGTGTGTTCGCTGCGCAAGTCGCGTCCCGCAAGAATCGCGAAATCGCGCAATGCAGAGCCGGTAAAAGTTTGTCCGGTCTTCTCGTTTCGCGATCCGGTTTGTGTGCCTGAGGTGAACACTTCAACGCCCTGGTTGATCGCGATGCTGACTTCGTAATCCGCAGCTTCGTTGAAGACAAAGTCGCCGACCGACGGCTCGACTTTGCGTCGCCACTCATCGCCGTCGTGAACTGCCAATACCGGATAAGCAGCGCCGAGCAGCATCACGCCGCGACAGCGAAAGTTGATATCGCGAGCGCGTCGCGTTTCGCGGTCGCTCTGTAAAGCGGCGCTGACCTGCTTCACGACGTGTGTGGTCAGGCTGGTTTCGTCGCGATCGATCTCGGGAACGGCGCCTTTAAACTTGATGAGGACTTCCGCTGAAGCTTCAGGCGCGACCTGTTCACGCAGGTTGATTCGCAGGGTTGTGCCCTGATCGTCGAGCGACGAGAAGAGCAACGCGTCGTCTGTACCGCTGCGAACTTCGACGATGTCGATGCGTGGTTCGTCCGAATCCAGGAACGGTTGATCGCCGGTGCGCAGGTTTGGATAGAGGTGGAAATAGATGATCGAGGTCGGCTTTTCACCGCGGTTTATCCAACGCACGCGTTCCGTGCCGGTGTAAGTCAGGTTCTCAAAGTCGATCTTGAGATCGATCTTGTAGGAATGTCTCTCAGCCTGTTGTGCTGTCGCTGTGATGCACACCAGGAGAATCAGTAAGGCCGCAGATTTTCGCAGATGAACGCGGATAAATTTCATTACCTTCTGATCACGACTGACTCAATAACGTCGCCGCGCACGATCTTGTCGACTACGTCCATTCCCGCTACGACGCGGCCGAAAACTGTGTAGCCACCGTCGAGGTGCGGTTGCGGCGAGTGTGTGACAAACCACTGCGATCCGCCCGTGTCCTTCCCCGAAAGCGCCATGCCTACCGTGGCTCGGTCGTAAGGCACCTGGTTGATCTCGCAGCGGATCGTGTAACCCGGCCCGCCGTTGCCATCGCCCCTCGGATCACCGTCCTGGATCACGAAATTCGGCACGACCCGATGAATGGTGACGTTGCGAAAATAATCGCGTTGGGCAAGTTGAACGAAGTTGTCTACGGTAAGGGGGGCCGCTTCGGGGAGAAGTTCAATAGTAAACGAACCCTTGCTGGTAGTCACGACAGCGCGCACATTTTTCCCGATGCGGCCGAGCGCACGCGTGTAATCAGCAACGGCGTTGCGCGTGTGCACCGTGCCGATTTGCGAGGAAAAGTCGCCGGCGCCGTTTGCTTTCAAGATGGTGACTGCCCTGCGTCTGACGAGGTGATCGCCTGACTTCAGCGCTTCTTTAATCTGGTCGTTCGCTGCCGCACTCTTCTGTTTCCCGAGCGCGTCGAGGATTGATAAAGCTGCGTCATTGAGGGTGTCGTTTGCGGCCTGAGGCCATGCGGCGACGAGGGCGCGTGTGTTCTCTTTGGAAGCCGGGAGGTCGCCAAGTAGATCTGCCGCAGTGCTACGAACGATGACGTCGCTCTCGTTGAGCTGTGCGTGCGCAACGCTTGCCAGATCCTGAGGCTTGAAGGCGGCGAGCGCGCGGAGCACGTCGGGAATGGCGTATTCCGAATGGACTGCGACGAGCGTGTTTATGGTAAGACCGGAGTTGCGGTAATCAAGCATTGCGCGCAACAGGTTTTCGGCGTTAGCGGCAAGCTCAGATTTGTTTGTTACTGATGCGGGCAGAGCTGCGACTTCGCCGAGTCCATTGGCAATGCCGGAGGCTGCGCGCCAGTTGAGCAGGATAGTCTCCTGAACTTTGCGCTTTCCTAAGTCAGCGAGATAAGTCGCCGGCGCAATTCGTACAAAAGCGAGATCCACTTCGGGCGCCGTGTGATTCAGCGATTCGTTGAGTTTGCGAAGCCACGCGACCGCCGCCTGATCGTCTTTTTGGGCGAGCAGACGGCCGAGTGTGGTTGCGATTTCGAGGACCTCGTTGAGTTCAGAAATAGACTGGCCGCGTTTGAGCAATGGTTCTGCGGCGCGTGGATCTTTCAGCGAACCGAGCGCGCGGATCGCGTTCACCCTGACGCGTGAATCTTTGTCGTCAACAGCGTGAGACAAAAGCGTTTCGTACGATTGCTTGTCCTCACTTAATCCCAGCACACGAAGCGCATTCGCGCGCACGATCGGATCTATATCCGATGCTAACTTTCGCAATTGTTCGACTCCGTCTTTTAGTCGCAGGCGTGCGAGTGCGTTTGCTGCATCGGCGCGAACTCGCGGATTCGGACCGCTCAAAAACTTAGCGATAGTTGGACCCGCATCGGGCGGGTGCGACCGGAGAGCGGCAGTTAAACCAAGCAGCGCGACTGACGTGTCTTTTGTTGTGCGACCCAGTTCAAACTTCAATGCATCGAGAATCGCTGCGCCGAGTTCACGTTGACGTGCTTCCTGTTCGGGCGGCAACGCGGCCGCGATCTTTCCTAATGCTTCAATCGCTCTCGCTCTGATTTCAACGGGCGCGCTCGTGTTCTTCAGCACTGCAATCAATGCGTTCGCTCCTGTTTCAGACTCGATCTCCCCAAGCGCAAAAGCGGCCATCGCGCGGACGCTCGTGTCAGTGTCACGCTCGAGGACATTCGTGAGCGATCGTACGGCCCCTTCATCTCCAATCCGTCCCGCTGCGAGCGCCGCACGTTTTCGAACTACAGGACTCTGGTTCGAAAGCAGTTGCATCAGATCATCACTCCAGCGACGCTCATCCTCAGCCTGCACGATAGTGACGGCTATGGGCTGATGAGTTAACTGTTTCTGGGCGAGACCGGTCGCAGCCAGCAGAAGGCAGACGAAAGTTACAGCACTGATTCTGTTGAGCATAGGACGTGATCATAAGTTAGACATGTCAAATAAAAAAGGGTGGCCCAATCGGACCACCCTTATAACACATCCTGTGAATCGCTTTAGTTGACGACGTTGGTCGCCGCGGGGATGTCAGTCGACTTGGCGCCGGCATCCGCGGGAATTGGCTTCATCCGCGAGGTGTCGAGCGGCTGGTCGTCCCTCTTTTCCTTCTTCACCTTGTCGGCAGCAGCGGTCATCTGCACCATCTGGCAGCTACCTTCAAACATGGCGCCCTGTTCGATAACCAGTGACGGCGTCTGAATGTTGCCGTTTACCTTCGCCGCGCGGCCGAGTTCGAGACGTTGGGTTGCAATGATGTCGCCGTTGATGGTTCCGTGAATAATTGCCACGGCGACTTCGATGTTCGCGTCAACCTTACCATTTGCGCCCACGATGAGCGTACCGCTCGAGGAATTGACGCGGCCCGACATGTGACCGTCAATTCTCATCATGGCCTTAAAATTAGCTTCGCCGGTGACTACTGTACCACCGCCCACGAAACCACTGAGCGTGCCTTCCTTAATGTCTTTCGCCAGTGATTCACTCTCCGTCATCGCGCGTGAACTGCCGGCGGATGCTGTCAACTCGACTGCCGGTTTAGTCTCTGCGCTGGTTGACTGGTACGACGGGTAGGTCTTGGGGGTGGAATAATCAGGAACCTCCGGTCTTTGGCTGGAGTGGTGGTCGTTATCTTCCTGATCTTTGGCATTCTTTCCTATTCTGAGCATTGTTACCTCCGTAAATATGGGGGCGCGGAAGTTTAGTCACCGGCCGTCGGAACCTTGAAGCAACTTAACGTCGCGCTTGCCTTTTGTTCGTGGATTCCTAGCGTAGAAAGCTAGTACGATGATTCGCCGCACAGAGCGGGCTCACCATATTAGACAAACTCTACTGTTTATGTCTAGCTTTGTAATTAAAATGCAAAACATTATTTGTCGACACATTTGAAAACCGCTCAACTGCATGGCATTCTGACCGGGAATGAATACAGAAAGCAAAACTCAAATCAGACTTCTGCGCCACATGGGCGAAGCGATTGCCGACTTCGGGATGATCGACGACGGCGATCGCATTATGGTCTGCCTCTCAGGCGGCAAAGACAGTCACACGTTGCTCGATTTGTTGATCGACATGCGGCGTCGTGCGCCAGTGAATTTTGAGATTTTGGCAGTGAATCTCGACCAGAAACAGCCTGGATTTCCGGCCGAAGTGCTGCCGGAGTATTTGAGTAAGCTCGATGTTCCGTTTCGGATCATCGAGCAGGACACCTACTCGATCGTTAAACGACTGGTTCCCGAAGGGAAGACGTATTGTTCGGTCTGTTCGCGGTTACGCCGCGGCATTCTTTACAACGTTGCGGTCGAGGAGGGTTGTAACAAGATCGCCCTCGGACATCACGCCGACGACATCATCACGACGCTTTTACTGAATCTGTTTTACGTGGGTTCGCTGAAGGCAATGCCGCCGAAACTACGGTCTACTGACGGCCGCAACACTGTTATTCGTCCCCTCGCTTACTGTTCTGAACGCGACATTGCCGAGTACGCTGCCGAGCGTGATTTCCCGATCATCCCATGTGATCTGTGTGGCTCACAGTCGAACCTGAAGCGCGCACGCATCAAAAAATTGATCGCGGACCTTGAAAACGAGATCCCGCACATCCGCGCCTCGATGTTGAACGCTCTGGGCAAGGCCGTTCCATCGCACCTGCTGGATCACAATCTCTTCGACTTCAAACACCTGCGCTCCACTACGGGCGACATTGAAGCCGAACTCGATCTCGCCGTCGGCCACACACATAACGACTTAGCTCCGTCCCTCGTAACGCTACAGGCTTAGACTCACTTACTGTTCTCAACACTCGTCGCCAGCACATCGTTGAACGCACAAACAGCCACGCGCTTCGGCGCCGCCGGGAGCTTGAGATCCTTGATCTCAACTGTTGTATTCCCGGTCATGCGGGCCGAACCAAGCCTGGACCATCCCTTACCCATATCGACGTAGATCGGAACGAGCATCTTGAAGTCGTCCGTCACACCTGATTGCGTGACTTTTCCATTCAGCGTGCCGTCTGACGACACCTTGTATTCCAGTTTGTAGGCCGGAACCTGCATTCCGTAAACCCACTCATTGAAGAACCAATCCATCGTTCCGGTGCCATCAAAATTCATTTCCTGGGTCATGTGCTTTTCAACGATGGCCTTGAAGTCTTCAGTAGACACAGGCTGGTTGAAATGCGTCTGGACGAAATCCTTCATCATCGCCTGGAAGCGAGCATCGCCGGCCTTGCCCTGCTGCATCATCATCATTCTCAGCATGTGAAGAATGTAAGCGCCTTTGGGATAGATCAGACGTTGCGCGACACCGCCCGTCTTGCCACTGTTAAGCCGGTATCCTTGCGTGACTGGTCCAACCGTGTACGGCTTGCGATCTCTGGTTGCCGGCGTCGCTTCGACAATCCGTCTTCGCTGGTCTTCCCAGAAGTCGATGAACTTCTCGTCGCCGCGAATGATCTGTACGTAAAGTGAAGCCGAGAACTCCGCGAACCCTTCGCTCATCCACTGGTCGTGATAACTATCCCAACCAATGATGTGGCCCCACCACTGATGCGCGATCTCGTGCGGAGCCACGTAGCGCCAGAAATTATTTGTCCCGCCGCGCGTTCCTAATATCTGGTTGCGTTGAGTGGTATCGATATATGCGAGATAAGGCATGTAAACGAGTGTGGGCCATGCCTGCCCGAAGAAGCCGGCCGGTTGTTGCGACATCGCGATGCGGCCGTAAGGCAGTTTGCCGAAGAACGCGTTGTAAATGCGCGTCGCGTTTTGCGCATCAGCGAGAGCCGAGTCTGCAATTTTGGTGGTGGAAATCGAGCCCAGCGTCGTCATGGTTTGTTGACCGTGAGCTTCCGCCTCCTCGATCTGATGCTGGTATGCTTTGAGTTCGTCGGGCACTTCGGTGTTTGCGTAAAACTCCACGTCATAACCGGTGTCCTTGTCATTAATTACTTTCTTTTTGAATCTGCCGTAGTTAAATCCGGCGACAGCCAGTTCCGTTTTACCACTGGACCACTTCGCGACTGCCAGATCACCTTCGCGCTCGTCAGGCGCCGTTGGCGAACCGGTGCCGACGAAGATGTGGCTCTTCGGGTAACGAAAAGTCATGTCGAAGATTGCGCGGTCCTCGGCGAAAAGCACGTTGGCGTTGCCAGGATACCACGTTGAACGCGGAACCAGGATGAAGTTGCCGCCACCTGAATCGCGCAATGCTTCGGTGCCGTCGTACTGGACCGAGAGTTGATAAGTTTTGCCTTCCTCGAGTGGCTTCGGCATGATGATGGCGAAGTCAGAGTCTTCGTTTTTGTCTTCCTGTACAAAGTCGAGATCTTTACCTTCTGCGTCCTCCACTTTTGAAACTCTCAATGGACCAAACAACTCGAAAGGGACGACGCGCGTGCCGCCGCGCAGGTTACGGAAAGTAATCCGATCGGTTGCAGCCAGGCGGGTGCCTTTGATGGCTGCATCGATCTCGTGGTGAGTGATATCGATCAAGCGATTATCTTCGCCGCTGGATGCAGTGCCCTTTTTATATTCCTCTTCGCGATGAAATGCGGTCCACAGACCGCCGTCCGTGTCGCCATAACTAATCAACGCGACCTCTTCGGGAGTCGCATTCGGCACGCCGAGCGGCTCGAGCAGGAAGATGAGTTTGCTGAATCGTTTGCCGTCGATGAAGGCGGCGAAAAATCCTTCGCGAGCGGGGTTGTAAATATCATAGAGAGTGCGCAGCTCGCGATTGTCGCGCAAGCGCTTGTGCAGCAGTTCCTGATTGTCGCGATAGAGACTTCGCGCCTGACTCGCCCCTGGACCACCCGTCTTCATCGTGACATTCGGAGATGATTTGATTTGGTCGAAAGTCTTGTCGGTGAAGCGCAGTACAAGGTGCTTGAACGGTTCCGTGATACCGGGTTCCCCCGTGAAGATCTTGAGGCTGTGTTTTTCAATTTCGGTGGGCGGCGTCAACGACAACTCGCCATCGCCGATAAATACGGCGGCCGTTACTCTGCCTTCGATTGGCGCGATGAAATACAACTCGCCCGACTTCAAGTTGAAATTGGCCGCGTCGCGCTTGAGTTGGAGATTGTTCACCGAGGCATAATTGCCCGCGAAATCCTGATCGTTGCGGCCCAGTTGCCGGAGTGATTGATAAACAGGATCGCTGTTGCCTTTCTGCCCGGCTGAAATTTTTACCTCGGCTTCGACAGGCGCGATTTCCAGTTGCAGATCGATGGTGGCAGTGGCGTCGTCCTCAACGTTAACGTCTTCACGTCGGCCATCGTTGAACCCTTTCATTGCGACTCTGACGGTGTAAATTCCGGCCGGCAACCCCTCGACTTTGTATCGTCCCTGGCCGTCAGTGACGGTCGTGAAATCCTGTTTCGTAACCTGGTTGGCGATCGTTACGGCGGCCGCTGGAATCGCAGCGCCCTTTGGGTCAGTCACCTTGCCTTCGATGCGTCCACCGGCGGCATGAGCAATAAAGAAAGGAGTTGAGAGAAGAATGGTCAGCAAAAGAAGGGAGAGTCCTTTTGAGTATCTCATCTTGGGGTACCTCGCGGGTTTGTTAGTGATCTCGAGAGCTAGTGGGCAATGGCTCCGCGGTTGACCTGCGAATTATTAGGTTTCAACAGCTTTCAGTCAAGTTTTAACAGCTCAAACGTTCGCGGCGATAGTGATGTGTGACGGGGCGCCGGCGGCCGATGCCGATCGCGTTTCTCGAGATGATCAGCGTCGGTGGTAGTTGCCGGCGTTTGAATTCATTAGCGGGCGACTCGACACGGTTGAGAATATCCTGCACGAAACCCGCATCGAAACCGGTTGCGACGATCTCGCTCGGCGTCGCTTTCTGTTCGAAGTATAGCTTCAGCACGCGATCGAGTTGGTCATACGGCGGCAACGATTGATCGTCAAACTGTCCCGGCGCGAGTTCCGCTGAAGGACGTTTGTTGACGATCGAGTCTGAAATTATTTCTTTGTCTCGATTGAGATAGTTTGCGAGTGCGTAGACTTCCGTTTTCAGAACGTCGCCGATGACGGCGAGTCCGCCGTTTGTGTCGCCGTACAAAGTGCAGTAACCGAGCGCCAGTTCCGATTTGTTGCCGGTTGAAAGTAACAGACGGCCTTCGGAGTTGGAGATCGTCATCAGGATGTTGCCGCGCAGTCGCGACTGAAGGTTCTCTGCCGCAGTGGATCGACTTTCAACTGACGGCGCCGGCAACTGCAACTGTTTGAGCAACACTTCGAAGGCATTCGAGATCGAGTGTTCAATCAACGGCATGCCGAGGCGTTGGCCCAGTTCGACTGAATCGTCGATACTAGAGCGCGATGAGTAAGGCGAAGGCATCATCACGCTCAACACGTTTTCCGCGCCGATTGCTTCGCAAGCGAGCGCCGCGACGACCGCGGAGTCAATGCCGCCGGAGAGCCCGAGCACCGCGCGCTTGAATCCGTTCTTGCGCGCGTAATCGCGAATGCCGAGGACGAGTGCGCCGTGAATCGTCTCGATGTCATCGCCTGGCAGGCAGCGCTGGTCAGCTTCATTCGAATCGAGATTTACTGTTCCGATGAACTCTTCGAATGGCGGCGCTTGCAGAATAATCTTGCCGTGTGCGTTGGCGATGATACTCGCGCCATCGAAGATGACGCCGTCGTTGCCACCGACGAGATTCACGAACACGATCGGAATCTTCGCCATCATCGCGCGGTGCGACACCATCGAGCAGCGTTGGCCCATCTTGCCTTTGTTGAACGGTGAAGCGTTGATTGAGATGAGGACTTGAGCGCCGAGTTCGATCAGTTCGTCGGCGGGATCGTTTGTGTAGAGACGTTCGCGCCAGAATGTTTTGTCGTTCCAGAAGTCTTCGCATACGGCGACGCCGAGTTTGTTTTCGAAGAGGTGTCGTTCTGTGCTGGGTTGGAAGTAGCGTGGATCATCGAAGACGTCATACTCGGGCAGGAGTGTCTTATCAGCGAAGCCCAGCAGTTCCTGATTGCGAATCACGGCCGCGGAGTTAAAGAGACGCCGGCCTGTTATTTCGTTTGACGGTCTTACGGTCCCGACAATCGCTGTGATTCCTTTAGTAGCTTCGACAATCTTCTTCAACGGCTCGAGCGCGCAACGCTGCACGTCGCGATCGAGAAACCAGTCGAGCGACGTATATCCCTGAACGCACGTCTCAGGAAGCACAACAAGATCGGAATTCTCTCGTTTGCCCTGTTCGATCGCGCTAATAATCGCGGTCGTATTACTCTCAAAATCCCCGTTAGTTGTATTAATCTGTCCGATAGTGACGCGCATATTTGGACCTTGCACAGATCGTGCACGATCTTTTTCACCAACGCAATTCTGTCGAGTTTGAACACAATTCGGCGGATGCGCTATATTCTCTCAACCACCCTGCGGAGGGGTCGCATAATGGTAGTGCAGCGGTCTTGAAAACCGCCGGCCGAAAGGCTATGCAGGTTCGAGTCCTGTCCCCTCCGCCACTCAGGACAAAGGTCGCTGGAAGAGTTCCCGGCGGCCTTTTTGCTTTGCCAAGTGGTGTTGGTAAGTGCAAGAAGATCAAAGGGTTGGCGGAAGGTTGCGGTGAGAGTTTTATCCTTCCATGTGGAGTTCGAACACACGAAATTCAGCAATTTCCGCTTTTCGCTTGAATTTTGCTGTTTGAATAGGAAATACGCCTTTTTTGCGAGTTCTAATAGGCGAACACCATCCTGCACATAATCCTGCGCGGCGTTTTCATACTCGGCGATCTGATCCGTTAAACGCTTCTGAGTTTGTCGCCACTCTCGCGCCTTACGCTCAAAGAAATCCGGTTCGATAAATCCGTCGAGTCGATCGTCGTAGAGCTTATCAAGTCGGGTCTGTATCTTGCTTTGTTCGTCTTGTAAGCGAGCAATCGCATCACGTCTAAACTTCGTCTCGTCTGCGTGACTCTGATGCAGGGCATCGACGATCCAATCCATGACCTGATCATCAAAGACGAGTCCTTTGAGTAAGTCGGCAAAGCACGCTTCGAGCACTTCTTCGCGGGCGTAAGGTTCGGGGCATTTTCCTTTGTTGCCTGTGCAATGGTAGTAAACGTATTTGCCTTTCTTCTTCTCACCTACCAGGGCGCAGCCGCAGTGCCCACAATGCACCAGACCTGAGAAGGTAAACTCGTGCTTGGTTACTTTCTCTTTGGTCGAATAGCGGCCCTCAAGAATTTCCTGTACCCGCTCAAACAGACCCGTTGAAATCAGCGGCTCGTGACTGCCGCGATAGGTTCTGCCGTTCCAGTCAAAATCGCCGGTGTAAACACGGCTTTGAAGCAATCTATGTACGTTCGATCTTGACAT
>Ga0126311_10001009_pt1 | contig 13282 bp, 14 predicted proteins | sample Plot61_FD_92539 | JGI IMG/M metagenome (GOLD analysis project Ga0126311, IMG submission 92539) | Serpentine soil microbial communities from UC McLaughlin Reserve, CA, USA - Plot61 | ecosystem: Environmental > Terrestrial > Soil > Grasslands | place: USA: UC McLaughlin Reserve, Lake County...
CACGCCGCGCGCTCGGACGGAAGGCTGACGCCCTTCGTACGCCTGGACCTCGCCGAGGACCCAATCGAGGAGGCTACACGCTGCCTCGACCGCGGAGCGCGTGGAATCAAGCTCCACCCGCGCGCGCAACGGTTCCTCCTCAACGACGAGCGGCTTGCGCCGGTCTTCGAGCTTGCCGCAGAGCGCCGCGTCCCGATCTTGATCCACGGCGGCCGCGGGTTGCCGCCGATTGCGGACAACCTCGCCCGGCTCGTCGAGTCATATCCGCAAGCTCAGCTGATCATCGCCCACGGCGGGATCGCGGATCTCGCCGCGCTCGCCGGCTTCTTCGGCGGAAAGGCCGGCGTCTTCTTCGACACCTCAGTCTGGAGCCCGGTCGACCTGCTGGACGTCTACCGGCAGATATCGCCGGAGCAGATGCTTTATGCGTCCGACTACCCGTACGGGCAGCAGCCTGCGTCGCTCCTGATCGCGCTGCGGACGGCGCGGGCCGCCGGCCTCGACGAGGACGACGTCCGCAACATGCTCTCGGCGAACGCGAACCGGATCGCGAGCGGTGAACCGCCGCTCGAGCCGAGAGAGGCGCGAGGCAGCGCGACGTTTTCGCAGCCGATGGTGTTCGCGCGCATCCACCAGTACCTCTCGATGGCGACGCCGCTGCTCTGGACGCGGCAGCCCGACACGATCGGCGTGATCGGCCTTGCGCTCAATGCCTGCGACGAGCGGAACGGCCACGTGCCGGAGGAGCTCGACCGGGTCAAGGAGCTGATCTCGACCGCCCACGACCTCTGGCAGACCGCAGTGGACATCCGGGACGACGACGAGCGGCGTCGGATCAGCCGGATGACGTTTCGGCTGATCCACCTAGCGGACATCTGGGCGGTGACGCCTGGTGTTTGAGCTAAACGTCAACGGCGAGCAATACGACGTGGACGTTCCAGTCGAGCGCTCGCTTGCGGCGACGCTCCGCGAGGAGATCGGCCTGACGGGAACGAAGGTCGCGTGCGGTGAAGGGCACTGCGGGGCCTGCACGGTCCTGCTCGACGGCATCCCAACGCTTTCGTGCATCACGCTCGTGCACACCGTCGGCGGCCGCGAGGTGACGACGATCGAGGGGCTCCGCGACCATCCGCTCGTCGAGTCGTTCGTGCGCGCAGATGCCCTTCAGTGCGGGTTCTGCACGCCGGGTCAGATCGTCTCCGCGTCGGCGCTCGTGGAGGCGAACCCCCACCCCACCCGCGAGCAGATCCGCCACGAGATGGCGGGCAACATCTGCCGTTGCGGCGCCTATCCGAAGATCGAGGAGGCCATTCTCACGTGGCAAGACTGATTCGCACCGAGAAGGAAGTCGAAGGCAACTACAGCGAGCAGTGGATCGTCGTCGAAGAGGACCCGGTCGCGCCGTGGCCGGCCGGGCCGCTCGAGACGGTCGGACGGCCGCTCGCGCGCCTCGATGGGCCGCAGCGCGCGCGCGGCGAGGCCGTCTACACCGCCGACTTGCAACTGCCGGGAATGCTCCACGCCGCGGTCTTGCGCAGCCCGTACGCGCGCGCTCGCGTGAAGTCGCTCGACCTTTCGCAATGTGCCGAGGCACCCGGCGTCCGCGGCGTGCTGACGCCGTACGACCTCGACGTCTTCACGCGCGAACCAGGGTTCCCCGGGGCTCCGATCGCCGCCGTCGCCGCCGACTCGTTCGGCCAGGCGCGCGCGGCGCTCGAGCTCACTGACGTCGAGTGGGAGGAGCTCGAGCCGCTGCTCGATCCCGAGGAGGCGGTGCGACGGGGGTCGCTGATCGACGAGCCCGAGCGCTACGACAGAGGCGACGTCGAGCAGGGGCTCGCGGAGGCCGACGTCGTCGTCGAGGCCGAGTATCGGACGCAGACCGTCCTCCACAACTCGATGGAGACGCACCAGTCGGTCTGCCGCTGGGAAGGCGACATCCTCACCGTCTACACCTCGACGCAGTTCATCTGGGGAGTCCGTTCGGAGATCGCGGAGAAGCTCCAGATGCCGGAGGACAAGATCCGCGTCGTCTGCCACTACATGGGCGGCGGATTCGGTGCCAAGAACCACCCAGGCGCCCACACCTTCATCGCCGCCGAGCTCGCGAAGCGGACGGGCCGGCCCGTCCGGTGCGAGCTGACGCGGCGCGAGGAGAACCTCGCGAGCGGCAACCGGCACGCGACCATCCAACGGCTGCGGGTCGGCGCTAAGTCCGACGGAACGTTGACCGCTCTGGGCGGAGAGTTCGTGATGGCGGTCGGCTGGAGCGGCTTCAAGAGCTGGACCGCGGGTCCGATGAAGATGCTGTACCACTGCCCGAACGTCTCGACGATCGAGTACGGCGCCAAGATCAACACCGGTCCGAACGCCGCGTTCCGCGCCCCCGGCTTCGTCGAGGGCACCTTCGGCCTCGAGTGCCTCCTCGACGAGCTCGCCGCGAAGCTGGAGCTCGACCCGCTCGAGCTCCGTCGCCGGAACCACGCCGATTCGGATCTCGTCGACGAGCGCGCCTACTCGTCGAAGAACCTCCTCGAATGCTACGACCGAGCCGAGCAGCACTGGACGCGGCGCGACGACGTCCGTGCCCGGTCGACCGGCCCGTGGAAGCACGGAGTCGGTCTTGCCAGCCAGATCTGGTTCGGGGCCGGCGGCCCGCCGTCGTATGCGTGGGTGAGGGTCGGATCGCACGGCCGCGCGACGGTCATCACGGCCATGCAGGACATCGGCACCGGAACGAAGACGGCGATGGCGCAGGTCGCAGCCGAGGAGCTGGGAATTCCGGTCGAGCATGTCGAGGTCTCCGCCGGCGACTCGGCGCGAGGGCCATACGCTTCGATTTCAGCCGGATCGTCGACTGTCCCTAGCATGGGCCCGGCCGTCCGCGCCGCGGCGCACGACGCCGCGCGGCAGATCATCGAGATCGCTGCACAGCGCTACCACCTCGAGGAACGCGTGCTCTCGCTGAAGGACAGCAATGTTGTCTCATCCGACGGCGGGTCCTGGCCGCTCGCGGAAGTCACGGGCCTCCTCGAAGACGGCCAGATCCTCGGCAAGGGCGCGCGAGGGCCGAACCCGACGGGGATGCGCGTGCTGACGTTCGGCGTCCAGGTCGCCGAGGTGGCAGTCGATATCGAGACGGGCGAGGTTCGCGTCGATCGAATTGCCGCCATTCACGATGTCGGCCGCGTCATCAACCCGCTCGGCGCGTCGAGTCAGGTCGAGGGCGGAATCATCCAGGGAATCGGGCACACGCTCTCGGAGGAGCGGCTGGTGGATCCTCACTCGGGCACCGTCCTCAACCAGACGCTCGACGCCTACAAGATGCCGACGATCGACGACGTCCCGGAGATCGTCACGGAGCTGGTCGACATCCCGGACGAGCACCTCACCAACCTCGGCGCGAAGGGGCTCGGCGAGCCGCCGATCATCCCGACCGCCGCCGCGATCGCGAACGCGATCCGCGACGCGACGGGCGCCGACGTCCGGTCGCTTCCGATCACGAGAGAAGAGATGCTCCGCGCGCTGCGCGAAGCGGAACAGCGCGAGAAGGAACGCCGTGGAGCTCCTGCAGCCGTCTAGCCTCGAGGAGCTCGAGACGGCGGATCCCGGCCTCTTCCTCGCCGGAGGAACGGACGTCGTGCCGATCGTTCGGAACAAGCTCGTCGACATCGACACCCTCGTCGACATCCGCGACCTCGTCCCGCGGGGCATCGACGGGACGCGGATCGGTGCCGGGACGAAGCTGGCCGAGCTGGAGGCCGATCCTCAAATTCCGGCGGCTCTCCGCGAGGCGTGCGCCTCGGCGGCGTCGCCGCAGCTGCGGACGATGGGGACGATCGGCGGCAACCTGCGCCAGGCGACCCGCTGCTGGTATTGGCGGATGAACTTTCCGTGCTTCCTCCGCGGTGGCAGCCGCTGTTATGCGATGGACGGCGTGCACCGCGAGCATTCGATCTTCGCGAACGACCAGACTGCTTCCGCGCACCCGTCCGACCCGGCAGCGGCGCTGCTGGCGCTGAACGCGCGGGTCCGCACGAACAGGCGGGAGCTCCCGATCGCCGAGCTCTACCGCCTGCCAACGGCCGACAACCGCGACGTCGTCGCGCTCGATTACGACGAGCTGATCCTGGAGCTCGACGTCCCTGCGCCCGAGGCGAGCACTTATCTGAAGGCGGCGGACCGGCGCAAGTGGGCGTTTCCCCTCGTGGGCGTCGCAGCCGCACGCTTTGCGGACGACGTTCGCTTCGGCCTCGCAGGTGTCGCCCCGATTCCGTGGGCGGTCGACTCGAGTGCGGCTCTCGAAGAAGCGACGCCGCTGCCGGGAACTCAGTACAAGGTTCAGATCGCGCGAGCCCTGATGCGGCGTGCTCTCGAAGCGGTCGCTTAGCGCGGCCCTCTGCGTCCTTGTAGCCGGCACGCTCGCCGGTTGCGGCGGCGGAGGCGAGAAATCGAGCGGCGGAGGCGGGACCGGCGGCTGCACCGACGTGGAGAAGCCAGAGCCCCGCGAGGCGGGCGGTCTCGAGCTGCCGACAACGACCCTCGACCGCGACGCCACCTACCGAGTCGTCGTCGAGACCAACTGCGGCGACTTCACGATCACGCTCGACCAGCGAACCTCGCCGAAAACTGCAGCGTCGTTCGTGTCGCTCGTCCGCCGCGGCTACTTCGACGGCACGATCTTCCACCGGATCGTGCCCAACTTCGTGGTCCAGGGCGGCGACCCGACGGGGAAGGGCAGTGGCGGGCCGGGGTATTCGACCGTCGACCCGCCGCCGCGGGCGACTCGCTACGTGCGGAACACCGTCGCCATGGCGAAGACGTCCACGGAACCGGCCGGGACCGCCGGCAGCCAGTTCTTCATCGTCACGAGCGCGGACGCGCACCTATCACCCGACTACGCCGTCCTCGGCAAGGTGACTTCAGGGGACGATGTCGTCGAACGCATCGGAAAGCTCGGGGACGTTCAGACGCAGGAGCCGACGCGGACGGTCGAGATCGAGAAGATGTCGGTGCAGGGCCCCTGATCGGAGCGGTCGTGCTTGCAGCCGGGGCTGCAACTCGCTTCGGCTCGCCCAAGCAACAGGTGCTCGTTCCACAGGTTCTCGAGCGCGTACGGCAAAGCTCGGTCGACCAGGTCGTCGTGGTCGCCGGTGCCTACGAGATCGAGACCGACGCACCGACCGTCCTTTGCCGCGATTGGCACCGCGGGCCGGGCGCATCGCTGCGATGTGGTCTTCGCGCACTGCCACGGGATACCGAGGCGGCAGTAGTCGTGCTCGCGGACGGGCCGCGGCTCGCTCCCGCAGCGGTCGACCGGCTGATCGGGCACTGGCGCGAGAGCGGCGAAGAGATCGTGGCAGCCACGTACCGTGGACAGCGCGGACACCCGCTTCTGGTCGCGCGCTCAGCGTGGGATCGCGTCCCCGACGAAGGGCTACGGGGAGTCGCAGCCACGACGATCGCCTGCGACGATCTCGGCAGCCCCGGCGACGTCGATACGCCGGCCGACCTTCTCTAAAACAGAGGCGTTCTCAGAGAAGCGAGCTTCTGCTTCAGGTCGGGCGCCATCTCCTCGACCGCCGCCTGGCGGACGACCTGGCGAAGATTCTCCTCGAACCGGTAGCGCTTCGCGCAATACCCGCACTTGTCCAGGTGCGTCTGCGCCTCCGCCTGCTCGCGCTCGCTCAGGTGCCGGTCGAGGTAGGGCTGCAGAACCTCCTCGCACCAGGAGCAGGGATCGAACGTCGCCATCATGTGCCTCCGACGGCGGTTTCGGCCAGTTGTCGCTTGAGAATCCGTCGGCCGCGGTGGAGCCTCGACATCACCGTTCCGACAGGCACGTCGAGGATCTGCGCCGTCTCCTGGTAGGAGAAGTCACCGATGTCGACCAAGACAACGGCGTCGCGAAAATCGTGGGGAACGGCCGAGAGGGCGCCGACGATGTCGTCCTGCGAGAGCCGCTCGATCACGCGCTCCTCGTCCACCGCCTCGGGAGTCGCGTCCTCGAGCCGGTTGTAGAGGAAGTAGTCGCTCTCCTCCAGATGGGCGGTGTCCGGCTGCCGCTGCGCCCGACGGCCGCGATCGATGTTGAGGTTCGTGAGGATCCGGAGGATCCAGGCACGCAGGTTCGTCCCGGGTGTGTACGACCGCCAGCTCCGGAAAGCGCGCGCGTACGTCTCCTGCATCAGATCCTCCGCCTCTTCCTTCGTCCGGACGAGCCGGCGAGCCACCCGATACACCTGATCGGCAAGTTCAAGCGCCTCCTCCTCGAACCGCACGCGGTCCCGCGCCTCGACTGCAAGCTGCCGTCCCTCAGTGTCCGGCGACTCCGCCATCCGAGCCACCCTAGCAACGGCGTTTCACCCTTTCGAGCCCTGCAACGAGCGGGCGAGACGGTGTATTCCCGCACCCGAGCGGGTATCGCGTTCCCATCAACCGAGGAGGAGCGATGGAGGACTACGACGTCGTGACGAGCGACAACTCGAAAGTCGGCCGCGTGGTCGCCACTGATGGCAACAACCTGGTCGTGGAGCACGGGACGATCCGGAAGTCGAAGTACGCGGTTCCGCGCGAGATGGCTGTCATCGACGAGGCGGACAAGGTGATCCGGCTCAGCGTCTCGAAGGACGTCTTCGAAGAGGGGCCGAGCGTCAAGGGCGACGACGAGATCGACTCGCACGCGGTAGCGCAGTACTACGGCCTCGCCGACACGTCAGTGGCACCGGATACTCAGGGATACGGCGACGTCGTCTCAGGGGATCCTGCGCGGACGGCGGAGCAGGATGCGCGTCGCTTCGGCGACGAGAGCCCCGAACAGCAGCGCGCGCGAATACGCGAGGAGGCAGGCGCGGACGGCGAGATCGCCCGAGGACCCGCCAAGGGCTCAGCCGGAATTCATCAGGACCGCTGGGAAGTCAAGGAGTAGCGCTCGGCTGAAAGCCGGCGAGCTTCATCGCGTCAACGAGCGCGTCACGGTTCGTGCGCTCGTCGTCCCAGGAAAGCGTCACCTGACCCATCAAGTTCGCGTTTGCGAACTCGAGGCCGTCGTGCCCTTCGAGCGCTGCACCAAGCCGCAGGACGCAGCGCTCACAGCGGATCCCGCCAACCTGGAGGGTCTCCGTTTGAACTGCCATTACTCAAAATCTAGCCGTCCGCTCGACGAGGTCCCGGCAGACAGCCTCGAGACCGTCGCGACGGCCGATCTCGACCTGCAGATCGCCTTCGCAGACCGTCGCGTCGAGCTCGCCCAGCAGCTCCTCGCTCCCGAGCTCGCGCGCGGCGGGCCGGACCCACTCGAGGAGCTCACCGGCCAGCTCCTGCACCGATATTGCGTGGTACGCGTTCGGGTGAATCAGCTCGGCGCGTGGGCCGAATCGAGACGCGGCCCAGCGGTTCTGGTCGTAGACGACGCGCCACCCAGGGTCGCGCGGCCGCGGAGGCTCGCCGTGCGCCGTCGCACAGAGCGACTGCAGGAGCGCGACGAACATCATCGTCACGCGTAGTGACGTCGGCTGGTCCGGTGCGCGGATCTCGAGCGTCCCGAACCGCGGGTGGATGCGCGCGTCCCACCAGATCGCGGTGTAGTCGGTGACGAGGCCGGTGCCCACGAGGCGCTCGATGAGAGCCTCCCACTCCTCGTAGGAATCGAGCATCGGCGGCGGGCCGCGGCGAGGAAGCAAAGCGAGGATCTCTGCGCGCGCCGAAGCCAGCCCTGCCTCATCGCCCGCGATGTATGGCGAGTTGGCCGACAAGGCGAGCACGAGCGGGAGCCAAGGCAGGATTCGGTTCAAGACGTGCAGACCCTCGTCCGCGCTCGGCATGCCGACGTGCACGTGCAGGCCGTTGACCCCCTGTCGCCGAGCTGAGACTCCCGCGTACTCGACGAACTTCAAGTAGCGCGGCTCGGGAACGATTACGAGATCGTCTGCGCGCGCCCGTGGATGCGCGCCCGCTGCCGCGATCGCCAGGTCGTTCATCTCCGCAATCGACCGGGTGGCGCGGCGGAGTGACTCGATCGCCTGGAACGCCTCGCCGGCATCGGCGCAGACGCCCGTGTTCAGCTCGACCACCGATGCGTGTAGCTCCGTCTTCAAGCGACCCGGAAGCTTGAGCTCGGCGGCGGCCGCAACGACCGCCTCGACCTCGGGCGCCGGCATGAGCGTCTCGGGGTCGAGGAGCATGATCTCCTCCTCAACGCCGAGCGAAAACGGCGGGCTCTCCCCAAAGTGCTGCTCGATCACGGACGAACGATAGTCCGCCGTTGTTGCCCTTCAGTCGGACGGTGAGCTGGAGCCGCTGGGCGGAGCCGGCCTTCGCCCGAGCGCAGCCCAAGAACAGGCCCGATCGACCGAACTGTGAAGGAGGGGGCTCACGGGGGAACCATGCGGTTCCCCCGTGCCAGAACCCTGCGGTTCCCCACTCCTTTTAGCCGGGGGAAGGGGCAGTCGCGGGCAGTCGCCCGAGCTTTACATCGAGGCTCTGCTTCGTGTCGCCGCGGTAGATCTCGAGATTGATCGTGTCACCGGGCTTCTTCGAATTGATGATGTCGCGCAGCCGAGTCTCAGCGTTGACCGCGATGCCGTCGACCTTGACGATGATGTCGCCGCCGACCATGTAGCTCTCTCCGGAGACGATCACGTCATAGTCGCCGTCGCGAAGGCCAGCCTTTGCCGCGCCTGTGTTCGGATAGACCTTCTCGACGAGGAGGCCGTGCTCAACCGGCAAGCCGAATAGATTCGCGAACTCAGGGGTCGTTGCCTTGACCGCGACGCCAAGGTACGGGTGCTCCACCTTCCCGCTCTTGATCAGCTGCTGGGCGACGTCCCTGACGGTGTTGATCGGAATTGCAAACCCGATCCCCACGTTCCCCTGCGCCCCGCTGTTCCCAGTCGAGATCGCGGCATTGACGCCGACGACCTCGCCCTGGGAGTTCAGGAGCGGACCCCCTGAGTTCCCCGGATTGATGGCGGCATCGGTCTGGATCACGTGGTCGATCGTCTGGGCGTTGGGGGACTGAATCCGGCGCTGCAGGGCGCTCACGATTCCGGCGGTAACGGTCCGGCTGTACCCGAATGGATTCCCGAGCGCCACGACCGCATCGCCGACCTGAACTCCGTCGGAGTTCCCAAGTGGGAGCGGCTTCAGCGCACGCGACTTCTCCTTCACCTTGAGTACCGCGACGTCAGTCGACGGATCGGAGCCGACGACGCGCGCCTCGAGGCTGTCGCTGTTCGAGAAGCTGACGCGAATGGACTGCGCGTGCTCGACGACGTGGAAGTTGGTCAAGATGTAGCCGGCCTTGTCGAGGACGAACCCGGAGCCGAGCGACTTCTCTTCGGTCGGGAAGCCGAACGGTGTGCCGGAGAACGGGTCGGTCGGCACCGTCACGACCTTCGCCGTGATCTGGACGACGCCGGGCGCCGCTTCTCGGTAGATCTCCCCGACCGTCTTCGCATGCCCGGTCACGGCGATCCGCGAGGGCGCCGGCTGCGCCGAACCGGCGTAGACCTCGCGGACGGTCGTCGTGCCATTACCGAAGCCGCCGAGGAGCCACGCGCCGAGCAGCGCGATGGCTCCTCCGGCAGCTGCCACGGAGAGGAGACCGGCGCCTATCGCAACGTTCTGTGAGCGCCAACGAGACATGCGCCCGTCTTATAACCAGTCGCGCCTTAACCCTTTGTTGGGGCCGGTTAAGCGTCCGTTAACGGTTTCAGGCAGTCTCTCCCGCGGTAGGTAGGCCAGCATGATCGAGCTCGGATATGCGCTCTCAAGCGAGGAGCACGACCCGAGCTCGTTGGTCGAGAATGCACGCGCCGCGGAGGAAGCCGGCTTCACCTTCGCGCTGATCTCGGACCACTTCCACCCGTGGATCGACCGGCAGGGGCACAGCCCGTTCGTGTGGAGCGTGATCGGCGGAATCGCACGGGAAACGGACCGGTTGCGCCTTGGAACCGGCGTCACCTGCCCGATGATTCGCATCCACCCAGCGATCATCGCGCAGGCGGCGGCGACCTCCGCGGCGATGATGCCGGGGCGGTTCTTCCTCGGAATCGGGACCGGGGAGAACCTGAACGAGCACATCCTCGGCGACCATTGGCCGGCACCCGACGAGCGGCTCGAGATGCTCGAGGAATCAGTCGCGGTGATGCGGCAGCTGTGGGAAGGCGGGAAGCAGACCTTTCGCGGCAAGCACTACACGGTCGAGGGCGCGCGCATCTACACGCTGCCGGACGAGCCGCCGCCGATCGCGGTCGCAGCTGCGGCTCCGAAGGCCGCGGAGCTCGCGGGCCGTGTGGGCGACGCGTTCGTGGGCGTCGCACCCGAGCCCGAGCTGATCGAGAAGTTCGAGGAGGCGGGGGGCGCCGGAAAGCCGCGCTACGGCCAGCTGACCGTCTGCTGGGCGGAGAGCGAGGAGGAGGCGCGGAAGACCGCGCACGAATGGTGGCCGAACGCCGGGCTCAAAGGGGACCTGACGCAGGAGCTTCCGCTCCCGGAGCACTTCGAGCAGGCGACGGCGACGGTGACGGAAGACGAGGTTGCCGAAACGGTCGTCTGCGGCCCCGACGCGGACAAGCACCTCGAGCAGATCGAGAAATTCGCTGGAGCCGGCTACGACCACGTCTACGTCCACCAGGTCGGCGACGACCAGGAGGGGTTCTTCCGCTTCTATTCGGAGGAGATCCTCCCGCGCGTGCGGGAGCTGACCGCGGTCAGCTCTTAGGTAGCAGCCCGATCCGAACGCGGGTGGTGTGAATCCGCTTGCCGTTCGCAGCCGAAAGCTCGTACGCGACGATCTCGCCCGGTGTCTCCTCGGAGACCCGAAACGGCACCGTCAAGTCGAAGGTTCCGCGCGTTCCGGAGCCGGAGGTCGCCGTCACGACCCGCTTCGCCAGCAGACGCCCGCCCGTTCGGAGCTCCAGGGTGAAGGTCGCTTCGAAGGTGTTGGCCGTGCCTGCGATTCGTAGCGGGCTCCTGACGGACGCTCCGGCCGAGGGAGTCTCGATGTCGATGACGGCTTTCGGCGTCTGCTTCGGCGGGGGTGGGGCCGGCAACGGCTCCGTCGGCGTCGCGGTGGAACGCATCCCGCTCGACCCGCCGCACGCGCCGAGGACGAGAACAGCGGCGAGCAGGGGCAACAAGAGGACCACGCGCACGCCGCGACTATAGGCTGAAGCGGGCGTGCGATTCGATTGGCGAGAGCTTGCCGGCGCGGTTGCGGACGTCGGCGTCCTGGTCCCGATCGCGGTCGCGCTCATCGTTAAGAACGGCCTCTCCCCAACGGCCGTGCTGTTGCCTGCAGGGCTGCTGTATCTCGTCGCCGCTTTCGCTTACCGCCTGCCGGTTCCGGTGCAGCCGCTAAAGGCGCTGGGTGCGATCGCGATCGCGAAGGGCCTGGGCGCCGACGAGATCGCGGCCGCGGCGCTGATCATGGGCGTGATCTTCGTCGTGATCGGCCAGACCGGGTTGATCGATCTAGCGTCACGTGCATTTCCGCGCGTCTTGATCCGCGGCGTTCAGCTGACCGTCGGCCTTCTGTTGTTGAAGATCGCGTGGAAGCTGGTAACGGACCCGCCGAAGGGCTTCGCCGACTACGCCGTCCCCGCCGAGTGGGCGATCCCGCTCGGGGCGTCGGTCCTCCTGCTCGCGCTCAGTCTGCGGCGGTTCCCCGTGGCGTTGGCTCTCGTCGGTGTGGGCGCGGGCGTGATGGTCGTGCTCGCCGCCGGAAAGGGGTCCTTCGGACCGTCGGAGATCGTCACACCGTCCCTGCACCTGCACACATTCGCTACTGCGTTCACCGTCCTCGTCGTCGCGCAGCTTCCCTTGACGTTCGCGAACTCATGCCTCGCCACGACCGACGCGGCGCGGACCTACTTCGGCGCGCAGGCGCGAGCAGTGACTCCGGGTCGCCTAGCGACGACGCTCGGAGTCGCAAATCTCTTCTCCGGCACGATCAGCGGCATGCCTGTCTGCCATGGAGCCGGTGGGATGACCGCCCATAAGGCGTTCGGCGCGCGAACCGGCGGCGCCCCTCTGGTGATGGGCGTTGCGCTGGTTGCGTTGGCGGTAGCAGCCGGCTCAGGCCTCGCGGCGGTACTCGCCGCATTCCCGCTCCCGGTCCTCGCGGGGCTGCTGGCGACGGCGGGTGTCCTCCACATCGCGCTGCTTCGCGACCTGCGCCGCTGGTGGGAATGGGCGCTCGCACTCCTCGTCGGCGTCCTCGGATTCGAGCTCAACCTTTCAATCGCGCTAGGCGTGGGCCTCGCGCTGTGGTGGGCGGTACGGGCGATCCTGCGGCTGCGCGAGGCGCTCGGCCGCAAAGCCGCGACGCTGGGATAAACTCGCGCGACCGGGGTGTCTGGCCACCGTGGCCGGGCTGAGATCACACCCGTCGAACCTGATCTGGGTAACTCCAGCGAAGGGAGTGAAGGATCATCGAAGACAAGACCCCCGCATGGGGAATCGAACCGGTCCCGGAGCGGCTTCGCGTACTCGGACTCCTGGACACGACGTTGCTGTGGGGGAACCTCGGCGTGAGCCTGCTCGTGATCGTGGCGGGAAGCTTCCTCGTTCCCGCACTTTCGCTGCGGGATGCTGTCTTCGCGATCGTCGTCGGCGGCCTGATCGGCAACGCGATGCTCGGCCTGGCGGGGCTGATCGGGGCGGACGCGCGCGTCCCGGCGATGGTGCTGATGCGCGCGCCACTCGGCAAGCGCGGGTCGTACCTCCCCACGACGCTGAACGTGCTCCAGAACCTCGGCTGGGCGACGTTCGAGCTGATCATCATCGCGACCGCGGCAAGCGCGCTGTCCGACCGTGTCTTCGGCTTCCATGCAAAGTGGTTCTGGACGCTGCTTTTCGGCGTGACCGCGGCCGGCTTCGCGCTGCTCGGCCCGATCTCGTTCGTCCGGCAGTGGGTGCGGCGGTTTGCTCTGTGGGTGGTGCTCGCGTCGCTCGGCTACCTGACGTGGTGGGCGGTTCACGACGCGGGGCTGCGCTCGCTCTGGTCCAAGCCCGGTGAAGGCGGCCTCAGCTTCTGGCAGGGCGTCGACCTGATGATCGCGCTGCCTGCCTCGTGGCTGCCGCTGATCGCGGACTACACGCGGTTCTCTCGCGGCCGGCGACCTGCGGCGATCGGGTCGGCAGTCGGCTACCTGATCCCGAACATGTGGCTGTACGCGCTCGGTGCGATCCTGCTCCTCTCGCGCGACCTCGGCGACTCGACCTCGCTCATGACGGCGATCGCGACCGGAGGGGCAGCCAGCGCGATCGCGCTGCTGGC
>Ga0126311_10001010_pt1 | contig 13274 bp, 10 predicted proteins | sample Plot61_FD_92539 | JGI IMG/M metagenome (GOLD analysis project Ga0126311, IMG submission 92539) | Serpentine soil microbial communities from UC McLaughlin Reserve, CA, USA - Plot61 | ecosystem: Environmental > Terrestrial > Soil > Grasslands | place: USA: UC McLaughlin Reserve, Lake County...
CGTGAAATTGCGAGCGATCGAGAACCTCGCTGAAGCGGGTATCAAAGTCACGCTCGTCGTTACCATCGTCAATAGTATCAACAACGATGGTATCGGCCAGATCGTCGAGTTTGCCGCAAAGAATATCGACAAGGTGCAAACGATTGCGTTTCAACCGGTTTCATTCACCGGACGAGATGAAGACATCTCGGACGAGCTGCGCAAGCAGTGGCGCTACACACTCGCGGGCATGACGCACGATCTCAAGGACCAGCTTGGCGGCCACATTCAACCGCTGCGCGACTGGTTCCCGCTCTCGTCTTACTCTGCTTTCACAAGCGTGATGGATATGCTTCAGGGCGCGGATGCGCCGTGGGGCTGGTCGTCGTGTAATTGCCATCCAAACTGCGGCATCTTCACGTTGCTGGTTGTGAATAAGAAGACGGGCGAGTTCAGCTCACTTTTCGAGTTCTTCAACTACGAGCAGTTTATGAAGGACGTCGCGGTCATCACCGACACAGCGCGTGGCCGTAAGCTCTCGTACGCGCAGCTCGGCATGGCCATCATGCGAAACTTCAACGCCGAGCGTGCGCCCGAAGGATTCCCGATCTCGCAGATCATCAACCTGTTCAAGCCTTCGTCAACCAATTCCAACTCCGATCGCAACGATCGAATGGCGCAGAAGACCGCCGATGCAAACGACACCTGGCGCGTGCTCTGCGTCGAAGGAATGTGGTTCCAGGATCTTTTCAACTACGACTTTCGTCGCACCGAGATGTGCGTGATTCCTTACGGCACACAGGAAGGCGAGATCTCATTCTGCGCTTACAACACGGGCGTGGGCTGGCGGCAGATCATTGAGAACATGCACAAGACCGCGGGCCTCGCTGAGTGGTACGAGGAACACGGCCGGCACAAAGTCTACGCTGCCGGTAAACCTGTTCCACTGAGAACGACGAAACATTCGTTGAGCCTGCCTATCATTCAGGCTGTGTTGGCAGAAGACGCAGAAGAGAAACCGGCATTCGTCAGCCCTTATCTTGTCGAGACACCTGAAGAAGAAACGGTGTCGTTCTAGGTCCAGGTTTTTATTGCCCACTCCAAACCTTCCGCTGCTTTCCCGTGGCGGGAACTATTAACCCTCTCTCCCAGGAGAATACGTATGCAGAAAACTACCCGATCCTCCAAGCGGTTTCAGACTGTCGTGATGATGCTGGTACTTGTCAGTTTCATCACTCCCGGCATCGCATCAGTATCAGCAGCTACGAGAAGTCAGGATGACCATCCAAAAACGGAAAATGTAAAAACCATACCTGACGGCAGCGAGTTTACTGTCGTCACAGTCGATGAGATCTCGAGTAAGACAGCGGCTGAAGGTGATCCACTCACGTTCAAGGTCGCGGAAGATGTGAAGATCGATGGTCAAACCGTCATCACGAAAGACACCATCGTGAAAGGCTTAGTTGCGCAAGCAAAAAAAGCGGGGATGATGGGACGAGGTGGCTCGCTCGGCATCCGCGTCGAGTCTACGATGACGGTTGATAGTCAAAAGCTCAAGCTTCGCTCTACCAAAGGGAAAGAGGGCGATGACAAGACGGGGACGACAGTCGCGCTGGTCGTTCTCTTTGGTCCGCTCGGTTTTTTGAAGAAGGGCAAGAACGCAGTCATCAAGCCCGGCACGCAGATCAAAGTCTATACTGATGAAGAGAAGAAGGTCGCGCTCAAGGGGTAACGATCCGTTTTCATCCACAGATTACACAGATTCTGCGAAACAATCTGTGTAATCTGTGGATATACTCTAAACAATGAACGTCCGCAGAAAATTCACGAAGCTTCGCGACATTACCAAGCTATTCGTCTTTGGTCTACCGAAGTTTGCCGTCGGCTCCATCGACGTCACCAACCGTTGCAATCTCCGCTGCGAACACTGTTACTTCTTCGCTGAAGATCACACCAACGAAAAAGAGCTCTCGATCGAGAAGTGGCTCGAGAAACTCGAAGCGATGAAGGCCGACGGTCACCCGATGATGCTCTGCACCTGGGTCGGCGGCGAACCGATGGTTCGTAAACAATTGATCGACGCCGGCCGTCATTATTTCAAACACAACACGATCGTCACCAACGGCACGATGGAGTTACCGGATTGGCCCAACTGCACGTGGGTTATCTCGATCGACGGCACCGAAGAAGCATTCGCGCGTATGCGTGCACCGGGCATCTATCAGAAGATCAAACAGAACGTCCTCAATCATCCGGAGCTGAACATCCAGATCTCCTGCGTGCTGACGAGCATCACAAAAGATTGCGTGGAAGATCTGGTGAAGGAGTGGGGGCCGATAGCACGCGGCGGCATCATCTTCGACTTTTTCACACCCGTCACCGGACTCGACGAAGCACTCTGGCTCGACTGGCCCACACGCGACCGTTTGATCGATCACATTCTGTCGCTGAAGAAGAAGTATCCCGGCTACATCAACATGCTCGACTCAACCCTCGAGCTGATGCGATCCGGCAACGCTAAAAAGGTAACGGACAATTGTGAGTTTCGTTTGAAGGCGTTCGCGTTTGGTCCAACAGGCGAACAGAAGGGCAAGTGCATGATGGGCAACAACGCCGATTGCGATCGCTGCGGGTGCGTAGTCCCCTTTCACATGGCGACGATCAGTAGCAAGCGGTTGATGTTAAAAGAATCAGTGAAGCGACTCACTCGCTAACTTCGCCGTCACCACCAGGTCGCTGCACATCACGCAGTTGGGCCACAATATCGCGCAATCGTAGGGCCAGATCTTCGATGGTCTGCACACGTTTGCGCGAGCGCTCGCTCAAATCTTCTCGTAACAATAGCTGAGCCTGGCCCAGGACACCGGTCAGCGGATTGTTGATCTCATGACGAATGCGGGCTACGAGTGCGGCAGTCTCTTCGAGTTTTAGACGATACTGTGCAATCTGGTCTTCGTGTTCGGGCATCGATATCCGTTGTTTCTCCGGGAGCTCAAGAAAGCGATTGTCTTAGTTGTTATTCAGGTGTGTGCCGCTATCGGACGTTACAGCAAGCACATTGTGCCTCTTGAGAGCAGCAGATTCAAGCATTAGTTTCAAGAGGCGGAGAGTGTGGAATACCATACGGGCAAAGGGTGGTCCGAGACTGAAGAGATCAACTGTAGGGGCGGCCCTCCGTGGCCGCCCCAGCGTGGAAACACAATGTGGCAACCTGGGGCGGCCACGGAGTATTTGAATTGGAAATGGCCTCGGTTGACAAGCGGAGCCACGATACGTAAATTCAGATTCCTCTTGCTGGGAGGTCGTCCAATGGTAGGACTCCAGACTCTGGATCTGGCTATCGGGGTTCGAGTCCCTGCCTCCCAGCCAAATAGAATCCAAACTTGAATCCCTTACGTGACCGCGAACACAAAGACGCCACGATCAAGATACGTACCTACATCGTGCCAGTTGAACTGCATCAGGCAACTGTTTCCCAGGTAGTTCGTTTTCTCTACTGAGGAGGGCACCTTCAACGCAAATTTAAGTGTGGCTGAGGCACCGGGCGCCAGTTGCAATCCATCAAACACCGGCTCGGTAAGGCGTGGAAAGCGCGGATCGACATTGGATAAAAATGTGCCGACCACGGGATCGATGTTGCCGGAACCAACCCACACATGTGCGAACAACCAGATGGCCTGAGTCGGGTCAGGATTAAATACGCCCAGACTGTAGTTGACTATTCCTCCCGGCGTCGTTGAGTTCCATCCTTGTGAAACAATTATCGGGGAGTTGACACGTTTGAGCTTCTTCTCGATTTCCTCTGGCGTAACTGCGGTGAAATGCTCCTCCTTGGTCTCCCGTTTATGCTTCTCTACCGCCTTCTGTATCCTTTCAACCTGCGATTTAACTTCGGCGGCAGTAAACTTCTTCGGCCCACTTTTAGTTGCCATAATGCACACTCCTTTTGGATTAAGTTTTGCAGAGACTGTGATTCATTGTTAACAGTAGACGAATAGTAGCTGCTTGCTGCGACCCACCCGTGAAGCTGGTTCAAAACCAATTGAACTTATTGGCGTTTTAGGATCGAACTACGCACATGCGGTTGAGTTCGTTGTAAGCAATTAACAGGCTGCGAGAGCGAGTTGCGAGGACGCAGAGGCTCGGGATCAGCCTTTGTTTGAGCGGCGTGAGATTATTCCTGTTAGAAATAAAAGTCAAATGAGTCGCCCACTCACTGACGTTCACCTGCTACCCTCCATTCGTAGGTTCATCATCGATCGTTTCTTCATCGTCTGCTAATACACTCGACGTGTCAGTTATTGTCTCATCATCTGGTGACGCTACCGCGGATGCGTTCTCCGCATCGATCGACACGTCAGTGCCAACGTTGGTAGCTGCACTTACGGCAGTAGTTACTGCCGCGACTGTCGCTGCGTTACCGTTAGGCGCCACCGTTTCGCCCGTTGCGGCTACTACCGTTTCGACGGCAGCCGGCGGCTTACCGTTCTGTGGGGTCGTGACTTCATTCTGAGGCTTGGGTGTGACATCAGCGGGGTCAGGCGCCGCGATGCCCACCGTCAGATCCACTTTGCTGCCGCAGTCGATCTGGGTTCCGGCTGCGGGAGTTTGTGCGATTACTTTGCCGACTTGATCGCTGCTCGCCGGCGCTTCCGAAACAGTACCAACCTCCAACTGGACATTAGCCACTAGCTGTTTGGCTTCCTCCAGCGACTTGCCTTTTACATCAGGTATAGCTACCTGTTTCGAATCCACCTTGAACAAAGAGTTCACTTTGTCATCCAACCACTTGAACACCTTGTGTGAGCCGTAGCCAGCCAGTGTTCCGGTGGCCCACGCTGACAGCGACGTCACCGTGCTGGTGCTGGTAGGACTATTGCCCCCAGTAAAGACCGCCATACCAGTCTGAAGAATGCCATAGACGAGCACTGCGAGGGTTCCGCCGAGAGGTGGCATAGCGAGGTACTTCCAAATGAAACGCCAACCAAACGCCCTTTCTTCAGCGTGCCAGGTTATAAAGCTGCGGAGGTTGTTGACTGCCGCGCCGATAGCGCCGCCAATAGCCGTGTAGAATATTAATTTTGAAGCCGGCTCAGACAATACCGGTTTGAGCCCGGCTGCTATCGCGCTCGGCGGGGCTCCGTACAGCAGATCGAGTACGAGCCAGACCAGGTACCCAATCACGGCGAGTGAGTACGCGGCGCTGATCCACGCAAACATTACATCGATCCTGCCTTCTGGTATTACGTCGAAGTATTTCCCGGTCTGCGCGTCCTTAACCTTCTTTTTGGCGGCTCTAACCTTCTTTTTGGGGGCTGGTTGGACCGCTGTTTCCGCTGCTGACATAAGGATGTCTCCTCACTAGGGGTTCAAATGATATGTCTGGATGGGATATTTCATTTCAGAAAGGACCAACACGGTACGAAAACGTTGGGGCTTCCTCAAATCACTAAACACACCACAACTCGGACCATCACGAAGCCGCGACGCCAGGCGTGAGATACAACTCGGTGGGCGAGTTTCTTTTAGAATGCGGTTATTGCGAATCAGGCTTCGCTTCCACTGCCTTGAAGCCTGTGGCGTTGATGACTTCGCGAAGCTTCGCTTCGGTCACCTTTTGGTCGTCATATTCGACCACCGCCTCTTTCCGGTCCAAACTTATTTCAACTTTCTCCACGCCGGGTGTTGCTTTCAACGCCTTCTCAACCGACCCCGAGCACTTGCTGCACTTCATTCCGTCGACGCGAATAGTGGACGTCTTAGTGATTGCTAACGCGCCAATCGACGTGAAGGCAATAATAAGAAACACAGCGGTAGCTGACACAAGAGATTTACGCTTCATTTTCAATTCTCCTGACACAAATCGAGTTGAGTGATTGCGGCAAATCGCAATTACAGGGTTGTACTTCCAAACGTCATTTGAGCAGCGGTTTTATCTTCTGCTCAAATTCCTCTGGCAACAGGATGCCTTCGATGATATCCCGAATCCTTCCGTCCGTACCAATCACGATCGTCATCGGTAGTGTTTCGTTTGGAGTAAAAAGCAACTTCGTCTTTTTATTTCCAAGGCCGATAGGATAGTTCACCTTCGCTCCGCGAGCGAATCGGCGCACGTCTACAAGCTTCTGCGGCGGATAGGTTATCCCAATGACTTGTAAGCCTCGACTTCGATAGTCCCGCTGCAATCTGATTAAGTCGGGAATCTCCGCACGACACGGTGGACACCAGGTAGCCCAGAAATTCACCAAAACAACCTTGCCCCGGTATTGGCTGAGACGAATGTAACCGCCGTTAATATCTTTAATTGTTAACTGCGGCGGAAGCGAGTCCTGACCGAACGCGACAACAGGCACGAACAAGAATAGCGCCGCGATAATTATCTTCTTATTCATACAGTGTAATAGCCTGAACAATATGTCCATTCGCACCCGCTAAGCAACCAGGACGCGTTTTCAGCCATTCAACGTGACTCAGTAATTCAGTCGCACAGAACGGGGCCGGTTACCGTAGTCTTTTACAGGATTTTCCATCCTGTCTAACAAGCTCCCAAAAACTTTGATCATTTTTCCGAGATACCCTAAGATTCGGCATAACTATCCCTCAGCTCCCAGACCCAGAGCCTTTGCTCTAACGACAAAGTTTTTAAGCAATCTGCCTTACCGCTCAACAACGAACGGAGGAACACTGGAATGCTAAGAATATTGGTGCTGAGTCTTCTCGTATTCGCTTCACTCTTAACCGGCGTACCCGCCAAGCCAAAACCATTAGCTGCTTTCACCACCATCTCGATCTACGGAGCGTGGCACTGTGGAAGCGACTTCTGCTCATGGGCCAGCGTGCGCAACATGACTGACTTCGACACTCGCAACCGATGGTTAATCAATCGCGGCGACGGCTCGCCATCGGTAAACCTCGTCGTGTTGAGCTTCGTTCACCCGTTGCGACTGCTGAACAAGACAAACGATGCGGGTACGTCGCTGGGTATTCCCATCGGGATGAACCAGGCAGTAGTTGATTACTTCAAGAGTCGCGGCGTGCGTGTGCAGCTGTCGATGGGTGGGATCACTTACACGGATGCGTGGAACCAGGCGCTAGCCACGAATCCTGCTCAGCTCGGTTTGAACGCAGCCGAGGCAGCGCAGCGTTTGGGAGTTGGTTTCGAGATCGACTACGAAGAAAACACGAACCCGAATCTCGTTGCGTTGCAGGCGTTCATTAACGCTTACCGATCCGTCCATCCTTATGACGCGTCGGGAAATAATCATGCAGCTCGATTGACTATCGATCTCGCCGCGGGCGATCGCTGGCTAATCGCGTTGACTCGCAAAGCAACGGCTGACTGGCTGAACACGTCAACACCCGTGCTCGATTACGCGAATGCGATGGTTCCCGGCCGGCAACCGAATTCTGCGGCGACGGCGACGGCCGATTGGCAGGAGCACGTCGATGGTAAGGCGCAGTTTGCGCCTCCGATCTTGCCGCTCGCGCCAGCCAAGTTTACCGGTGCGCTTTACATCGTGACTGGCTCGAAGGCTGCGCCTGAATGCACGAGCTTCAGCAGCTCGCTCATCAACTCCACCGGCTCGTACGTGCAAACTGTCGCACCAAACGGCGCCGGGACGACGAGCGGAATGCTCCGCTACATGTTCTGGGCAGCAGAATGTCCAGCGACGCGGCGGGTTTGTACTGTGCCGCCGGATTCCTGTGAAGGTGGTGTGGGTGTTGGAGCTACTACGTATGGCATTCCGATCCCGATGACGCCGCTGCGACAGAATTAAGCGTAATTAAGCCGCGGATTCACACGGATGAATCCGCGGCTTGTTTAAGTGTCGGCGAGGAATTGTTCGTCCTCGAGCTTCATATTAGTAAATGGAAGTAGTCCACAGATTACGCAGATTAAACTGTGCAATCTGTGGACTACTTGTCAGAGGCCTACACTTCGATTAGAAGTTCAGCTTGAGCGCGAACTGCAGAATACGCGGATCATAGCTCTGCGTAATCTGTCCAAAGGTAGAGCTGTTGATGTTTTGGTTCAAAGCAGCACTGCCGATGAAGAAGTTCGTCTTGTTGAAGATATTGAACGCCTCCGCCCGGAACTCCAGATTAACCGTTTCAGTAATCGGGGTCCGTTTGATGAATCCCATATCCAGGTTCCAAAGTCCAGGACCACTTACAGGAGTTAACTGCAAGTTGCCCACGGTACCCGGGCCCGGATTTCCGAAGAATCCATTCTGATCACGCGACGGCGAAGTGTCATTACGCAGTGCCTGAATCACTTCCGGACTGAACATCAGCGGTTGCCCGGTTGTTGGATCAAAGAACAGACCGGTAAGCGCCTGCAATTCTTGAATGGTCAGGCCCGTTGTGGCCGTGTTGATACCCGAACGGCCCGTACGGTTAAGCGTACCACGCGCGGAGATGAACGAGATCGGACGGCCTGACTGCGCGACGAAAATGCCGGTCAGCTTCATGCCGCCAAATACTCTGCTCATGAAGCCATCGTTAAGCCATCGATGGCCAGTACCAAACGGCAGCTCGTAGCCCGCATTGGCCTTGAAGATGTGCGTGATGTCGTTTACGCCGCGACGCTTCTCGAGCACATTGCCGAGTGTTAGATCGAGCAATCCGGAGAAGTTCGTTTGGGCGCCTTCGAAGTCGGTCAGCGACTTGCTATAGGTGTAGTTCGCCTGGAAGTCGAAGCCGTGCTTCAGACGCTGGCGAATTTCTGCCTGGAGTGCGTTGTAGGTTGAAAACGATCCGTTACCGATATAGTCGGCAACGTACGTGTTTGAGTTGGGAAGGTACGTGCTCAGCAACTGCGTCGAGCCAAAATCTCCACCACCAAAATCGGCAAAGAAGAAATCTTTGTTCACGATGAAGAAGTCGAGAGCACGAGCTGGCTCACCCTGGCGCAGCGCCGTTAGGAATGTCGCCTGGTTCAAAGCAAAAGCACCGAAGGACGGCAGCACCTGAAGCGCCTGACGGTTCGGACACTGTGCGGCAGTCGGATTTACGCGTCCATTGGGACAGTTAAGTAAGTTGAAGCGTGCGCGCTGGAAGTCTTCAAAGAACCCACCAGCGAAGATGCGCTGCTGGTTGACATCAACGCCGCGCGTTAACTTCGTTCCGCGATTACCGACATAACGGACTTCCGCCACCATATCGCCCAACACCTCACGCTGAATGCCGAAGTTCCATTGCTGGACGTACGGCGTCTTCAGGTTGGGATCGATAGTAAAGATCGCAAAACCCGGATCTGTGGTCGTAAAGATATCGCGGGCCCGGAACGGGAAGGTCAACGTTGGCACCTCGATATTCGGGACGCCGCCGCCGATATTGCCATTCAGGTCATCCAACGTCACAGTTCGAGAGAAACCTCCGCGGTTCGCGGCGTTGTCAATCGTTGTGATGTTGTTGTCGATGACGTAGGAGATACCATAACCGCCACGCACCGACGTCTTTCCATCTTTGAATGGATCCCACGCGAAACTGAAGCTGGGTGCGAAGTTGTTCCAGTCATCATTATAGAGCTGGCGTCCGCCGCCCGTGACTGGCTCGATCAGAGGGTTAGTGAGCAGCGATTCGAGCCCACCTTGCGGAAGGACGAGCAAGCCGTTCACTTCCTTCGGCACGGAGACATACTCCCAACGCAAACCGAGGTTGATCGTCAGATTGGGTCGCATGCGCCAGGTATCGCCAACGTATGGTCCAACGTTGTAGTAGCGATAGTTCTGGAGACTCGTCTGGCCACGGAGTAATCCCGAACTCGAACTGGCGGAGTTGAATGTCTCCGTTACGGTTGCGATTGAGCCGCTTAGAGTAGCCAGAATGCTGGTGGCGTTGTTGAAGTCTGTCGTGCCAATGCCACCCGCGAACAGCGACGTACCCAACGGATTGAGTGTGCCGATATCGTTGAAGCCGATTGTAGCGAGCGGAATCGTACCGCCGGCATTGAATGGAGCGAGCTTCACAAGCCGGTAGTTTCCACCGAAACGGATGAAGTGATTACCCCACGACTTGCCCGCGTTGTCGATGATTTCCCAGTTGTCGACGTTGCGACCCTGCTCGAGGAAGTTCTGTTCCGGGTTACTGAGAATCGCCGGAAACGCGACGCTGAAACCGCGGTCATGAGTGACATCTGAAAAGAAACTCGACTTCTGGAAGAAGAAACCGCCGCGAAGCTCATTATTGAACGTCGGGGTTGGTGTCCAGTTCCAGGCGGTCGCGAGACGTGTGCGGACCGGACTTTGTCCACCACCCGGCAGACCCGGGAACGGCTCGCCGATGTCGTTGAACGTGTCGTTTGGAAATACCAACACGTCACGGCTGAACGAGGCGTCGAAGTGATTTGCAGAGTTCGCGTCAACGTCAACGCGGAATCCCCACAGATCGTCGTCGCTGCCCGCAGGGCTATTGAATCGGAAGCGCGCGAAGTTGCGCTGGTCACCACCGGTAAAGTCATTCGGCAGTGGCGTCAGACCGATCAGTTGCGATGCGAGTGGATCGGCGGCGAGACCACCGAGACTCAACAAGTTCACGGTGCGCAGTTGTCCGGGACTAATACCTGCCGGACAAATATTCGTACCTGTGTTTGTACAAGTAACGCGATAGGTAAACGCGCCTGTGCGGGCTGCCGAAGAGAGCACCGTGCGGTTGATTTCAGCATCCGTGCGCTCACGAGTGCCTTCGTAGTAGCCGTAGAAGAACAGCTTGTCTTTACCGAAAGTTGATGGACCACCTTCGCCGAAACGAGGCAGTACGAACGGTCCGCCAACAGCTCCACCAAACTGGTTACGAATGAGCTTTGCTTTTGGCAGTCCGGCGCGGTTGTTAAAGAAAGAGTTCGCATCGAACGCATCGTTGCGGTGGTACTCCCACAGTTGTCCGTGGTAGTTGGTGCCGCCACGCGGCGTGACAAGCTTCACCTGAGCAACGCCCAGACCATCCGCCGGTCCGGCATTCTGCGTAACGAGTGTGAACTCAGCTACGCCCGGAACGCTTGGCGCCGCAGCACCGAAGAGAGCGTCTGTGCGAATGAAATTGTCGTTGATGTTGATGCCGTCCCAGGTCAGGTTCGAGAAAGTACCGCGCAAACCATTGATGGTTGCTGTGCGGTTGCTTGCACCCGCCGCAACACCCGCCTGAAGTCCGGCGAGGTCGAGCGGATTACGTCCGTTCAACGGCAGGTCATTGATCTGTTGCGTTTGAACCGTCGTAGACAGCTCCGCGTTGGTCGTGTTGACCGGAGCTGCGATATCACTTGCGGAGACTGTTACTACTTCCTCAAAGCCTCCCGGTGCGAGATCAATGTTAACGGTGGACGGGACACCGACGTCTACTTTTAGATTCTGGACTTCCTTCTTACTAAACCCTGCGTGTTCTGTGATGAGTCTGTAGACGCCGGGCCTGACGTTGGCAAATATAAAGGCGCCTTCGCCACTGCTCGTCGTGGTGAATTCTGAGTTCGTTGCTGTGTCGATGAGTCTTAGAGTCGCACCGGAAACAACAGCGCCGGCGGTGTCTTTGACAACGCCGTTGACCTCAGAACTCGCGCTCTGCGCCAGAGCAACTCCACTCAAGGCACCCACCAGCAGTGCGAGTTGCAATATGCGCAAAGCAAAATTCGATGAAATCGTCATTGCATTACCTCCATGAATACGTTCCGCTCGACTCTGAGAACCGTGCGGTCGTTTGTGTCAAAATCGTTTTGGAGCCAGCATCAACAAGACAGTCGTATCCCTTAAGTGAGGACGAGCGCCCTACTATGATCTATTTTTTTGGATTAACCTGCTGGCTTCCAACTCTCGCATCCTCAGTAAGGACTGAGTCTGCGCAAGTGATGGGTGCAAAGACCGTGCCCGAATGTGAAAATGCAGTAAGCCTTCAAATTTTTTGAGTGAAGGAATGTGAGGCGTTGGGAAATTCGGATCGTTTACAAGTAGATGAATTTTTTTGCAAGTTATACTGCAATGATGAGGATGAAGAGAGCAAAACACGGACACGTTCAGGTATACGAAAGAATGAATGGTTGTTAACAATGTCTATGAAGATCGTTGCAGAATATTGTTGCGGATCGCGCGACAGCGGGGCAAGCCACCCTTCCTGACTTGTTCTTCTTAGTGACGCTCAAGAGGAATGAACAAGTCAGGAAGGGTGGCTTGCCCCCGCTGTCGAGTGAAGCGGAGCGTGCAATCTCCACAACTCACGATCTACTTTGTATAGCGGACTTTCTGCCGCATCATGGAGTGAGAGATGACGCCTGAGTTGATAGAGGACGCCAAAAAGAAGGCGACCACCACTTACAACGCGGCCTCTGACTTCTACGATCATCCTGCGAATACTTTCTGGGGTCGTTATGGAAGGCGAACTGTTGAACGGCTGCGACTGGCTGCGGGCGAGCGTGTGCTGGATGTGTGTTGTGGCAGTGGAGCTTCGGCGATCCCTGCGGCGGAAACTGTTGGTCCAACTGGTTCAGTTGATGGCGTGGATCTCGCGGAGAACCTGCTCGCGCTCGCACGCAGTAAAGCGAAAGAACGAGGGCTGACGAATATCGAATTTCGCTCCGGCGACATGACGCAGTTGCCTTTTGATGAAGGTAGCTTCGATGTCGTTGTTTGTGTGTTTGGGATCTTTTTTGTTCCCGACATGGAGGCTGCGTTACGCGAGCTCAAGCGCGTGTTACGTGCCGGAGGTAAACTCGCGATCACGACGTGGGGACCACGATTCTTCGAGCCCGCCAGTACAGCGTTCTGGAACTCGGTTCGCGACGTAAGACCGGATCTATATAAGGGCTTCAATCCGTGGGATCGCATCTCCGAGGTTGGCGCCGTGTGCTCACTGCTTACGACCGCAGGCCTGGCGGAGATCGAAGCGGTCGCCGAATCTGACTCTCAACCGGTGAACTCACCCGACGACTGGTGGGCCATGATCATGGGCTCAGGCTATCGCGGCACGGTCGCGCAACTCGATCCTGACGATCAGGAACGCGTTCGTCTCGCGAACTTCGATTTCATCCGCCGCACCGGCCTGCGCTCACTCGAATCCAACGTCGTCTACGCCACCGGTAAGAGGGGCGGCCACGGAGGGCCACCCCTACAGTTGTAGTCGACCACGCAACGTCATTGGACGCGCCCGTTGAGCAACAACCGGATGGCCCTCCGTGGCCACTCGTCTTATTAACGACGAAACCCGCAACCTTTTCGCGGCGGTTGCGCATCCGAGACACGGCCAATCACAGCTCTCTCCCGCTTGCAAAAGCATTCGAGTCTTGCTAAACCTCGTCAACGGAATGCCCC
>Ga0126311_10001011_pt1 | contig 13260 bp, 13 predicted proteins | sample Plot61_FD_92539 | JGI IMG/M metagenome (GOLD analysis project Ga0126311, IMG submission 92539) | Serpentine soil microbial communities from UC McLaughlin Reserve, CA, USA - Plot61 | ecosystem: Environmental > Terrestrial > Soil > Grasslands | place: USA: UC McLaughlin Reserve, Lake County...
AAGCGGCACATGGATGAGGGAGGTGGGGGTTCGCTACGCCGAGATAACCGCACACTTTAGGAAGGAAGGCGTTGTGGATCTGCTCGGCGAGCACCGGGAGGACCTCACACCGCAGCTCGTAGATCTCCTGGAGACCGGGCAGAAGATGAGCGCCCTCGACTACAGGCTCGACGACGTCACACGCACCGAGGTCTTCGACGCCATCCAAGACCTCTTCGAGCACTACGACCTGCTTCTCACGCCGACCCTAGCCGTTCCTCCCTTCGACAATGCCGACGACGGCAACACGGTTGGCCCGTCTGAGGTTAACGGCGAGGAGGTGGACCCGCTCTTGGGCTGGTGCCTGACTTACCCGTTCAACTTCACCGGCCACCCGGCTGCGTCAGTCCCAGCGGGCTTCACCGACGAGGGGCTGCCCATAGGCATGCAGATTGTGGGTCGACGCTTCGCCGACGATACAGTGCTCGCCGCGAGCGCCGCCTTCGAGCGTATAAGGCCCTGGCATGACTCCTACCTGGCGCTGAATATTCCATAACGCTTTGCTTGCCGACCTCTTGTCCATAAGGCAGAGGCTTCGAGGGAGCGCAAGCTCCTCAGGAGAAGGTAGTAATCATTAGGACGGGTCGGCACTTCCTTTTGCCTTTCTCTAGTCTACATAAACTTGCCGAAAACTAGCAGATTCCCGAAGTGGTGCCGAGGGATTCGAGGCTCTGTATTTACTCGGGTTGCTGCACGGTCACTGCGAAACTAGCGAAGGGCGCGTGGAAGTCTCTCCGAAATTCCCTGATGTCGGAGTAGTGCCAGAGATTGCCTTCCGGGTAGCGTTGGTTCCACACGGCCATGTCCTCTGACCAAGTGCCGCATCTCTTCGGTCCCTGGATCTGGAGTCTACGAGCGTCTTCGCTAAGGAAGCCTTCAGACCTACCGACTATGATGCTAACAGCAGACGAGTTACGGGTATAAGCTATTAAAGAGCTTGTCGATGGAGTTCTACATCTACAACAAGTGCTTTTAGGTTTCGAGCCGTGCTTACCGGCGAGGTGGCGAGAAAGTAGAGTTGGCGAGACCCTGAGAGGAATGGGGCGCAGGGCGGTCACCCTGATAGTCATCAAGGTTCACGAGTACAAGCACTCCTGATCTAAAGTTCCACATGCGTTCTTACCGAGGGTGATGCCCGAGTGCTCTCCTATCGCGGGGGTTCGACCGGCTCGGTGAGGGGTCGGCAGAGTGACAGCGTTGTTCTCCGACCGCAACATCGCGACCGACACCCGCAACCAGCCTCTACGGAACTCCTTAGGATCGGTTCCTAAGGAACTCTGGAGAGTGTGCACTGGTGCGATTATTTGGAGCACCAACGGTCTTCGGGCGAGCAAAGGCACCGCAATAGTGGAAACGCCCGGGTATAAACCAACACGCGAATGCACGCAGGAAAAGTGGCTCGGGCACCATGGCGACGTTCTTGGTGTTCGCCAAATGTACGGTGGAGTCTTCGATCCAGTAGACCACTCCCCAATGAGCACTCAGGGGACGACCTCCAAGTTTGCCCATATCCATCATGACTATGACGGGCAAGTCTGACTCGACTGATCGCCTGACTTCCTTCCATATCTTCTGGCGACCTTCACCCTCGTTCTGTGCAGCAGACCAGCTTGCCTCTAAGCCCGCAGATCGAAGCGACTTTACGAGCTGGCCAGGCTTGGTGCCAAATAAGCCGAACAGGTGATTTGGGGGGAACTCCTCACGAATTCGACCGATTATCTCGTCGCTTGTCCAGTGGTGCCGTCTATCCTTCTCATCATAGATCGGCTTCTTCAAGCCGTAAGGGTCGAGCCCATGATAGTCGAGCAGGGTGGCAACCGCCGCCTGACCACACCCGTTCCAGGCCGCCCGCGGGCGGGAACTGTGGTAAGAGTGCAAATAGTCGATACCGTCCCTCAGCTACGCCTCGACGATTTACTTCGCGTATGGTTCTGTGTGATTCCTCAGGGCATTTTAGCGGGACTTCGTGGCTTGTGGTTGGAGGACCTTCGGGTACGATGGGGTACGGTGGTTTTCGAGTTCGGCACAGCTGTAGAGACGACGTGGGCAAGGGTGGATGGACTGCACATACGCTGCCTTGCCGCGGGGAGAGGAGGGGTGCCGCCAGTGCTGCTTCTCCACGGTGGTGGGTTCGATGCGGCCGACTTTTCCTACCGGTACACCATCGGACCTTTATCTAGCCTCCGCCCCGTACTCGCTTTCGACTGGCCAGGGTACGGAGGTAGCGATACACCGAAACTCCAGTACGACCTTGCCTACTACGCACACTTCCTCGAGCTCCTGATGCACTCCTTGGAGTTCCGGCGCGTGGCTCTTGTCGGTACCTCTCTGGGGGGTGGTGCGGCTCTTTCCTTCGCGCTGCGTTCACCGGACAGGGTAGAGAAGCTCGTCCTGGTATCGAGCTACGGGCTTGGCAAGGATGTTCCCTACGGAAGGCTGGGTTATTTCCTCGTGCATGCTCCGTTGGTTGCGGATATGGCCTACGAGGCTTTGCGCCGGAGCCGGCACTCGCTCCGCTGGGGGCTGCGCAGAATCGTCTATGACCCGCGGATCGTGAGCGACGAGTTAGTCGAGGAAGCTCGTTGTCTCTTGAACCGCCCTGCATCGGGCCAGGCGTTTCACTCGTTTCGCAAGAGCGAAGTAGGCTGGGGTGGGCTGAAGACCGATCTCTCGGAACACTTTGGCGAACTAGCTGCGCCAACCCTCCTGATCCATGGCGACCACGACCGCGTGGTGCCAGTGGCATGGGCGCAAAGAGCGCACGAACGCCTTCCGGACTCGGAGCTGTGCGTTCTACGAGGCTGCGGCCACTGGCCGCCGCGTGAGCGTCCGGACGTGTTCAACCGGGCAGTTGCGAACTTCCTATCCCGCTGAACGCGAGGAATGGTTTTCAGGAGCGGCCAGTGCCTTCGAAGCTGAAGGGTTAGGGGCGTGACGGGCACCTACGAGGATCGAAAACCTTGGGGCTCGGCGCATAAGTCAGCCTACCCTTGAGCGTTCCACCAGGGACATACGTACTCCCTCCTTCGGTCTAAGCGTGATCGAGGCGGAAGGCTCTACCCTCTGGTCAGGAGCGAGAACCATCCTGTACCGCTGAGCCACTGTGGCCAGGATAAGGCATGCCTCCACCATAGCGAAACCTGCGCCGATACACTGCCTGGGCCCCCCGCCGAACGGGAAATACGCGAAGCGCGGCAACGCTTTCTCGTACTCTGCGGTCCAGCGATCAGGATCGAACCGTTCTGGGACCTCGTGGTAACGGGGGTCACGGTGCATCACCCACTGGCTCATCAGCGCCGTGGTACCTGCGGACATCCTGTAGCCGCCGACCTCGCATTCTGCGATGGCCTCCCGGCCCACCACCCAAGCGGGTGGATAGAGGCGCATAGATTCCTTTACCACACGCTCTACGTATGGCAGATTGGGCAGATCAGATAAAGTCGGAGTCCTACCGTCGAGCACGCGTTCCAACTCTTCGGCCAACTTGGCTTCAGCATCAGGGATCAGGGAGAGAAGCCAGAAGGTCCAGGAAAGAGTGTTAGCCGTGGTCTCGTGTCCGGCCAAGAACAGGGTCGTCACCTCATCCCTGAGTTGCTTATCCGTCATCCGCTCACCGCTGTCGTCCTCGGCGAGCACCAGCATGGACAGGAGATCACCCCTATCCTCCCCGCTCTTGCGGCGATCATCGATGATCGTGGCGACGATCTCGTCGAGCCTGCGCGCTGCCATCTCGAAACGGATGTTGTGCGGGGTAGGGACTCTCCTTGGGATACGGATAAGGCGTCGCTGCGAAGAGAAGTTCTCCAGAGCCACCTTCATGGCTTTCCCTACGTCGGTAGCCCACGCCCCAACGTCAGCGTCGAAGAGACATTTGGCGACGATCTCGAGCGTCAGATGCATCATCTCTTCATGCACGTCGATGGTTTGGCCATCACGCCACCTTTCGAGCGAGCGCTCCGCAAAGCTGACCATCACCTCCCCGTAGGCGTCCACCCTCTTTCGATGAAAGGCGGGCTGGGCGAGCCGCCGCTGACGTCGCCAGAACCCGTCCTCGCTGGTCAAGAGCCCGTCGCCCAGCAAGCGCCGGTTCCTCTTGAGGATTCTCGTCTTGGTGAAGTTACGATTGTTCTCCACAAGGACGTTCTCGATCAAGCTAGGATCCGATAGCAGGTACAGGGTCTGGCCCATCAAGCGCAGCTCTACTACGTCCCCGTACTCTCGAGCGCAACCGGTAAGAAAGCCCAAGGGATCTCTCGCGTACTCTCGCACGTTGTCACCGAGGAGGTGGCCCTTAGGACCAGGAGGGCTGCTGATTGTCCTCACTGCCTTCATTCCTCCCGAGGGTTGCGTAAATCTACGCCCTTAGGTGCTGGCGAAGGTTGGCTCATCCGCGAGTATACAGCGGTACGTCCTCGAAGCCGTGAGGTGCCTACCGCCATCCAGCCTGGCTGAGTCTTGTTAGGGTCGCTGGTGTCTCTCAAGCTCTGACGCTCCAGTGGGGATGCTGCGGCAAAGGAACAGCTTTCCCGGACGCGCGGTGTTTTTGAGCGTCATCTATGTTTACGACGATACAAGCGCGAAAACACAAAATGCTCTGAGCTTGGTTTCAGCGCTGTACTAGGGAGCGTGTTTCAGAGGTACGCTTCGAGCGAACGACTCTGAGCTAGTCCTCCAGAGCAGCTCACCTCTGCTACAAGCAGAGGTGAGCTGCTCGTATATCCCTATGTGCGCAGAAGGTGCTATCTCCGGAGTTCACAGTCTTTAACCCTCGGTAGCCAGCACAGACCCGATTCGCCCGTACTTTGCGCTAACGTTGTGCGTACCTACACTGTCCCCGCTTGGTAACACGATCGTAAGGACATGGTAGTGTGGAGGCCAAGCCGCCAGCCCCGAGCGGCTAACAACATGGGAGGTCGGAGAATAGGCGTTGCGGCTCTCGTTAATACGGGCGCTGTGGAGATCCTCGAGGGGCAGAAGCCTCCAGATCGGGCTCCGATGCGATTCCACAGGTGCCTACCAGGCTACGAGGAGACCCCACTGGTAGATGCGCCCGCACTCGCCGACGCGCTGGGTGTGAGCAAGGTTCTGGTCAAGGACGAGTCGAGCCGGCTGGGGCTGCCGGCCTTCAAGGTCCTCGGGGCTTCTTGGGCAGTCTATCGGTCGCTTGAGGAACGCCTACCGGAGGGCGCGTTTGGCCACTGGGAGACGCTCGAGGAACTCAAAGAGAGACTAGCACCCCTGCGACCCCTCAACCTCGTGGCGGCTACCGACGGCAACCATGGGCGCGCTCTGGCACGGGTAGCGCGGCTATTGGGGCTCGGAGCGAGGATCTTCGTGCCCGAGGGCATGGCAGCCGCCAGGCGTGAAGCCATAGCCGGCGAGGGGGCAGAGGTGATAGTGGTCGAAGGCACTTACGATGAGGCCGTCGAACGCTCGGCCGCAGAAGAGAGTGAGCGCGGGCTCGTGATCTCGGACATGTCCTGGCCGGGCTACGAGCGGATACCTTCCTGGGTGATCGAAGGCTACTCGACCATGCTCTGGGAGATCGACGACGAACTCGAGAGGCGAAAAGAGGCGGGGCCCGACCTCGTGGTAGTGCAGGTGGGAGTAGGCGCCTTCGCCGCTGCCGTGACGCGCCACTTCCGCGGTCCGCTGAGATCCCGGCACCCGAAGCTTCTTAGCGTAGAGCCCGCAAACGCGGCCTGCTTGCTGCGGTCAGTGGCCGAGGGACGCATGGTGTCCGTGCTGGGACCACACGACTCCATCATGTCGGGTCTCAATTGCGGGCGGCCTTCGTTGGTCGCCTGGCCGATCGTATCGAGGGGCATAGACGTCCTCGTCGCCATGTACGACGAACCGGCCCGCGAGGCGGTACGTCTGATGGCCGCCTCGGGCATAGTCTCGGGCGAGACCGGGGCAGCCGGCTTGGGCGGCCTGCTATGGCTTCTGCGTGAGGAGAGCTTCGGCCAACAACGGGAGCAACAGGAGGAGGCGCGCAGGGCGCTTAATGTGAACCGGGAGAGCCGCATCCTACTTTTCAACTGCGAGGGCGCTACAGACCCAGACGCCTACGACAGACTGGTGGGGGGGACGCATGCTTCCTGATGCTAAGTCTCAGGGTTCTCGATACCTCTCTCGATGGAGTTCCACATCTACAACATCTGCCTTCAGGTTTCGCGCCGTGCTTACCGGTGATGGTAGCGAAGAAGTAGAATTGGCGAGCGCCTAAAGGAAACGGAGTGGATACCGAGAAAGGACGAGATTAAGGCTGCATGAAAACTGGAGACAGATTAGTCCCCCAGGACTGCCGCCTATCAGCGTTCGCGATCAGTAGTGTCATGAATAGGCGAATGTGATGCCGATATGGCACTAGACTCCTTGGCATCGCTCTATGGCTACGCACCGAGGGGCGAGCGATTGCGGCTTTCGGTACCGCGCAAGCGGGGCGAGAACACGACCTTGCTGTCGAGTATGAGTTTGGAGGAGATGGGAGCATCTCTGACCGTGGAGGGAGCGACCACTGCTTTGGTCTTCGAGGCTTACGTGGAGCACGTGCTAGCTCCGAGCCTGCGTAAAGGACAGGTAGTGCTCATAGATAACCGCGGCGCCCACCGGCCAAAACGGGTAGGGGAACTCATCGAGGAGAGGGGCTGCGAGCTGGTGTATCTGCTGGCCTACTCCCCAGACTACAACCCGATCGAAGAAGCGTTCGCCAAGATTAAGACCCTCCTACGCAAGGCTGCGGCCAGGACCAAAGAGGCATTGGTAGAAGCGATAGCGGCGGCGCTATCGGCGGTTACCGCCCAAGACGTTATGGGCTTCTTTGAGCATGCCAGATACCGCCCTATGGGTCACCCACCATGAAACATGCTGTGAGAATCCTTGACACAGATTTTGTGTCTTATTATCCTGATGTCAATACATACTCACATTATGGGGATATAGGGTACTGTTAGGATAGGGGCATTCGTGGGGCGAGTAAGCTCGTGACTAGCGCGTTGGCCGGGGTGAGTCTCGACCATTCCAGTCCTGTGCCGCTGTACTATCAGGCAGCTCGGGCTATAGAGGAAGCCATCGAGGACGGCCGGCTGTCGAGTGGGAGCAAGCTGGACAGCGAGCTCGATCTGGCGGAGCAGTTGGGTATCAGCAGGCCCACGATGCGGGCCGCCCTAAAGCAGTTGGTCGACAAGGGCTTGCTAATGAGGAGGCGGGGCATCGGGACCATGGTCGCGCCGAAGCCCGTGAGGCGGGCAGTCGCCCTGACCAGTCTATACGACGACTTGAAGGCGGCAGGTCGGGAACCGCGGACCAGTGTTCTGGCGCTCGAGGAGATCCCCTGCCCGCCGGACGTAGCCGAGTACTTAGGCCTCGGGCCGAACGCTCCTGTGCTGCGCTTCGAGAGGCTGCGCGTCGCGAACTCCGAGAACTCCTATCCGATCGCCCTCATGTGCAACGCCGTCCCGGTCGGTCTATTGGAGATCGAGAAGGAAGATCTCGAGCGGACCGGGCTCTACGAGCTGTTCCGTGAGAGCGGAATCACACCACACGTCGCGACTCAGCGGATCGGGGCACGCAAGGCCGGGGCCAGGGAGGCCGAGTTGCTCGAGATAGAGCCGGGCGACCCGGTGCTGACCATGGTCCGAATAGCCTACGACACCAACGGGCGACACATAGAGTACGGCTCGCACTGCTACCCGGCGGAGTCTTACTGGTTCGAGATGATGCTAGTTGAGTTGTGATTTCACGGTCTGCATCCGGACGATATTTGGAAGCTCGGACGAGTGTAAGAGGAGGCTGACGGGTGGCACAGACGGAACATAGCCTAGATCTGGTATGCATGGGGCGCACCTCTGTAGACCTCTACGCCGAGCAGGAGGGGGCGCGGCTGGAGGACGTGCAGTCTTTCCGCAAGTATGTGGGCGGCAGCGCCACCAACATCGCCGTCGGCACGGCGCGCCTGGGGGTGAGAAGCGCCATGCTCACTCGCGTCGGGAACGAGCACATGGGCCGTTTCGTGCGCAAGACCCTGACGGAGAACGGTGTGGACGTGAGAAGGGTCCGGTCCGACCCGGAGAACCTCACCCCCTACGTGCTGCTCGCCGTCCGGGCGATAGAGGAGTTCCCCAGGATCTTCGCCTACGGCGACGCCGCTGACCTCGCCGTCGAGGAGGGCGACGTAGACCCAGACTTCATCGCCTCCGCAAAGGCGCTGCTCATCACGGGTACACCCCTCTCAAGGCCCGGTACCCGGGCGGCATCACTGAAGGCGATCCAGGCCGCGAAAGAGGCCGGAACCAGCGTCGTGTTCGACCTCGATTACCGGCCCGTGTTCTGGGGTGTAGCCTCGCATGAGGAGGGCGGCGAGATGTTCGTCGCCAGCGAGGAGGTAACGGAGGTCTACCGCTCCGTGCTGCCGGACTGCGACCTCGTCGTGGGGACTGAGGAGGAGGTCAGGATCGCTGGCGGCTCCACGGACACGCACGAGGCATTACGGAGCATCCGCGAACTCTCGGGTGCGACCATCGTGCTCAAGATCGGCGCGATGGGCGCCATAGTCTTTCCGGGTGAGATCCCGGCTCGCATCGAGGATGGCGTCCGGGTACCGGGCTTCCCCGTGGAGGTCTTGAACTCGGTAGGCGCCGGGGATGCCTTTATGAGCGGCTTCCTGAGCGGCTGGCTGCGCGAGAAGCCCCTGGAGGAGTGCCTGCGGCTGGGCAACGCCTGCGGCGCCATCGTCGTCTCCCGGCACGGGTGCTCCCCGGCCATGCCGACGACTGAGGAGCTGGAGTACTTCCTGGCGCTGGAGGAAAAGCCGCGGCGCCTCTCGGACGACGAGTGGCTCAACCGCATCCACCGCGCGACCACCCATCGGGAGCCCAAAGAATTGAACGTGCTGGCGATAGACCACCGCTGGCAGCTCGAAGAGGTCACGGACGAGCTCGGGGTGGACCGCGGGCGCCTGCGCGAGCTCAAGGTTCTGCTGGGGTGGGCGTTCCGGCGCGTGGCCGAAGGCGACGAGGCGGCGGGCGTGCTCATAGACGACATCTACGGGACCGGGCGCTGGAGGAGATCACGGGGAGCGGGCTCTGGATCGCCCGAGCCGTCGAGGTTGCAAAATCCCGACCCGTGGAGTTCGTCGGCGGGCCGAACCCCGCCGCCACGCTACGCACCTGGCCCGAAGAGCACGTGGTCAAGTGCAACCTGTACTGGCATCCGCAGGACGACCCGGGGACAAAGGAGCTCCAGGATGAGAGGGTTCTGCAGCTCTATGACGCCTGCATCGTCAACGACCGGCGGCTGCTTCTCGAGGTGCAGGCCTCGCCGGGGACGACGTACGACGAGTACAGCATGGCGGATTTGATCTCCCAGTTCTACGAGATCGGGGTGCGCCCCGAGTGGTGGAAGATACCACCGAACCCAGATCCCGACGTTTGGAAGAGGATCGGGGATGTGGTGCGAGAGCACGATCCGTACTGCGCTGGCCTGCTGGTCCTCGGACAGGGGGCGGCGGAGGAGGAGCTCGTCGAGAGCTTCGTCGCGGCGGCCTCCGAGTCTTTGTGCAACGGGTTCGCAATCGGGCGCTCGATCTACGGCGATCCGGCGCGCCGCTGGCTGGCCGGCGAGATAGAGGACGAAGAGCTCATCTCCTCGGTGGCTGAAAGCTACGAGCGAATGATCTCGCTCTGGCAGAAGAGGACGCAGCGCTGGATCCGAGAGGGTGCTACAGGATGACTACATCGAGTGAGCATCGGGAGGCCTCGTGCGCTACGGATCACGAGTTTGCCCTTCGGGGACGGGGACATAGGATGACGACAGACGAAAGCGTGCACATGGGGCTCGTGGGCCTGGGCAAGATGGGCCGCTTCCACGCCGCGAACCTCGCCGGGCGCGTCCCCGGGACCAGGCTGGTGCGGGTAGGGGACGCCGCCGAGGGCGTGGCCCGCGAGATCTCCGGACGGTTGGTAGGCGTGGACTGGTCCACGAACTACGACGACCTGATCGAGGACCCAGATGTCGAGGCTGTCGTCATAGCCAGCCCGACGCCGTTGCACGCCGACATGGTTGAGGCGGCAGCAGCGTCGGGCAAGCACATCTTCTGCGAGAAGCCTATCTCGCTCGATCTGAAGCGCACCTACGACGTCGTCGAGGTGGCGCGAGCGGCGAGCGTCAGGAGGTGATGCGAATTGCAGTCGGATCCGGATCGAATCGCGGTCGGCGTCGTCGGAGCGGGCGGCATGGGAACCGTGCACGCTGAAAACCTGCACGCCAGGGTGAAGGGCGTGCAGGTGGTCGCCGTGATGGACGCTGATCCCGTGCGGGCAGAAGAGGTCGCCGCCCGGTGCGGCTCCGCCAGTGTCTTCGGGGATGCGCACGAGATGATTGCGGATGACAGGGTGGAGGCCGTCGTGATAGCCTCGCCCGATCACACGCACGCGGAACTGACCCTGGAGTGCCTACGTCGCAAAAAGCCGGTGCTGTGCGAGAAGCCGCTCGCCACCACAGCGGAAGACGCGCTCGAGGTTGTGGAGGCCGAGGTCGGAGTAAGCCGGAAATTGGTTAAGGTTGGCTTCATGCGCCGCTACGACCCGCAGCACCTCGGCGTCAGGGACGCCGTCACGCGCGGCGACGTCGGGCGTCCCGTGCTGTTAAAGGGGTGGCACCGTAACCCAGAGACGCTTCCCGGCGCGACGTCGGAGTTCGTCGTTTTCAGCTCCGCGATCCACGACCTGGATTCGGCCAGGTGGCTGCTCGGGCAGGAGATCGAGGAGGTGTACGCCCACGGCGTGAACACCGAACCAGCGCTAGGCAAGAATACCTGCGATCTGCAGCTGATCCAGCTGGTCTTAAGTGGGGGTTGCCTCGCGACGATCGAGGTCTACGTAACGGCTGGCTACGGATACGAGGTCGGGGCGGAGGTGGTCGGCGAACGAGGCACCGCCCACACCGTGCCCGCAGGCGGCGTCGTGGTGCGCCGGGATCGGGCGTTGTCCCGACCGATCGAAGGCAACTGGCGCGCAAGGTTCCAGACTGCCTATGTGAACGAGATCGAGCAGTGGACGAAGGCGCTCATTAATGGGTGGGCGGAGGGCCCTGATGCATGGGATGGATTGATGTCGGTGCTGGCGGCCGAAGCCTGCGTCGCCTCTTTGCGCTCGGGATTGCCGCAGCGCTTGCAAGCACCGGAACGTCCCGTGCTCTACCGGCAGGGTTTAAGCGAGGTGGCAGAGTGAATCGAAGAGGACTCATCGCCGGCGCTCCAATCTCCTGGAGAGTCATCGAGATCCCGGACTGGGGGCACCAGATGGACCGCGACCGGGTGCTGCGCGAGGCGGCGGTCGGGCTCGAGGCGATGGAAGCGGGACCGGAGGTTTTCCTGCCGCAGGACCCCGCCGAGGTCTCCGCCGCCCTCTCCGAGCACGGCCTAGGTCTGGTCGGGGGGTTCGTCCCCGCCGTGTTGCACGAGCCAGGCATCGGCCGGGAAGGACTCAACTTCGTGGAGCGTCGGGCCAAGTTCTTCTCCGCCGCCGGGGCGGACACGCTGATCTTGGCTGCGGCCACTGGCTCGGAGAGCTATGAGGAGATCGTCGAGCTGGACGACTGCGCGTGGAAGGAGCTCTTCGAGAACCTCTCCAGCGCGGAGGAGATCGCTTCCCGGTATGGTATTACGGTCGTGGTGCACTCTCACTACGGGACCGTGATCGAGAGCGACGACCAGCTTTGGCGCTTCCTTGAGGGCTGTGACACGGGACTGTGTAGACACCGGGCACCTCGTGATCGGCGGCAGCGATCCCGTCGAGGTCGCCGAACAGGCCGCAGATCGCGTGAAGCACGTGCACCTCAAGGATGTCGATCGGGGGGTGGCCGGGCGGTTCGGGGCGAGGGAGATCGGCTTCGAGGAGGCCGCCCGGAGCGGGGCGTTCCGGCCTCTGGGCGAGGGCGACGTGGACATAGGGCGGCTGGTGGAGCTGCTCGAAGGCACGGGGTATTCGAGGTGGTACGTGCTGGAACAGGACATCGTGGTCGAGAACGAGCCGGAGGAAGGACAAGGACCGGTGAATGATGTACGCAAGAGCTTGAGATTTCTAGAAACATACCTCGAAGGCTCCCGGTGAACGCAGTAGCCGGAGCGTCGGTCTCCCCGCCCGTCCGGGTCGGTCTGATCGGGGCAGGGGGGATCGGCTCTTTCCATGGGGAGAGCCTCGCCCGGCGGGTACCCGGAGCGACTCTCGCCTCGGTGGCCGATCCGGCTCCCGGAGTTGCCGAACGGCTGGCGGCATCTCTGGGCTGTCCGCAAGCAACACTCGAACCGGCAGAGTTGCTGGCGGACCCCTCGATCCAGGCAGTCGTCGTCGCCGCACCTCCATCCGTGCACGCTGACCTCATCGAGGCCGCTGCGGGTGTCGGCAAGGCCGTCTTCTGCGAGAAGCCAATGGGGCTGACTCTAGACGACGCCAACCGTGCCATCAAGGCGGCGCGCGCCGCCGGGGTGCTGCTTCAGGTCGGTTTCAACCGGCGATTCGCCACCGACTTCCGCGCCGCTCACGACCTCGTCGCATCTGGCCAGTTGGGTGAGCCCCAGCTGTTGCGCTCGCTTACCCGGGACCCTGAACTTGCAGACCCTTTGATCATCAAGCCGTGGACGATCTTTTTGGAGACCCTGATCCACGACTTCGACACGTTGCTCTGGCTCAACCTCGGGGCTCGGGCGGTCAAGGTTTACGCCATGGCTGACGCTCTAGTGCGCCCGGACTGGAAAGACCGCGGTCTGCTCGACACCGCGATGGTGATGGTGCGCTTCGACAACGGCGCCATGGCAACGGCCGAGGCCAGCTTCCAGGCGGTCTACGGCTACGATGTGCGCGGCGAAGTCTTCGGGTCCGCCGGAATGGTGATGGCTGGCGATGTGCGCCTGATGAGCACAACCTTCTACAGTGAGAAGGGCGTGGTCCACGACACCGTCCGCCGCAACGTCGACCTGTTCCACGATGCCTACACCGGCGAGCTCGCACACTTCGTCGACTGTGTCCGCAACGGGACCGGACCGGACTGCACCGGCGAGGACGCCAGAGCTGCTCTTGCGATCGCGCTGGCCGCCATCTAGTCTGGGCAGACGGGAAGACCGGTCCGGCGCGAGGAGGTCGAGACATGATGCGCCAAACCCGCACACCATCGCTCGAGCCAGCGTTCCCACTGGCCGTTTCCGCCGAGATGGTGTTCCTG
>Ga0126311_10001013_pt1 | contig 13247 bp, 12 predicted proteins | sample Plot61_FD_92539 | JGI IMG/M metagenome (GOLD analysis project Ga0126311, IMG submission 92539) | Serpentine soil microbial communities from UC McLaughlin Reserve, CA, USA - Plot61 | ecosystem: Environmental > Terrestrial > Soil > Grasslands | place: USA: UC McLaughlin Reserve, Lake County...
AGCGGTCCGCACCGCGCAGACCTCGATCGAGACGTACGCGACTGACAACCAGGGCTCGTACGCCGGCGCAACCGCTGCCGACCTCGTCGCAATCGAGGAGTCGCTGAACGATGCCGACCTGCAGGATCCGACCAACCTCGGTCAGAACACCTACACGGTCACCGTGATCTCGGCCAACGACCCGGACAACCACACGTTCAGCATCACCCGGAACGACAACGGGACCACTGACCTCACGTGCGTGGCACCCGCCGACGACCTCGACGGTTGCCCGTCGACCGGCGTCTGGGGCTAGCCAGCTAGCCGCAGTTGTCGCAACCGCCTAATGGGCGGAAACGGACGCGAAGGGCGGGCCCTCGGGCCCGCCCTTCGCTTTTTCGCCGGCCGACAAGCGCACCATCCATCACGTCTCCGCTCAAGCCCCGCGACCTACGGTCGATCTACGAGTAGAGGTATGCGCGCGCGATCCTTCAGTCTGCTCCGGCAAGCACGCCAGGCCCGCGACGACGGAGGCTTCGCGGTGCCTGTGGTCCTCCTGATGATGATCGCGGCGTTCGCGATCGTCACCGTGGGGGTCACTTCGTCAATCAGCGCCCAGCGCGGCAGTACCCGCGATCAAGCTTCCAAGTCCGCCCTGGCCACGGCCGAGGCGGGTGTTTCGCAGGCGCTCATGGCGTACAACGGTGACTTCATCCCGTCGGCGTCGGCGCCGTGCCTGATGCCCGTGTCCAATCCTGCCGGGACGGTGCAACCGCGCGCGGCGCAGGTGGACGGATGGTGCGCGGCGGCGACCCCAGGGTCGGTGGCCGGCGGCACCTACCAGTATCAGGTGTGCCCGCGCTGGTCCGACACGCAGCACGCGTGCCTCACGAGCGGGGAGCCGGGTCCTATCAACATCATCTCGACCGGTACTTACAACGGGGTTACCCGTCGGGTGGCGGTGATCTCAGAGTCCTCGGCGTCCCCGCCGTTCCACGACGCGGGCGTCATCTCCCAGAACAACCTTGCGCTCGACTGCAACGCGGAAGTCCATGCCGACTCCCAAGCTGGCGGCAGCCTGGCTCTTGGGGCCACGGGCTCCGGGTGCACGAGCCCCAAGCTCTGCGGACTCAACACGGTCGGCCCTTCCGGGAACGCCACGGGGTCCGGCCTGTACACGCTGGATACGGCCTGCACGGGCGCGCCCCAGAGCCTCTCGACCATCGGGCACGCGCCGGTGACCCTGCCTCCGGTGAATCAGGGTTCCGCGCCCACACAGAACTCGAACTGCCGAATCACGGGAGCGATCTCCGGGGTGAGCGCCTGCTCCGACGGCACCAAGGATCTGATCAATGGGAGCCCCGGCAACGTGAGCTGGGATGCAAGCACCCGGAGGCTCGCCCTGAGCGGTCAGAAGACGTCGCTCACGCTCGGCGGCTCCGTGTACAGCTTCTGCAGGCTGAACATGACGCAGAACTCGACGATCTATGCCCAGGCGAATACGACGGTCAACGTTTACTTCGACGATCCCACTCACTGCAACCCCCAGCTGCCCGCGTACAACCCGGCAAGCCAGGCCGGGACGGCACAGGCGTACCTGGAGAGCAACACCGCGATCAAGGCCGGCGCCGGCTCGCTCGCTCTCTGGTTCGTGGGCTCGCCGACAACCCGCACCGGGATCGTGATGAGCTCGAACAGCGACACGAACGCCGCCTGCGTTCAGAACTTCATCCTCTACGCGCCCCTCACGGACATCGAGCTGCGGTCCAATTCCACCTACTGCGGTGCGATCGCGGGCTATTCGATCCACCTGAACCAGAACGCGCGCTTTTACCAGTCGGACGCGACCAAGGGCGTGTCGCTGCCCGGTCCGCCTGTATACACGCCGAGCCGCTTCGTGGATTGCTCGGCCGCACCGGCTTCGCCCCCCGACGCTGGGTGCTGAGGAAGGCACGGGCAGCAGGATGCCGACACTCATCGGTACGGCCGGCGAGGACGAGGGCGGGTTCACGCTCGTCGAACTCCTCGTGGCGATGACCATCGGGCTCGTCGTCCTCGGCGCCGCAGTCGCAGTCTTCACGGCGGGGCTCCGCAGTCAGGAAAGAGTCACTTCGCAGTCCTCGGCGATCCAGACCGCCCGGACGACGATGGAACGGATCGTCCGCGAGTTGCGTCAGGGTCAGGGCATCGTCCCGGGCACGACTCCGACGGCCTCCCAACTGTCGCTCGTGACCTACGTGCCCGGGACCTGCGCGGGGGTCGGCGGCGGCGCCGCGAGGCTGTGCAGCGTCACTTATGCGTGCAGCTCCGGGACCTGCACCCGGCGCGTGGCGCAGCCGGATGGCTCCTCCCCCGGGGCCGCGGTGCAGGTCGTCACCGGTCTCTCGACAGCCAATGTCTTCAGCTACTCGCCAAGCGCGACCGCGCCCAGCTACGTGGGCGTAAGCCTGGCGCTCCCGACCGCGGCGGGCGACAACGGGATCACGCTGAGCGACGGCGCCGCCCTGAGGAACCTGGTGGGGTGACCGTGCGCACCCTCCACACTCGACTCGGCCCCCGGGATGCCGGGTTCACGGTTGTCGAGGTCGTGGTCGCTGCGGTGATCCTCACGATCAGCGCCGGGGCCGTGCTCGGATTGATCTCCTCGGCCACGCGCACCAACTACCGCGCCCAGGAGAGCCAGGTCGCCTCCGATCTCCTTCAGCGCGAGCTCGAGAAGGCGAAGCAGATGCCCTTCTCGCAGGTCGCGCTGACGAGCGTCCCGGCACACTCCGCGGATCCGTCGAACCCCAATTACCGCGTCTCGGGCTCGCAATTCAACATCAACCGCACGGGGACGTCCAGCAACTGGGGACTGGTCTACAACGGTGGTCATTCGAGCCAAACCGGCGGCACGGTCTCCCTCGACTCCGGGCAGGGCCTGGCTCCGCTGAGCACGTTCACGAGCGGGAACGTGCACGGGACCGTCTACCGGTACGTCGTCTGGATGCCCGAAACGAGCTGCTCCAACTGCGGGCACTACCCGGGCAGCGACTCCTACAACGGCCAGCCGATGGCTTGGTACAAGCGCGTCATCATCGTCGCCGCGCTCGACACGACGGCGTCGGGCGGGACCCGGGCGTACCAGGAAATCCACACGGACATCGGCGATCCACAGGGAGGCGGGACGGATGTCTCCAACAACCCCGCGACTCCGTGGACGTTCTACCTGACAGACACGTCCTGTAGTGAGAAGTCCGGCTACACCGAGACGCGGCGGGCGTTGACTGGACAGCATCGGACGCACAACACGCGCGGCGCCTGTTCCAACGACGGGCCGGGGACATCGACATCGGGCACCAGCCCCGGCCCGCCTGACTTGATGTTCACCGAGGGCGCGCCATGCGCGGGTAGCCCCGCCGACTGCTCGATCGAGAACAACCCGCTGTACGACTACTCCACCGACGTCGAGCCTGGGTGCGGCACGATCGACTGCTCCAGCGCGGACAGTGGTCTCCAGCTGCTGAATGGCCCGTCGTGTAGCGGTGCCCTGAGCACAACCGACTCGAGCTTTTACGACAAGCTGCACAAGTGGGTTTCGCCCCCGATCCCGAACGGCTCCGACATCGTCTTCAACGGGCGCGGACACCTCTTCCTGTGGACCCGTAGCGTGGGCGCGGTGTCGCAGCCCGGCAAGGTCTGCGCGTACCTCTTCTACCGCCGGGTCTCCGGGAACCCGCCGGAAATCGTGGACACCCCCGCTGTCAATCTCGACCTGAGCAACGCCACCTACTTCACCCATTCCCAGGGCACTTGGCCGACGACCTGGACCACGATCGACATCCCGCTGCATTTCAACCTCAACACACACCTCTCGCAGGGCACCAGGCTCGGCGTCGCGATCAGCGTGGACGGCTCGAACGGCCAGACCGGAGCAGGCGGACTGGAGTTCGCCTACGACCATCCGACCTACGACAGCCGGCTCGAACTCGAGACCAACTCGGTGCTGCCATTCTGAGCCGCGGGACGGGGGGCCTCAACCCCCGGCGCGGGTTTGCCGATCAGAGAGCCAGGCCACTCCCGCCACTCGACTGATTGCCCGGAGACACGATGCCATCGATCATCGCCTTTCCCGTAGGACTCCTGGTCGGCAGCTTCGTGACCGTCCTCGCGCACCGCGTGCCGCGTGGTGAAGGGTTCGTTGCTGGGCGCTCGCGCTGCCCCGCATGCCGGGCGCAGATCGCTGCCTACGACAACGTCCCTGTGGTCTCGTGGTTGCTGCTTCGCGGTCGCTGCCGGAGCTGCGGCGAGCACATCTCGGCGCGATACCCGCTGGCGGAGGTCGCGGTTGCTCTCCTGTACGCGGCGACGGTCCTCATCCTCGGAACGGAAGACGTCGCCGCGCTGGTCAGCGGCCTTGTGCTGTGCACCGTGCTGGTGGCGATCACGCTCACTGACTTGGAGCGACGGGTCATCCCGAACCGTATCGTCGCCGCAGGTGCGATCGCCGCCGTGACGATCGCCGCGGTGGGCGATCCCTCGGAGCTTCCCGAGCGCCTGGCGGCGGGGGCGATCGCGGGTGGGGTGCTGTTTGCCGTAAGTCTCGCGTACCCACGCGGGATGGGCATGGGGGACGTGAAGCTCGTCGCGATGATGGGCCTATTCCTCGGTTCAGCGGTCGCGCCCGCGGTGCTCCTCGGCTTCGCGGCCGGCGCGGTCGTGGGCCTCATGATGATCGCGAGGCACGGGGCCGCGGCGCGCAAGCAGGCGATCCCCTTCGGCCCGTTCCTCGCTCTGGGCGGCGTGGTGGGGCTGTGGTGGGGTCCTGAGATCGTCGATTGGTACGTGAGCCGCTTCTTCGGCGGCTAGGGACCCCTCGCCAGGGACGGTTCTCAGGCGTTCGTGACGCTCAAGTAATCCACCCGCGACGCCGATTGTGTTCTCGGGGCCTCGCGCGCCCAGTCCCATGCTGACGAGCACGAAGAACAAGCCACTGGTCGGCCTCGACATCGAGGCCGGCAGCATCGCCGCCACCGAGGTTCGCCAGAACGGCCGGGCCGAGCTGGCCGGCTTCGGCGTGATGGCGCTCGACGCAGGGGTCTTCCGCGAGGGCGAGGTCGCGGACGTCGAGGGGCTCACCGAGGCGCTCAAGCAGCTCTGGTCCGAGCAGAAGCTCACGAAGGACATCCGCCTCGGGATCGCCAATCAGCGCGTCGCCGTGCGCACCCTTCGCCTTCCGGTGATCGAAGACCACGATGAGCTCGACACCGCGATCCGCTTTCAGGCTCAGGACCAGCTGCCGATGCCCCTCGACCAGTCGGTGCTCGATTGGCAGACGGTCGGCCGCACGCCCGTCGAGGACGGCAGCGAACGCCTTGACGTGATCGCGGTGGCCGCGCGGCGTGACATGCTCGGCAAGATGCTCGACGCCGTTCGCGGCGCCGGCCTGCGCCCCCGTGGCTTCGACCTCTCCGCGTTCGGGATGGTTCGCGCCCTGCACACAGGCAAGCACGCCAGTGTGACCCCGGGCGACTTCGTCACGGCGCCGGCGCCGGGCGCCCCCTCCTACGAGGAGCGGATACGAGGCGCGGACGCGGCGGTCGACTCCGCCCCCGCCTACGAGCCGGAGCCCACCGAGGCCGCGATGGTTGACGTCACCCCCGCCCGCCTCTACTGCAACCTCGGCGATGTCACCAACCTCGCCGTCGCCCGCGGCTCGGTCTGCCTCTTCACCCGGGTCTCGCCCTTCGGGATGGAGGGCATCGCGCAGAAGCTCGCCGAGCGGCGCGGCCTCACGCTCGAGCACGCGCGCGAGTGGCTCTCCCACGTCGGCCTCCAGCGGCCCATCGAGGAGATCGACGGCGACGCCGAGACGGTGCGGACGGCCCGCGACTGCCTCGCCGAGGGATCGGCGCGCCTCGTCGACGAGCTTCGCGGCTCGCTCGAGTACTACTCGGCCTTGGACGCCGCGGTACCCGTGGAGGGCGTGGTCGCCTGCGGCCCGGGCGCGACGATCGAGGGCCTCGCCGAGCGCCTCCAGCGCGAGCTGGGCCAGAGGTTCGAGGTGGGGAGAGCGGGGGCCCTCGCGCACCTTCCCGAGCCCGAGGCGGCCCGCCTGACCCTGTCCTTCGGACTGGCCCTCGAGGAGTAGCCGGTGCGCCCGGTCAACCTCATCCCACCCGAGGAGCGTCGTGGCGATCGCGCTCCCACGCGCACCGGACCGCTTGCCTACGTCATCGTCGGCGCGCTGGCGCTGGCGCTCGCCGGCATCACCGCCGTCGTGCTCACCAACAATCAGGTCTCCGACCGTAAGGCCGAGGTCGCGGAGCTCCAGGTCCGCGAGGCCGCGGCGCGGCAGACCGCCGAGGAGCTGGCGCCCTACGCCGAGTTCGCGGCGATGCACGAGGCCCGCGTCCAGACGGTGACACACCTCGCCCAGAGCCGGTTCGACTGGGAGCGGGTGCTTCGCGAACTCGCGCTGGTGATCCCTTCCGGGATCGAGCTGACCAACGTCACCGGCACCGTCTCCCCCGATGTGACCCTCACCGCAGGCGGCGGCAACAGCCTGCGCGTCGCCACAGCCGGCCCGGCGCTCGAGATCAAGGGCTGTGCGCCCAGTCACACCGCGGTCGCCGAGTTCGCGGCCGCGCTGGAAGACATCGACGGCGTCACCCGCGTCGGCGTCAACGGATCGGCGAAGACCAGCGAGGACTCAGAGGCCGACCCGGGCGGCACTGCCACGATCGAGGGATGCGCATCGGCTGAGCCCACTGCGGGCTTCGAGATGCTCGCCGCCTTCGACGCGGTTACGGTCCCGGCCGCCGCTGACGCCGCTCCCGCCACTCCCGCGCCCGCGACGGGCGCCGACGAGAGCCAGGTCGCCGACGCGACCCAGCAGGAGGGCGAGGCGCGCGAGTCCGTGCAGGAGGGCACCCAGCGCGCCCGCGAGACCGCCGACAACCTCGTCCCGGGGACGATCCGATGAAGCGCACGGACCTCGGCATCATCGTGGGCGTCGCACTTCTCGCGCTGATCGCGGCGTTTTGGTTTCTCGTGCTCTCTCCCAAGCGCGAGGAGGCCTCGGACCTCGGCGCGGAGGTCAGCGAGCTCGAGACGACGGTCGCCGCGCAGGAGGACCTCGCGGCGACCGCCGAGGACGCCAAGGAGAGCTACGCGCCGAACTACCACCAGGTCGTCGTCCTCGGCAAGGCCGTCCCGGAGGACGCCGACACCTCCAGCCTCCTGGTCGAGTTCCAGGGGACCGCCGACCAGGACGACGTGGAGTTCAAGAGCATCGCCCTCAGCGAGGGCTCGGTAGATGCCGCGGCAGCGCCTCAGGTGACGCCCCCGGCGCCGTTGACGCCCCCCGGTGAGTCGTCGGGCAGCGAATCGTCGGACAGCGAGTCGGCCGCCGGCGGGGAGACCGCTTCATCCGGAGAGAGCGCGGCGACCACCGAGCCCGCCACGACCCCGACCGCGGCGCCGGCGACCGAGACGACCGCGGCGATGCTGCCGCTCGGCGCGTCGGTGGGCCCGGCGGGGCTGCCGATCATGCCCTACGACTTGACATTCACCGGCGGCTTCTTCGAGATCGCCGACTTCTTCTCCAGCATCGACTCGCTGGTGCGCTTCTCCGCCGACGACCTCGGCGTCCGCGGCCGCCTGCTGACCGTCAACGGCTTCTCGCTGACGCCTGTCGATGAGACCGGCGGCGGGTCCGATCCGCTGCTGAACGCCGACCTCAGCGTCACGAGCTATGTGACCCCCGCCGAACAGGGCGCGGTCGCGGGCTCGACTCCGGCGACGCCGGCGCCCACGACGCCGCCGGCGACCGCCACCCCGGCCTCCAGCACGACAACGACGCCAACCTCCAGCACGACCACCACCCCGGCGCCATGAAGCTCGCCCGGCCACAGTTGAATCTCACGCGGCCGAAGGTCAAGCGCCCGCAGCTGAGCATCGGGGCGCCCCAGGTCGTCACCGACGTGGTCCGCGACCTCCGCGACCGACGGCTGCTGATCCCCGCGATCGCGCTCGCGGTGGGGCTGGTGGCGGTGCCGCTGCTCCTCTCGCGCTCGCAGGAGAGCCCGCCGCCGCCCGCCGCGCCTGCCGCCGATGTCGCGCTCAAGGGCGCCGCCACGGAGCCCGCGGTGCTGACCGAGGAGGTCTCCGTGCGCGACTACAAGGAGCGGCTCGACCAGCTCAAGAGCAAGAATCCCTTCCAGCAGCACTTCAGCGGCATCGGCGGCGGCAAGGACGCCGGCCTCGGGGGGATCGAGGGAGTGCCGGTGACCGAGCCCTCGGCTGGCGGAGGCACCGCGAGCACCGGCCTGACCACCGGCGCCGCCGGCGCCGTCGCCTCTGTGAGCACGACGCCGAGCTCGACGGGACCCCTAACGAGCCCCGGCTCCCTGGGCTCAACCACGTCCGACAACCCCGGCGGGCCGTCCAAGCCGGAGACCGTCACGCGCTACGTATCGCACCGGACGGACATCTCGGTCGGCCCGGTGGGGTCCTTGGAGCAGCGCAACGACATCGCCCAGCTCAAGCTCCTGCCCTCCAATAGCAAGCCGGTGCTGATGTTCCTGGGTACCAGCGACGATGGCAAGCGCGCGATCTTCCTGGTCTCCGACGACGTGGCGGCCACCGCGGGCGACGGCAAGTGCCTGCCGAGCCCCTCGAACTGCACCTACCTCGTGATGCGCGAGGGCGACGAGCAGACCTTCGACTACACGCCTGACCTCACGACCTACAAGCTCAAGGTCCGCGAGCTTCGAACCGTCACGTCCAAGGACGCCCCGGGCGTCTCGGGCCCCTAGGCCTGCGGCGCCTGCACGCCCCCCACCGCGCCCACGGGGGCGGCACCTCTAGCCTTGCGCGGGGATGGCTGCCCTCCGCTTCACCACCGCGGGCGAGTCGCACGGGCCCGGGCTCGTGGCGATCGTCGAGGGCCTGCCCGCGGGGCTCGAGCTCGACCGCGAGCGCCTGGATCGCGACATGGCGCGCCGCCAGCTCGGCCACGGCCGGGGCGGGCGGATGAAGATCGAGTCGGACTCGGTCGAGATCCGGTCCGGGGTGCGCCACGGGTGCACGCTCGGCAGCCCGGTGGCGGTGCTGGTCGCCAATCGCGACTACGCCAACTGGGAGGAGCGGATGAACCCGTGGCCCGTCGACGCCGAGGTCGAGGAGGTCCACACACCGCGCCCCGGCCACGCGGACCTCGCCGGGCTTCTCAAGTTCGGCCACCGCGACGTGCGCAACGTCCTCGAGCGCGCATCCGCTCGCGAGACCGCCGCGCGCGTGGCGGCAGGGTCGCTCGCGAAGGAGTTCCTGCGCGCCGTCGGCGTCAGCGTCCACAGCCACGTGATCAGGATCGGCTCGGTGGCCGCCCCCGAGCCGGGCAACGTCGGGCCCGACGACTTCGCCGACGTCGACGACTCGCCGGTGCGCTGCCTGGACGACGAGGCCTCGGCCGAGATGGTTGCCGAGATCGACCGGCTGCGGAAGGCGAACGAGAGCCTGGGCGGCATCTTCGAGGTGAGGGCGTTCGGGCTGATCCCCGGCATCGGATCGCACACCAGCTGGGAGGAGCGCCTCGACTCGCGCCTCGCGCAGGCCGTCGTCTCGATCCAGGCCGTCAAGGGAGTCTCGGTCGGAGAGGCCTGGGAGGTGGCCGCCCTGCCCGGGTCGGAGTCGCACGACGAGATCTTCTTCTCCGGCGAGCGCGGCTGGCACCGCGAGACCAATCGCGCCGGCGGCGTCGAGGGCGGGATGACGAACGGCGAGCCGCTGGTGGTGCGCGGCGCGCTGAAACCGATCTCCACCCTCACCAAGCCGCTTCGAAGTGTGGACACCGAGACCAAGGAGCCCACCGAGGCCCTGCGCGAGCGCACCGACTCGACGGTGGTCCCGGCCGCGGGCGTGGTGGCCGAGGCGATGGTCGCGCTGGTCCTCGCACGCTGCTACCGCGAGAAGCTGGGCGGAGACCACATCGACGACGTGCTCGCAGCGCTCGCGGCCTACCGGGAGCGGATCGGGTGGCGGCGCTAGGCGCAGGCGGCGCCGGCGGCCCGGGCGACAGCGCGACCTCGCTCGTCTTCGTCGGCTTCATGTGCTCGGGGAAGTCCCGGGCGCTCCGGCGTGTCCGCGAGGAGGGCCTCGACGGCGCGGACACCGACGCGCTGCTCGCCGAGGAGCTCGGGACGGAGATCGCCGAGTTCTTCGAGCGCGAGGGCGAGGCCGAGTTCCGCCGCCGCGAGGAGGAGCTGGTGCTGCGCGTCCTCGGCGAGGGACACGACGCCGTCTCGCTCGGCGGCGGGGCGATCCTCTCCGATCGGGTGCGGGCGGCCCTCAGCGACCACGTAGTGGTGTGGATGCACGTCGCGGTGGACGAGCTGTGGCGGCGCGCGGAGGGCTCGGACCGCCCGCTTGCGCGCGAGCGGGGAGAGTTCGAGCGCCTGTATGCCGAGCGCGAGGCGCTCTACGCCGACGCCGCCGACGCGGCGATGCTCTCGGCCGACGAGGTTCCGCAGGCGCTTCCGGCGCTGCGCGCCCTGGCCGGCGCGGGGCCGGGACGGCTGGCCTGGGCGCAGAGCGCATCGGGCTCCTATCCGGTGTGGGTGGGCGATGGGATGCTCGCCCGGGCGCCGTGGCCCGCGGCCGGGCGCCGCTTTCTGATGACGGACTCCGACGTGGCGCCGCTGTACGCCGACGCCGTGGGGCCGTTCGCCGGGACCGTCGAGATCGAGCCGGGAGAGAGTGCGAAGACGCTGGCCGGCGCCGAGCGTGCGCTGCGCGAGCTCGCCGACGCGGGCATGACCCGCTCCGACCATGTCGTCGCGCTCGGCGGCGGGGTGGTCGGCGACCTCGCGGGGTTCTGTGCCGCCACGTACCAGCGCGGCGTGCCCGTGGTGCAGGTCCCGACCACGCTCCTGGCGCAGGTCGACTCGGCATACGGCGGCAAGACGGGCGTCGACCTTCCCGAGGCCAAGAACTACGTCGGCGCCTATCACCTGCCGGCCGGTGTGATCGCCGACACGGCCACGCTCGCGACCCTGGCGCGCGAGGAGCTGGCGGCCGGGTTCGTGGAGGTGCTGAAGACGGCCCTGCTGGCCGGCGGGCGGTTGTGGGAGCGCGCCCGCGCGGTTGAAGGGCTCGAGCCCGCCGCCGTCGAGCCGCTGGTGTTCGGTTGCGCGCTTACCAAGCTCGAGGTCGTCGCCTCCGACGAGCGCGACTCGGGGCGGCGGGAGACGCTGAATCTGGGCCACACGGTCGGGCACGCGATCGAGGCGGCGAGCGGCTACGAGCGCTACCGCCACGGCGAGGCGGTCGGGCTTGGGCTGCTCGCGGCGCTGCGCCTGAGCGAGGCGGGGGCGCTGCGCGACGAGGTTGCCGACGCCCTGGCCCGCCACGGCCTGCCGACGACGCTTGACGATGCCGTCGGGACCGAGGACGTGATGGCGGCCCTCGAGCGCGACAAGAAGGCGACGGCCGAGGGGCCGCGATTCGTGCTGCTGGAGCGGCTGGGCGAGGCCGTCACGGGCCGCCGCGTCGATCCGGCTAGGGTCCGCGAGGCGGTGGAGGAGCTGCGATGAAGAACCGGGTGGCGGTGCTCCATGGAGTCAACCTCGACACGCTGGGCCGCCGCGACCCCGAGCACTACGGGACCCTCACCCTCAACGAGCTCGAGGTCCAGATCAAGCGCTTCGCGTCCGACCTCGGCCTCGAGACGATCTTCTTCCAGACCAACCGCGAGGGCGAGTTCGTCGAGTACCTGCACCGCCTGAACGAGACCGCAGACAGCGCGCTGCTAAACGCCGGGGCCTGGACGCACTACAGCTACGCGATCCGCGACGCGCTCGAGATCACCGGCGCGCCGGCGGTCGAGGTGCACCTGTCCGACGTCGCCGCGCGCGAGAGCTGGCGCCACCACTCGGTATTCGAGGGGCTGGTCGTCGGCGTCGTCTCCGGCAAGGGGGCAGACGGCTACCGTGAGGCGCTGGAGATGCTGAAGGCGGAGCTGGAGAAGTGAGCGTCCCGCCCGAGGCCGCCGAGGTGGGCTCGCAGGCCGGCGCCGGGACCCGCGCCGACCGGCTCGCCGAGCTGATCGCGGGGGAGGGACTCGACCAGTTGCTGGTCGCCGACCTCGTGACGCCGGGCGACTCGAGCCGGGACTCCCAGGCCGACGTCTTCTGGCTCACCGGGTTCGGGGGCACCAGCGCGATGTGCGTGGTGGGGCCCGAGGACCGCGTCTTCCTCACGGACTTCCGCTACGTCGAGCGCGCTGCGCGCGAGGTCGACGCTGGCTTCGACCGCGAGCGAATGGACGGCCCGCGGATGCTCGCCCAGGCGGCGAAACGACTGCGCGGGCGCGTCGGGTACGACGAGACGAAGATCAGCGTCCGAAACCTCCGCCGGCTCGAGGAGGCGGCGCCCGACGACGTCGAGCTCGTCGCGACCGAGGGCCTGGTCGCCGAACTGCGTCGCAACAAGGACGAGGAGGAGATCCGCCGGATCGCCGAGGCTGCCCGCCTCACCGACGAGGTCTACGAGTGGATCTGCGAGCGGGGCCTCGTCGGGCGCGCCGATCGCGAGGTTCAGCTTGCGGCCCACCAGCGGATGCGCGAGCTGGGCGCCGACGATCCCTCGTTCCCGGCGATCGTGGCCGCCGGCGAGGACGGCGCCATTGGCCACCACGAGCCCGCCGGGCGCGAGATTCGCGCGGGCGAGCTGGTCGTCATGGACATGGGGGCGATCGTCGACGGCTACTGCTCGGACTGCACCCGCACCTTCGCCACCGGCGAGATCGACGACGACGCCCGCGAGGCGTACGAGGTGGTCCGCGCGGCCCAGGCCGCGGCCGTCGAGGCGATCCGCGCCGGGATGGAGGGGTCAGATGCGGACGCTGTCGCCCGCGACCCGATCGACGACGCCGGCTACGGCGACCAGTTCGGCCACGGTCTCGGGCACGGGGTCGGCATCCAGGTCCACGAGCCTCCCCGTCTGGCCAAGTCCTCCGAGGACGTCCTGGCCGCCGGCGACGTCGTCACCGTGGAGCCGGGCATCTACCAGCCGGGCAGCTTTGGCGTTCGCATCGAGGACCTCGTCGTCGTCACCGGTGACGGCATCCGCAACCTCAGCTCGATCGACAAGTCCCTGCGCGTAGTCGGCTGACGACCCGCAACGGCCTGAGCAATGAATTGCGCGGTCTGAGCCGGGTAGGCGACAGGTGAGAGCTAACGAAGGAGGTCCAAATGAGTGATGAGCTGCAGGGGAAGAAGATCGCCTTC
>Ga0126311_10001016_pt1 | contig 13223 bp, 14 predicted proteins | sample Plot61_FD_92539 | JGI IMG/M metagenome (GOLD analysis project Ga0126311, IMG submission 92539) | Serpentine soil microbial communities from UC McLaughlin Reserve, CA, USA - Plot61 | ecosystem: Environmental > Terrestrial > Soil > Grasslands | place: USA: UC McLaughlin Reserve, Lake County...
CCCGCCGCAGAGGCGGAAGAGCGCCTCCGGGAGGATCAGGCGGAAGATCGCGATCCACTTGACCGCCTCCCACGGATCCATGTAGTCGCGGTCGCCGAACTTCGTGCCGGGGCGCGGGTTGAGCAGGTTGATCGGCACGCTCGTCGGGTTGATCTCGGCGAGCTGGAAGGCCATCTCGACGCGCTGCTCGCGCGACTCGCCGAGGTTGAGGATCCCGCCGACGCACGTCTCGAGGCCGGCCTCCTTGACCGCGTCGATCGTGCGCAGCCGGCCCTCGTAGCGGACGGTCGAGGAGACCTCCGGGTAGTAGGACTCGGCCGTCTCGACGTTGTGGTGCACGCGCTGGACGCCGGCCTCCTTGAGCGCTCTCGCACGCGCGGGAGACATGTGCCCGATTGATGCGCAGCGCTTGAGGTTCGTGTGCTCGGCGACGAGCCGTGTGCCCTCCAGGACCTTCTCGAAGTCGCGCTTGGAGAGGCCCTGGCCCTGGGTGACCATGCAGAAGCGGTGCGCGCCGGCGGCCTCGGCCGCACGCGCGTGCTCGAGGATCTGCTCGGGCTCCATCATCGCGTGCAGCGGCGTGTCCGCCTCGGCGTAGCGCGACTGCGCGCAGAAACCGCAGTCCTCGGCGCACCCGCCCGACTTCGCGTTGACGAGCGAGCACATGTCGGTCGACGTGTCGAAGCGCTCGACACGGGCCTTCCATGCGCGCTCGATCAACGCCTCGATCTCGGCGTGCTCCTCCAGATCGCCGAGGCGCAGCGCTTCCTCACGAGTGATCAACGACGGCATGGGGGCGGCAACCTCCGAGGCAGGATCGGGTCACGATAGGGCCGCAGCCGGACGACTCCGGGCGCGGCGTGCAGGGAGAAAGGGTGACACACCACCTATCTGTGCCGCGTGGCTGGCGCTCAGCAACCCCGCCATTCGGGCGGGCGCTTAGGTAGAAAACAGCGGGTTGACCCTGAACCTGATCATCGCAGCGCCCTGGGGTGTATGGCTGTCGAGCGACTTCCGCGTCTCCGACATCCGCGGTGGTCGGGTCGCGCCGCGCCACGACCATTGGTCCCCGAAGCATGTGACCGTGACGACGACCGACGGCGCGTTCGTCGTTACATACGCAGGCGTGGCGGAGGTGCGCGCTACCGTGCCCGAACTCGGGCGCGGAGTCATTCCCAAAGGTGATCCACGGGCTCCTGGCCGGGTGATGATGATCCCCGTCGCGGAGTGGCTGACCTGGATCCTCTACGGCGAGGGCCGGACGATCGACGAGGCGGTTGAGCACATCGCGTCAGAGGCTGGGAGAGTGCGCGAGCTACGCACGCGACACCACGCGTTCAACGGGGTCGCGATCGCGTCCGGCGGGGTGTGGGCGTTTCAGATCGCCAACCTCGACGATCGGCCAAAGGAGGACTTCGCAGCACTCGCGTGGGCGCGTCGACCACCTCTGAAGCAGTACTGGGTGAGGGCGGTTCACATCGACAGCGGTGCGAATGCGCTCGGCGCCGGCTTTGGGTCCGGAATCGCCGCCGTCTCTAAGGCCGACGCGCGCCTCATGGCGCGGATCTCCGGGTGCAAGCCGCGCGATCCGCACGACTACATGAACATCCTGGCGGGTGTGAATGCGCGGGCCGCGGCGGCCGACCGAAGTCAGAGCGTCAGTCCGGCTTGCCATGTGCTCTACCTTGATCCGCACGCTCGGCCTCAGGACCCGGGGAGCCAATCTGAGATCTATGGCAACGGTCAGATCCCGCCGGACGACTTCGTGCCGGCAATCCTCGGCAATCTCTTCGGAATCGATCTTTACAGCGTCACGCGCGATCTGTTGATGCGGTCCTCGGATTGACCGCCGCTGACGTGTGCGTTCAGCAACCCCGCCACTCAGGCGCGCGCTTCTCACCGAACGCCCGGAGCCCCTCGCGCAGGTCCTCGGACTCGAACGCGGTGCGGCGGTCGGCGTCGAGCGCCGCGGCGACGCCGGCGTCGAGCGCGCCTGCGGCCGCGACCAGCTCGCGGATGCCGGCCTTGTTGCCGCGCAGCGACAGCGGCGCGTTGCCGGCGATCTCCTGCGCGAGCGCCAGGGCCGCCCCGGGCAGCGCCTCCGCCTCCACCACCGAGTTCACGAGCCCCCAGCGCTCCGCCGTCGCCGCATCGATGCGCCGCCCGGTCAGGAACAGCTCGCGCGTGCGCGCGCCGCCGATCGTCGTGAGGAAGCGGTTCAGGCCGGCCGTCGCGTAGACGACGCCGAGCTTCGCCGGCGGCATCCCCAGCTGCACGGTGTCGGCGGCGATCCGCAGGTCGCACGCGATCGCCAGCTCCAGGCCGCCGCCGATCGTCGCGCCGTTCAACGCCGCGAGAACGGGATATGGGTACGCCTCGATCGCGGCGAGTGCGGCCGGGAACGGATGCCCCGCCTCGGCCCCGTCGTCATACCCCTCGCGCATCAGCTCGCCGATGTCGTAACCGGCACAGAACGCCCGGCCCTCGCCGGTCAGCACGACGCAGCGGGCGTCGAGCGACGCCAGCGCCGCCATCAGCTGCTCCAGCAGTGCGCGATCCAGCGCACCGCGCTTCTCGGGGTTGGAGATCGTCAGGAGCGCGACGCCGGGCGCCGGCTCCTCGACATGGACGGTCCCCACGGACTACTCGAGCACGACGAGTGTGTCGCCCTCGGAGACGGCCTGGCCCTCCTCGCAGCGGATCTCCTTCACGACCCCGGGATCCTCCGCCTCGACGGGCATCTCCATCTTCATCGACTCGAGGATGACGACGGTGTCGCCCTCGTCGACCGAGTCGCCGATCGACACCTCGACTCTCCAGACGGTGCCGGTGATGTGGGCCTCGACGTCAGGCAACGCTCGACCTCCAAATCGCTTGCCACAGGGTGAGGGCGCCGCAGCCGGGCCCGCGGATCGCCAGAATAGCCGCCGCTCCCGATGGCCCCCGACACTGCCGTCATCGTCACCGCCCACAACGAGGCGGACCGCCTGCCGGCGACGCTCCAAGCGCTCGCCGCCGCGTTCCCGGGCGCGCGCATCCTCGTCGCCGACGACGGCTCGACAGACGGCGGCGCCGAGGTGGCGAGCGCACACGGCGCCGAGGTCGTGCGCTCCGAGCGGAACATCGGGAAGGGGGGAGTCGCCACGCTCGCCGCGCAGCGGCTGCTGCCACTCGCCGAAGGACCCGAGCCGCGGCCGGTGATCCTGCTGTGCGACGGCGACCTCGCCACCAGCGCCGACCAGCTCGCGCGCCTTGTCGAGGAGGTGCGTGAGGGCCGTGCCGACGTCGCCGTAGCAGCGTTCGCGAGACGCGTCGGCGGCGGCTTCGGCTGGGCGCTCGGATTCGCGCGCTGGGCGATCCGCAAGCGCTGTGGCTACGAGGCCGGGGCGCCGATCTCCGGCCAGCGCGCGCTGCGCGCCGAGGTGCTCCCGGCGGTCGTGCCGTTCGCGCCGCGCTTCGGAATGGAGATCGGCATGACGATCGATGCGGTGCGCGCCGGCTTCCGCGTCATCGAGCTCGAGCTGCCCCTGACGCATCGCGCAACCGGCAAGACGCTCGGCGGCTTCCTGCACCGTGGGCGCCAGCTGGCGGATTTCCTTGTCGCGTACCGCCAGCGGGGATAGCCCGTCTCAGCGGCGGCGCTGCACCTGCCACCACGCGAGCAGCAGCAGCGGAACCATGACGACGACGATGATGACGATGGGCCACATGGAGGCAGCATCTCACGATGCGCGGCTCGACGTGACCGGGCATCGAGCGCGACGCTCACGGCGCGACTTAACGCCGGTGCGAGGCAAAGATTCCGCCAGCGCGGGTAAGCTCTCGGCCGATGGCCGACGAGCAGCTCGCCCCCATGAAGGCGCAGGTCTACAAGGACCCGCGCCCTGCCGAGTACTTCGACAGATTCCACAAGCGCGTGCGCGAGCACGAGCCGAACTGGGTCTACGAGCTCGTCCGCGTCATCACGGTCCTCTACGGGCTGATCTTCTTCCGCATGCGCTGCATCGGGTCGGACAACGTGCCGGCGAGCGGCAGAGTGATCCTCGCGCCGAACCACTTCTCGTTCATGGATCACTTCTTCACCGGCGCGTTCACCCGCCGCCGCGTGAACTTCATGGCGAAGTCGCAGCTGTTCTCGAAGCCGATGGAGTGGATCTACTCGCCGGGCGGCGTGTTCCCGGTGCGGCGCGGCCACTACGACGACGACGCGTTCATCTCCGCGCAGGCGATCCTCGACCGCAATGGCGCGATCGTCATGTACTGCGAGGGCGGGCGTTCCCGTAGCGGCAGAGTCAGCGACCGCGCGCGGCCCGGCATCGGCCGGCTTGCCCTGGAGTCCGGCACGCCGGTCGTGCCGATCGCGATCTATGGCTCCCAGCGCGTGCGCAACTGGAAGAAGCTGCAGTTCCCGAAGGTGCTCGTGCAGTACGGCGAGCCGCTCGTCTTCCCGCAGGTCGCGAATCCGTCGCGCGAGCAGCAGCAGGCGGCCGCGGACGAGATCCTCGGCGCGATCAAGAACCTCTACGCCGATCTCGAGCAGCTCGGCGAGAAGCAGGTCCGTCGCCGCGTGCGCGCTGCGCGCCGCGGAGGCGCACCGGCCAGCCCCGCCGGCGCGTAAGCCGTAGGTCGCACCCGAGCGGCGCCTTGCGATTGCCCGGCGCCATAAGCTGACGCGCCGATGGACGCCGTCGCTCTGCTCCGCCCTCACCTACTCGACGGCCGCGTCGTCGCGCTTGGCGGCGGGGGAGACAGCCTGCGCCCATCGCTCGACGCACTCGGTGCCGCGACCTCGTCGCTGCCGGCGAGGCCCGACGAGCAGACGTTGACGGGCGCCGCCGACCCGCGAACCGATGTCCTCGTCCACGACCTGCGGCCCGCGTTTGCCGACGGCGCTGGAGACGCAGTGCTGCGCGCCACGCTCGACCTCGCGTGGATCACCGTACGCGCCGTCGCCAACGCCGCGTTCATCCCGGACGCGCGCGGCGGCAAGATCACGCTGATCGCGCCGCGCCCCGCCGATGGAGACGTCTCCGCGGCGGGCGTGCGTGCCGCCGCCGAGAACCTCGCCCGCACGCTCTCGATCGAGTGGGCGCGCCACGGCATCACGACCGTCGCGATCGCCCCAGGCGAGGACACGGCCGAGGAGGAGATCGAGGCACTCGTCGCCTTCCTCGCCTCACCCGCCGGTGACTACTGGTCTGGCTGTCGCCTGTCGCTCGGCGAGCTGGCGCTCACAGCGTGAGCCGCTCCCAGGCCGCCTCGCGGCCCGGCACGTCGTAGCCGAACGCGTCAGGGTCGGTACCCAGCGCCTCGGCCGCCTCGAGCGCGATCCGCTGCACCACGACCGTCAGCGGGAAGACCGACAGCTGCTCGCCCAGCTCGTGCGCGGCGATGCGGTGGACCGTCGCGCCGCCCGCCTCGACCACGCGCGCCACCTCCTCCAAGCGCTCCGCTCCGGGCCCGCCACCGTCGAGGCACACGAGCGTGTCGCGCGCGTCGAGCGCGACGGCTGGGCCGTGCAGCAGCTGCTCGGCCATCAATCCCTCTGCCGCGAGCCGCGCAGTCTCGCGCACCTTCAGCGCGCCCTCCGCGGCGGTCCATGCGTTCGCACCGGCGCCGGCGTACTCGAGCAGGCGCTCGGGGACCGCGACCCCGCGGTTCGGCCGCTCCAGCTCGGCGGCGACTGCGTCGGGGATCGCCTGCAGGTCACCCAGCTGTGCGCCCAGCTCCGTCGCAAGCTGGGCGAGCCGCAGCAGGGCGCCGAGGTGGCTCGCCGTGTACGCCGACGATCTCTCGCGCTCGACCGTCGGCAGGTCGACGTCCGGTTGGTCGATCCCGCCGATCGCGAGCGTCGTGACGCCCGCGGCGCGTGCTTGGTCGCGCAGCTCGGCGCTGTATCGCTTGATGCCGGTGTGGCTGAGCAGTACGAGTGCATCGCCGGGTTGCGGTGTGACGCCGCCGACCGCCGCGTCCATCGGCTGGATCGCCCACGCCTCGACGCCGGCTGCACGCAGCATCCACGCGCCGTGGTTGGCGGCGTGCCAGCTCGTCCCGGTGCCGGCCAGCAGGACGCGCTTGCCGGCGAGCAGCTCGGCCGCCCGCGCCGACGGCGCGGCGTCGCCGAGCAGGCGCCGCAGCTCCTCCGGCTGGCGCGCCATCGTGGCGCGCATCGCGCTGGAGCTCACGCCTGCCGCTCGCCTGCGATCTCGATCTGCAATGGAGACTGCGGGGCGGCCTCGTGGTCGACCTGCAGCGTCGTGTGACGCAGCTCGAAGCGCGTGAGCAGTTCCTGCTGGAGCATGCGCCGCAGCTCGTGGCAGTCCGAGCCGGCTCGCACCACGATGTGCGCGGACAGCGCCGGGAAGCCCGACGTCACCTCCCACACGTGCAGGTCATGCACCTCGACGACGCCCGGCTGCGCGGCGAGCGTGCGGCCGATCTGCTCCGGGTCGAGGCCCTCGGGCGCAGCCTCCAGGAAGACGCGTCCCGACGCGACGATCAGCCGCGTTCCGGCGTACAGCATCGATGCTGCGACGAGCAGGGACGCGAGCGCGTCGGCCTGCACGAAGCCGGTCGCGAGGATGATCCCGCCCGCGATCGCCGTTGCGATGAACGCGAACAGGTCGGTGAGGATGTGCTGGAAGCTGCCCTCGACGTTGAGGCTCTCGCGGCTTGCGCCGGCCAGCACGAACGTCGCCGCCAGGTTCACGACGATCCCCACGCAGGCGACGATCACGACGATCGCGCCCTCGACGTCGGGTGGCGAGACGAGCCGCTGGATCGCCTCGAACACGATCCACAGTGCGAGCAGCACGAGCGTGATCCCGTTCGCCTGCGCGCTGAGGATCTCGACGCGCCCGAAGCCGTACGTCATCGCCCCGCGCGGCGGCCGTCTCGCGATCCTCAATGCGATGAGCGCGAGTGCGAGCGCGGCCGCGTCGGTGAGCATGTGCGCGGCGTCCGACAGCAGCGCGAGCGAGGAGGCGAGGATGCCGGCGACGAGCTCGGCGCCCATGAAGGAGACGATCAGCACGAGCGCGATCGTCAGTGCGCGGGCATCGGTGCCCGCGCGCACGTGGCTGTGACCGCCGGGTCCGTGCGCGTGTCCGTCGTGGGCGTGGTCGTGCGCGTGTGTCATCTGCCGCAATCGTACGCCGCACCGCGTCGCGCGACGCTCCTCGCGTATCGTGCGGGCCATGAACGATCGCCACCTGCACTGCCTCGTCGAGATCCCGAAGGGCTCGCGCAACAAGTACGAGTGGGACGAGCAACTGCAGGCGATCAAGTTCGATCGCTTCCTCTTCTCGTCCGTCGTCTATCCGACCGATTACGGGTTCATCCCGCAGACGCTGGGGGAGGACGGCGACCCGCTCGACGCGATGGTCACCGTCTCCGAGCCGACGTTCCCCGGCTGCGTGATCCCCGTCAAGCCGATCGCGCTGTTCAAGATGCGCGACGACAAGGGCGTCGACGACAAGGTCCTGTGCGTGCCGCTCGAGGATCCGAACTGGAACACGATCAACGAGCTCGACGACCTTCCGCAGCAGCTGCGGGACGAGATCTCCCACTTCTTCTCGATCTACAAGACGCCCGAGGGGAAGGTCGTGAAGGTCGACGGCTGGTACTCGCGCGAGGACGCGATCCGCGTGATCGACGAGTCGCACGAGCGCTGGCGCGAGCAGCAGCCGACGATCGACGGGCACGTGCTCGAGCGGGGATGAGCGCGGCGGGAACCTCGCTCGCCGCACTGCGGGCGCAGTTTCCCGTCCTGGACCGCATCGCCTATCTGAACGCCGGCACGAACGGGCCGATTCCGCGCGAGGCGATCGTCGCCGCGCGCGTGCAGCTGGAGCGTGAGCTGGCGGACGGCCGGGCGGGCATGCGCCACTTCGAGCGCCGCGCACAGCTTGCCGAGGAGCTGCGCGCCGGCTACGCGGCGCGTGTCGGCTGCGCGCCCGCCGACCTCGCGCTGACGACCTCCACGACCGAGGGGATCGCGCGCGTGCTGCTCGCGCTCGACCTCCGCGCCGGCGACGAGATCGTCACGAGCGACGAGGAGCACCCCGGCGTGCTCGGTCCGCTCGCCGCGCAACGGGCGCGGGGGGTGGAGGTGCGGTGCGTACCGTGGGCGGATGTGGCAGAGGCGGTCGGTCCGCGCACGCGCGTCGTCGTCAGCTCGCACGTCAGCTGGCGCAGCGGGCGGTTCGCCCCGGCCGCGCTGGCATCGCTGGACGTCCCCGTGCTGCTCGACGGCGCACAGGGCGCGGGCGCCGTGCCGGTCGGCGTCGCCGCGCTCGGCTGCGACGCCTATGCGGCGGCCGGCCAGAAGTGGCTGTGCGGTCCGGAGGGGACGGGACTGCTGTACGTCGCGCCCGCGCTGCGTGAGCGCATGCGCCCGCCCGCGCCCGGCTACGTGAACTTGGAGGAGCCGGGGCTGGGCCTCGACGCGGCGCCGTGGGGGGACGCGCGCTCCTACGACACGCCGGCGCTGCCGGCCGCCTCGCTCGCCCAGGCCGGCGCCGCACTGGACGTGCTCGAAGACGCAGGCTGGGACCTCGCCCACACCCATGCGACCGACCTTGCAGCGATTGCCGCTGACGCGCTGCGCGAACACGGCCGCGAGGTGCTGGAGCGCGACCGCACGACGCTCGTCACGTGGCACGAGCCCGACGCACCTGCCGCCGTCGAGCGCCTCGCCGAGGCCGGCGTCGTCGTCCGCTCGCTGCCCGGCGAGGAACTCGTGCGCGCCTCCTTCGGCGGCTGGAGTAACGAGGACGACCTCGACCGACTGCTCGCCGCATTGCCACGCTGAGCTGGCACAACGCCACAGAGGCGCTGTTGCCGCTCGCCCGTCGGCAAACTACGCTTTGTGCGATGGCGAGCACCAGTGGCGTTTTCCATGCCGCCGGTCTAACACCGCATTCGCCGCTCTCAGCGAGCTGAGGGAGGTGCTCCGGGCGGGCGCCGGGGCCGACTGCCCGCCCGGAGCGATGCGGTGGCGTTATCTCGTCAGCCGGTCGATGACCAGCAGTGCGAGCATCACGCACATGGCCAGCACCAAAGTGGTGTTTGCCATATCCCTCCTCTCCTCGTATGGGGGCCGCCGGTCGGCCCCGTGCCGCCGGCTCCCGAAGAGGAGGACTCACCGCCAATCCAGCGTGACAGCCCACCTGTTACAACACTCGCGCGCTTCGTAACAATTCAGCGCAATTGTAAATTCTCTGCGCAGGTCTCCCCAATTTCACGCGTAATCATCCGAGCCCCCGCCTAGTCTCCCGCGCGTCAACAAAACGGCCGGGGCGCTGCTGGCACAGCGCCCCGGCCTCGCACAGGAGGCCTAGCTCCCATGCCACGCCAGCGTACTTCGTCCCGCACGCACTCCGCGCATGCGGTCACCTTCGGCGCCGCGGTGCGCGAGCTGCGCGCCTGCCGCGCGATGTCCCAGGAGGAGCTCGGCTTCCGCGCCAAGCTCCACCGCAACTACGTCGGCGCGCTCGAGCGCGGCGAGATCAACCCCACCTTCAAGACGCTCCGCACGCTCGCCGACGGGCTCGACGTCGACCTCTCCTCGCTGATCCGGCTCTACGAGGAGCGCGAGGAGGATCGAGCGTGCGGCGCGCATCGATCGCGCGCGCCCGTCACGGCGCGTCGCCTCGTCTCATGAGCCGCCCGCCCGGGCCCGCGGCGCACGTTCATAACGTGCGCCGCGGTAGCCAAGCGCTATCGCTCAGGTCGTCATGCCGGTGAACTGGCCACCGGTGATGTTCAGCGTCTGCCCGTGCACGTAGTTCGACCATGGCGAGCAGAGGAAGAAGACGCCGCCGGCGGCCTCCTCGGGCGTGCCGGGTCGCCCCAGCGGGATCAGCATCGCGGCCATCCCGCGCAGCTGGTCGGGGATCCCGAGCTGAATTCTCTCCCCGCCGATCTCGGCGACGTTCGACTCGTCCTTCGAGGCGGTCAGGCGCGTCTCGATGTAGCCGAAGGCGACCGCGTTCACGTTCACCTTGAACTGGCCCCACTCCTTCGCGAGCGTCTTCGTGAGGCCGACGACGCCGGCTTTTCCGGAGGAGTAGTTCGCCTGGCCGGCGTTGCCCATCGTGCCGGAGATCGAGGAGACGTTGACGATCTTGCGGAAGACCTCCTGCCCCGCCTCGCGCTCCTTCTTGGCAGGCTCGCGGAGGTGCGGCGCTGCGGCGCGGATCACTCTGAACGGCACGATCAGGTGGATGTCCAGCATCTTCTGGAACCACTCGTCGCTCATCTTGTGGATCGGCGCGTCGAGCGTGTAGCCGGCGTTGTTGACGATGATGTCGATCCGGCCCCAGGCGTCGATCGCCGTCTGGATCAGCTTGTCGGCGGCGTCGCCCTGCGTGAGGTCCCCGGCGAAGACGGTCGTCTCGCCCTGGATCTCCGACGCCGTCTGCTGCGCGACGTCGCCGTCGAGGTCGTTGATCACGACCTTCGCGCCCTGCGAGGCGAGCAGCTCGGCGGTGGCGCGGCCGATGCCGCGCGCGCTGCCGGTGACGATCGCGACCTTGTCGTCGAGAACTCCCATGCACTTCTCCTTGGTGACGGATACGGGGTGATGCGAAAGGCGTTGCAGAGGCGGACTCTAGGGGCTCAGATGAACGTGGGCGTCAGCTCGTGGGCAGTCGGAGCGCCCGCGCCCGCCGCCTCACAGCCCGAGCGTCTTGCCAAGGATCTCGCGCATGATCTCGTCGGTACCGCCGCCGATCGGGCCGAGCCGCAGGTCGCGCACCGCGCGCTCGATGCCAGCGTCGACGAGGTAGCCGTAGCCGCCGTGGATCTGCAGGCACGTGTCGGCGGCGTCGTAGGCGGCCCGCTGCGTCGCGAGCTTCGCCATCGTCACCTCCTGCACCGCGTTCATCCCGGCGAGGTGCATGCGCAGCGCGTTGTAGGTGATTGCGCGACCGGTCTCGAGCGCGACGGCGACCTCGGCCAGCTTGTGGCGGATCGCCTGGTGCTTGCCGATCGGCCGGCCGAACGCCTCGCGCTCCTTCGCGTAGGCGAGCGTGCGCTCGAAGACGACCTCCATCGCGCCGACGGCGCCGAGCGCCATCATCACGCGCTCCCACTGGAAGTTGGCCATGATCAGCTTGAAGCCCTCGTGCTCGGCGCCGAGCAGGTTCTCCTCGGGCACGAACACGTCGTCGTACGCGATCAGCGCCGTATCAGAGGCGTGCCAGCCGAGCTTCTCGATCGGCGAGGCCGAGACGCCCTCTCCTCTGTCGACGATCAAGAACGAGATGCCGTGATGGCCGCCCTCCTCGGTCGTCTTCACGGCGGTCACGATGAAGTCAGCGCGCACGCCGTTCGTGATGAACATCTTCGAGCCGTTGACGACGAAGCCGCCCTCGACCCGCCGCGCCCGCGTCTTGATGCCGGCGACGTCGGAGCCGGCGTCGGGCTCGGTGATTCCGAGTGCCGCGACCTTCTCGCCGCGGATGCCCGGCACGAGGTAGCGCTCGTGCTGGTCGGGCGTGCCGAACTTCCACACCGGCGGCAGCGCGATGCCGGTGTGCGCGCCGATCCCGGCGCCGAGCCCGCCCGAGCCGCAGCGGGCAAGCTCCTGCGCCCACACGGCGGCCGCCAGCGGATCGCCGCCGCCGCCCAGCTCTCTCGGGAACTTCAGCCCGACGTAGCCCTGCTCGGCGACGCGCGGGATGACCCAGTCGGCGAACCACCGGGCCTCCTCCCACTCGGCGGCGTGCGGCGCCAGCTCGGACTCGACGAACGCCCGCATCTGCAGCCGCAGCCGCTCGTACTCCTCCGTGAACGGCGGCAGCGGCCGGGCCGGGGCGGCGGCCCCGATCCCGGCGCGGTCGGCCAGATGCGAGCTGTCGAGGGCGGTGCTCACCGCGGCGTGCCGGGAGGCGCGTCCTTGGCCGACAGGCCGTCGGCGGTGCGACCGTCGCGGCCCACATAGCCGCCCTTGGCCCCGACGATCACGTAGATCGCGTCGCCCTCGCCGACGTTCTTGATCGAGCGCACGGTCGGCGCGTCGACGCGCGCGAGGCCGCCGGCGCCGAGCTCGTGCGTCGTGCCGTCGCCGAACGTGATCGCGATCCGGCCGCGGTGCACGAAGTACAGCTCCTCCTGCTCGTCGTGGTAGTGGCCGTTCGTCTCATAGCCGGGCGGCATCACGACGGCGTTGGCGCCGAGCTCCTTGACGTCGAGCCCCTTGCGGATCTTGCGGAAGCCGTAGCCCTCGCCGAGCAGTTCCAGGTCCCCGACGGCGTAGCCGGGACCGTTGACGATCTCACCCATGTCCAGTCCTCCTAGAGCCCGTACGAGCGGCCGATGACGTCGAGCATGATCTCGTCGGTGCCCGCGCCGATCCGGTTCAGGCGCATGTCGCGCCAGACGCGCTCGACGCCGTACTCCTTCATGTAGCCGGCGCCGCCGTGGATCTGGATGCACTCGTCGGCGACCTCGACGGCGATCCGCGCGGCGTGCAGCTTCGCCATCGAGATCTCGCGCACCGGGTACTCGCCGTTCGCCACGCGCCAGGCGGTCACGTACGTCATCTGCCGCGCCGACTCGATCTTCGTCGCCATCTCGGCGAACTTGTGGCGGATCACCTGGAACTTGCCGATCTGGCGGCCGAACGCGGTGCGCTCCAGCGCGTACTGGAGCGTGCGCTCCATGCAGCGCTGCGCGCCCGCGACGCAGCCGGCGGCACCGATCAGGCGCTCGCCCTGGAGCTCCCACATGATGTGGTAGAAGCCCTTGCCGATCTGGCCGAGCACCGCCGACTCCGGCACGCGCACGTCCTGGAACGCCAGCAGCGCCGTGTCGGAGGCGTGCATGCCGAGCTTCTCGAGCTTCTTCTCGCGGATCACGCCGGGCGCATCCATCGGCACGAGGAAGAGCGTGAAGCCGTCATAGCCGGCGTCCGGGTCGGTCTTCGTCACGAGCACGATCACATCGGCGCGGTGGCCGTTCGTGATGTAGGTCTTCGAGCCGTTGATCACGTACTCGTCGCCGTCCTTGACCGCGCGCGTCTTGATGCCGGCGACGTCGGAGCCGGCGTCCGGCTCGGTGATGCCGAGGCAGAGGATCTTCTTGCCGGCGACCGCGGGCACGACCCACTCCTGCTTCTGCTCCTCGGTGCCGAACTTGAGGATCGGCGGCATCGCCATGTCGGTGTGGACCGCGACGCCCATCGAGAGGCCGCCGGACAGCGAGCCGCCCATCTCCTC
>Ga0126311_10001018_pt1 | contig 13221 bp, 14 predicted proteins | sample Plot61_FD_92539 | JGI IMG/M metagenome (GOLD analysis project Ga0126311, IMG submission 92539) | Serpentine soil microbial communities from UC McLaughlin Reserve, CA, USA - Plot61 | ecosystem: Environmental > Terrestrial > Soil > Grasslands | place: USA: UC McLaughlin Reserve, Lake County...
CCCTAAGGCCACGTGTCCTCACCCCACGCGACCACTTCGTCCACCGGGGAGGTGAACGCATGCGGATTATGCAATAGTCCGTCTAAACTTTCAACCTGCTTATTTGTTTTAGGGAAATCGCAAGATTCGTTACACTGAAGGAAAATTTATAGGCCGTATAAGCAACTTCAATTGAGAGAGGTGAAGAAGGTTCTGTGTCTCTCTCAACTGACTTGTGGCGCGTTATCTTTCCCTGTTTGGAGCACTCGGTAAATCGGGTGCCTGGGCCAAATCTTTCTGTTCGTGGGCCAGGTCTGAGAAGGCGACGATCAGGAGCAGCGCTGCGATGCTAAGGGTACAAAGAATGTAGAGGATGGCCGTGCGTTCGAGATAAATAAGTACCATTACAGCGGCGGCAACACCCAATGCCCAGAGGGCGGTGATTAGTTTTCGGCGCTGCCGATCGGCGGCGAGTGTTTTTCGGTTCATATGATTCTGGATTCCTGTATTTTGGCGGGCGGCCACGGAAAGCCGACCCCTACAACTAATAAATTACTCGCATCGGCAGATAGGTTCCTGTCGAGGAGATTGCTCCCGTGATACTTCCGGTTAACGCACCCACTAATGTCTGTCCGATACGACTCGACGAGAACATGCCCGCCTCGCCCACCTCGATGATGTCGTATGGTTGCAGCACGAAGTCGGGCTTCTGGTTTTTCTTGATGGCCGCAACATCCACCACAATTGTTTCCTGGTTCGTAGCACCCGGAACCTGACGATACACCTTTACTTCATTCAGCTTCGCTTCTTTTCTCGCGCCTCCCACCATGGCGAGCGCACGACTCAACGTGAGCTGGTCGCGAAGATAAAGACCACCAGGCGACATTACCGCGCCCGTGATGTAAACAGGCTCTGCTTCCGTTACCAGCACGTAATCTCCGGGACGAATAACCGGATTCGCTTCCTGCTTTCCAGCCCGAAGATCTGAAATCTTCACGATCTGTAGTGGGATCCTCGTGCCATCGATCGGTGCTGCTTCAGCTTCTTCACCCACCTCCGGACACATCAACGGCTCGGTGTGAAGTATTTGAATCGTGCCGGCGGCGCGTTCAGTGAAACCACCCGAAACAGCCATCAGCTCATTCAACCGCACTTTTCTTTTCATCTCCACGCGCGTCGCCTGGCGCACTGCGCCAAAGACCGTCGCTGGTTGGCGGCTGTTTCTTTCCGCAATGCGAACGCTGACCTGCGGGTTGTTGATGAACTTGGCGTACGCGAGCTGGATGTCTTTTTGCACATCCTTGTCTGTGCGACACTTTGCACGAATCGGCATCTCGAGAAACGGCAACGCGCTGAGATTGCCGTCGCCATCTACCTGAGCACTGCTGCTCAACTCCGGCTGTCCGAACACTCGCACATCAACCACATCTCCTGGACCAAGCAGGTAGGTCTTGATGCCTTGAATATCCAGGCCGGGCGACGGCGGTGGTGCCGAAGTTTGCTGCGGCTGAGACTCTTGCGCGTAAACAGAACCCGCAAGTGCGCACACAAACGCGATCCCTAAGAGCAAAGATTTGTTCATCTTCATGTCACCACCTCAACGCTGAAGCTTATGTTCCGTGTGTTTATGACGCCGGTGCTTTTTCCGGCGACGCAAGGTTCCGGGCATCACAAAGCCCGTGAAAAGCAAGTTGCAATGATCGCACAAAAGGTGATGGAAGCCAACCAGACGCAGCACGAAAGGCATCCTCTTATACCCTCTACGAATCCGCGTACTACCACATTTCGGGCACTTTTGGTCTATCATTAATCGTGATTTGGACCAGAGTCTTCCGGCTTCCTCTGGTGCGCGCCGTTGCCGGGCTTTAGCCGAGCCTTTAGCTTCCCAATCTCACGCTCGATCTTCTCGGTTCCGGCGACGCGAACATCCGCTTTAACCACGTCCTGATTGAGATAAAAGAGCGCGTCGCGGTAACGATCGATTGCACGGCGGTAATGGCCTTTGAAGGCCGAACGCTCTGCAAGCTCCACCCAGTGGGCCACTTTTACCGACGCGATGAACTCTTCTATCGCAACTCTCGACTCACTGAGATCCGCTTCATCCGGATAGATCCGTAACGCTGAATCGAGACAGTCGACGGCACGCGTGGCAGTCTCGATCTTGTCGAACGTGCGCGCGCGTTGTTGCGCTTCGTGTGTCAACAACTGCGACTGTCCTCTCGCCCAGGTTAACAAGTGATGCTTGTGCAAAGCACGGACGCGTTCCTGTCCAGCGCGAAGCGCGATTCCCTTCTCACTTCCATGACTGCCCGATCTGATCGCTTCGTCAGTGCTGGAGAGATAGTCGTGACACAATTGCGCTACGTCGAGATGCATCTCGGGAGTCGAGGCGGGACGGTCGGCAGCAGACGACTGTTTCTGAATCGCGCGCAGCGCAGCAGAGTGTAACGACGCGGAAAATCCTTTTTTCTGACTGCGGCTGCTTGAGCGAGAACGACTCGGCGGGTTTTGGCTGATGCCGTTCTCTAAAAGATAACGCGTCCACGCGCGTCGCATTACGACCTCGCGCGCTGATACCGCAACGAGAAGGACGACGCTCGCGGCGAGTCCGGCAGGCAGCCATGGCGCCTCATCGCCGCCGCTCACCAAAATCCACCAGAGTCCGAAGAACAACCCGACAGCGATCACGATCGCTGAGAGGAGGTAACCGGTACTGGAAGGCATGCGACCACGCGGCGCGCGAACGTGCAAGTCAGCAGGAGCACGCGAATGAGATCGCTGGCTTCTGGGGAAGAACTGATCCGCCGAGTTGTTTCCCAACTACTAACCTCAATAAGACGGTGCCATACTCCGGGGGGATGACCTCACAACGCTATCAGGGTAATAATAGTCGGCTTTTTTGGATTCCTCTGTCAATACGAGTTACTAACGCCAAAGGCGTTCGTTATGTTGGATGTTGCAAATAGGGCAACTAACGCCGCAGGCGTTCACTAATTTGGGAGAATATATACTTGACTAACCACGCGCTCGTTTTCTTAGGATTTACGTCGCCGACGCCTCACTGGCGTCCGATACTTTAGCAAATCTTTGTGCCTCGTATTCAGCATATAGGTCAACGCTTGAAATGAAATTCCGAGACTGCGAGCCGCTAGAGTCACACTGCCGTTTGCTTGCTCAAGAGCAGCCTTTATCCCTTCACGTTCCAGCGAACGTTTTTCATCACGCAGCCCGCGACCGGGAAGTAACTGCCCGCCTTCAATCACTGCTAAGTGTTCCCCAAGTTCGCGAAGCGTAGCTATCGCGGCTTCTGCCGATTGATTGCCACAGCCCATATATTCCGACAAGTCAAAGGCGCGTCGAAAAGCAAACAGAGCCGCGCCGCATCTCTTGAGACGGGCCAACGCTCTGCCATGCGTTATCAGAGCTTCGGCTAACCATCCGTGTCTGCCCGTCTTTTCCTGAATGCGTACTGCCGCTCGCGCCGCTTCCTCGGCTTCTGCGATGCGCCCCTGTTTGAGAAAGACACTGGCGCGAGTTTCATCAATGTGCGCTGCGGTTCCCGCGTCTCTCAGACGCACGAAGATGCGCCGCGCGCGGTCTAAGTGTTGATGCGCTTCTTCGCAGCGGTTGACGGTGAAGTAAACTAGCCCAAGTTGATTCTCGACAAAAGCTAAATACGGTTTGTGTTTCGCTCGCTCATAGTGATAACTCGCAGCCGCGTATTCGATTAGAGCGCGATCCAGATAATCACCACGCCGCTTTGATTCAAACAGATGACGGAGCACGGTTCCGAGTTCAAGGTGGTAACTGCCTTTTAACGTGTCATTATTGATTTTCTCAAACAGGATTGCATTCTTTAAGAGAACGCGTAATGCCTTTGTGTAACTCGCTGCCTCGCATTCCACGATTGCTAATCTCAGTACAGCTTTTGCCTTTACTTCATTCTGTGTAGACAAACGCGATAGTGCGTCATTGAGCAGATCGCGGGCTTCATTCAGTTCACCACTGCGCCAGTAGCATAGAGCGAGTTCTGTTTGTGCTTCTGCTATCTTCTTGCCGGAACTAAGTGACTCAAAGATCGTGAGGCTTTCACTGATTAGATTCTTTGCCTGTTCCTGCGCGTCCGCGATTTGACTTCTACTACTGAGCCATCCGGTTAACACTCCAGCCCGCAGCAACACTTCTGCCGCCGTGCTCGGCTCCAAGCCCTTCAAGTTCGGACGTTCACCTATACGCGTCCAGTAGTCGGCAAGCAGTCTCCGGGCTTGCTCATACTCGCCTTTGTACTCCAGCGCCTTCGCTGCTTGGCAATACAACTCGGCGCGACTATCGACACTAAGGTTTGGATTTTCTAATTCGCGCAGTAGTGAGGGCGGCAAGGTCATGTGAGAACTACTTTTACATTTGATGCAAGGAAAGAGGCTAAAGCACTCCGCGCGAATCTTACGCACTGGCTAACGCTCTTGCAAGAAGATTCAGGGCTGCTCTAGTGTGCTTACAAGATTCTTGTTAGCAACAAAATTCTTGTATTTCACACTAGGAGGCATCAAGTGAAAACCTTACGCCACATATGCGCCGCGTCGATTCTCGGCCTGACGATTGTTGTATCTGCATCGGCAGGCGATCTTCATGCGCCCGGCAAGGCATCAACTGGAACTAACACAACAACTGGAGCCAGTACTACCTCAGTCACAACGTCTGTAATTCTCACGATTGTTAGCCTGATTTACCGCTAAAGGCGCATTCAGCAACGTTCTGGAGAATGCCTCGCACTGGCGAGTAGGGAAAGATCTGTCTAACAAAGTCCTTGTACGAGATCAGAAAATTCGATTGTCGCTCGCGGCGTTGTGGGAGTTGGCTGGCGGCAGTTATAAAGCCGCTAGCCTCATCCCAAGCCCAGAATGTTGAGGCAGGGCGTCGCGAGTTGTAGCGGGGGGCGCGACGCCCTTCAAAGGGCGCTGCTGAATGTGGGTGTTTAGTAGCGCCCTCGTTTTCCTTACAAACATGGGCCACGCACGATTCAGACCAGAACGCTTAGCAGAGAAGCTATTGCAGATTCGCGAGGAGCTTGGCTTGTCTCAAAAGGAAATGGCGAAGCGGCTTGCAGAACTGGCGGGAATCAAAATCACTGACAAAAACATCTCCAAGTATGAGCGTGGCCGGAGCGTTCCCTTTATTGAAATTGTGCTGGCGTATGCTCGCGCTGCGAATGTCGAGATGAATGAGATCGTAGACGATGATCTGGAGTTGAATCTTTGAAATGACTTGGAGTGATCTTACTTCGTGGTGGGTTTCTTTTTCGCCCGCTTCCTTTGATTCTTTTTTCGTTCCTTGGCTTCCTCTTTTTCAACTTCCGATTTAGGAACGGCGACAACGGCACGGAATAACCTATCGAAGTTCTCAAAGGGCGTGCTTTCGGGCGCGGGTAATACGGGCGCTGGTTTCATGGTGGCCATGATAGCGCAATCAGGCCGCGAGTCGAAGGCGGCACTGAGCGTTAATTGCGCGCATTCTGTTTGTCAGAAGATTTGTCAGCCTTGGCACTTCCAGATCGCCAGAAAGATACATCACTTCCTTACCCTCGTAACGATCCTGCGAAGTGTAGTGAAGCCAGTACACGATCCGGCGCTGATTCTCAAATAGATGATGCTGTAGCGCGGCTTCATCGTATGTCACGACCCACGGTGCTCTTAACCTCACAATTCTATCGGCCAACGCGACGTGATCGGCAATCTCATAATTGTTGAGATACAGTTCATCGTTGGTGTTCTTGATGTATGGCGGATCGTAAAACGAAAGTGAATTACGCCCAAGTTGAGAGACGATCCTGTTAGTAAAATCCAAAGCATCAAGCTGATAAAGCCTAATCCTGGAATTGTATCTTGCAATCCTGCGAATGCGTTGGACCAGATTTGCTTTGTTGAATCTTGCATCAAGTGGCCAGTCACCATCTTGTTGCTGGCCACCTATAACGCCGCCATCAATTATTCCAGATCGATTAGTTCGGTTGAGAAAGAATGCAGCAAATCCTAGTGCATCAAGGTCTGCTGTTTCTCCGCGCTCATAGACCGCGCGCTGCCGCTTCCATTCGCGCATCGTGACGTTAACGCGCTCTATGCGTCGGCATAGCGTCTCGCAGTCGTTAAGCACCATATACCAGAAAGCATAGACGGGCCGACTCAGATCATTGATGTGAATTACAGAGGCGTATTCCTCAAAGAGAAGCGCGAGAGCGACTGACGCGCCGCCCGCATACGATTCTGCGTACTGAATATCACGCAGTTCGTTCGCTTCAATAAGGCGCATGATCACCGCAGCAAGGCGACGCTTTCCGCCGGGATATCGAAAAGGTGTGTAGAACGGCATGGCGGTAATTTTTATTTTCTCCCCTTCGTGGCCAGCGTTCTCCGCACACTTGCATGAACCGACCAAAGCGCGACGAAGAAAAGCTGCAAGTTATCCCATCCCGCACGAAGATCGCCCGCTGCGGGGAATATGTAGGGGCTGTGAACGTACTCATTCATAACAGAGAGAGATGCAGCGAGGTATTTATCTTTCTCTGCGGCAACGCGAACGGGCCGCGCTTGTTGCTGACTTAATTGATTACGCGTTACGAGGTCGCTCGCAATGTCTAGCAGTTTCGTTGAAAGTTTGGAGTCTATAGTTACCGTAGTGCCGACTCCCACGTCAGTAATATAAGCATCACAACTAAGTTCTACGAACACGCGAAAGAGCACGCTGACTGCATTTGTGTGACTCATTAAACTCAGACTTCTTAGCTCCGTTTCGATCTGCTGAACACGAGGCAGAGTAATCGCCAAAACGCAATCAGTCGGAATCAATTCATCACGAGGTGTTGGTGGTCTAAATTTCGAGACGCGTGGCTTTGTCTTCGGTGGCGCTGGAGTCGGCGCTGGTTTTGGAGACGGAGTAACCTTTACGCTTGCGGGGAGTTGCTTAGCGTAAACGCGCCGATCATCTATGTTGTAGATCTTTTTTGTCTTTGTCTGCCCGGAGATCAAGTCGTTTATAACGTACATTAAAGCCTTCGCAACTTTAGCTTCGGATGCGAGCAAGTTCATTTTTCCTTGACTCAGATCTACGCCTAGTTCCTTTCGCACTTCGGGCGTTCCCATTAGCCGCCTAAAGCTGGCGGTGGGAACCTTCTGTCTTTGCTCGGATGTGAGATCGCCACGAGTTTCAAGGAAGTCCAGTGCTTGTGTGTGAAGTTCCGGCAGAGTCGTTCGTGACAGGAACCGCGCTCTTTCATCTGCTCCCCATCTGACAATGCCGGCGCCTTGCTTCTCGCCACCGTGACGCAATTCGATCCAGTGTTCGGCTTCCTCTCGATCTTTAACTACGAGGCAGTGAATAGATGGAATTGGATTTTGAAGGTATCGTTTGCTGAGGTTCCGCATTTCCGCCAGTGCTTTAAGGGGGAAAGCACCGACTAGCCATTGAGGATTCTCTAATGCACGAAGGGCAACCAGTCGCCGGTTGCCCTCAAGTACGATGTAACGAGTTCCCGATGGCATAACGATAGGAAGCTCTGCGAGGTTTGGGCCATACTTCGCTATGTCTTCGGCCAACTTTAGAAGTTTGTCACCCTGACGACGGGCGATCTCACGTTGTGCTTCGCGCTGGCCGCTTTGAGGTTGAGGAAGTCGCCAGTTTTTTAGATCAACTTGCAGCGCCGCAACCGCAATCGGCAATCTTTCAGCCATGCACGATTACTCCTCGTTTTTGCAATTGTGAAGAACGTGTGAAAAACCGTTTGCCTCTGCCCTGCCGCTTTTGCGGCAGAGCCTTTAGGATTGGCATAGATCGAGCTTGGCCAGTGAGTTCAGCGTACGTCAGACGACGACCGATCACCTGTCCGGCAACGATTGAGAATCTTTCGCTGTCAGTGAGTTTGCTGTTGAATCGGAAAGCCTGTTCATCCAAATAGCGGAAAAGTGAAACGGCTCAACGCTGATATAGGTGCCACCTAGACCACGCTTTAGAAGCGGCCAAAAACTTTCTATTCCGTTTGTATGAACATTGCCCTCTACGTATTTCTCAGCATGGTTGATCACGTTGTGAATGTAATCATAGTTAAGATCGTTGTACGATTTGAGCGCGTCACTATAGACCATCGATCCGGCTTCAACGTGCGTGTTGATCTCGCGGCGCAGAGACTTGCGTTTGACGTTCGCCACAACCATCGGGCGGACTTCGCCATGTCTTTCGAGTAGGCCCATCACCGCGACTTTTCCCATGCCGCCAGTGCCGCGGATCTTCCGCGCTTTGTCGGCTCTGTGCATGTTGCGAGCCTTGCCGCCAATAAAAGTCTCATCTACTTCAACGTGTCCACCTAGCTTTTCGAATGAGCCAACGCGCATCGCCAACCGGATACGCTGTAGCATGTGCCACGCGGACTTCTGAGTGATGCCCAAGTCTCGCGCGATCTCGCATGAACTAACGCCGTTCTTGCAGTTGGCGATCATCCACATAGCCATCATCCACTTATCAAGGCCCAGCGGGGAATCCTCGAAAATGGTTCCTACCTTGACAGTGAATTGCGCTCTCGGATGCTTGCTGTAGCACTTCCAGCGGCGTTGCTTGGCGAGGTACGTGACCTTCTCAGAACCGCATGAGGGACAAGTAACTTTACCGTCCGGCCAGCGAACGTCTACCATGTACTGCTGGCAGTTGTCAGGATTGGAAAAGAAGATGATTGCTTCCTGTAAGGTTTTCGGCGTTTCCATGTTGAGAATATACGCCAATCCGCGTGGTTAATCAAGTATATAATTCCCCTAATTTGAGCCCAGTGGTTGGAGCGTAGCGACAACCTGGGTTAACGAGCATAATGCCGCGCAACCCTGAAAGGGTTTCGCGATTGCCGAACCCTTTCAGGGTTGATACCGAAAATTTCTTCGGATCCCCAGGGTACTCGCTTCGCTCGAACCCTGAGCTAACATTAGCCAACGCGTTCGGCGTAAGAAAACCAACAAATAGTAAGTGTCTTCGGCGTTAGGGAACAAAAAACATGAACGAGAAACAATTCGACAACAAAGTGGCTTTCGTTACGGGCGCGACGTCGGGAATCGGGCAAGCGTGTGCAATTGCTTTTGCAGAGGCTGGGGCGAAGGTCGTTTGCGTCGGCCGCAAGGAAGACGCGCTCAAAGAACTCGAACAGACGATCGGTGAAGCAGGATCGGAACCGCTAACAATCCGTGCCGATCTCGCTCGTGAAGGCGAAGCAGAGCGCGCGATCCAGCACGCAATCAGCGTCTTTGGCGGCATTGACGTGCTGGTCAACGCGGCCGGACACATCAGCAGCGGCACGATCGAAAACACTTCGCTCGACGCCTGGGACGACATGATGAACGTCAACGTGCGCGTCGCATTTCTGTTGATGCAAAAGGCGCTGCCGAGCCTAATCGAGCGGCGTGGCAACGTCGTAAACATCTCGAGTGTCACGGGGCTGCGCGCGTTTCCGGGTGTGCTCGCGTATTGCGTGTCGAAAGCAGCATTGGACCAGTTAACAAGATGTGCGGCGTTGGAGCTGGCGGCGAAAGGCGTGCGCGTGAACGCTGTTAATCCGGGCGTCGTGGTGACGCAGATTCACAAACGCGGCGGCATGAGCGAAGAAGCTTATGCGGCGTTTCTCGAACACTCGAAGAGTACCCATCCGTTAGGCCGCACCGGACGTCCGGAAGAGATCGCATCGCTGGTTCTTTATCTCGCATCCGACAACGCCTCATGGATCACGGGCGCAACCTATTCCATCGACGGTGGTCGTGCTCAAACGTGTGCCCGGTAAGAGACAACGGGCTGATATACTGCCGCTCCAATGAGCACCCCACCACCGACAATCGTGATCCGCACTACGCCGCGTATCAGCGCGATCCGGCTCGTACTCGCAATCTTTGCCGGACTGGTTGCACTGTTCCTCGGACTGCTGGTTTTGCTGCTGATCGGTATTGAGACCGGACCAGTAGCTCTGTTGCTCGGTTTACTCGCAGCGACAATCCCGGTGCCTATCTACGTCGCGCTGGTCTTGTGGATCGATCGCTATGAAGCCGAGCCACTCTGGATGCTGACCACTGCTTTCTTCTGGGGAGCTCTATTCGCGACCTTCTTCGCCTTCCTTCTGAACACAGGTACCGCAGGCATCGTCACCATCATGAGCGACGCCAAAGCGGGCGAAGCGTTCGCGGCCGTCATCTCTGCGCCCATCGTTGAAGAGACAGGCAAAGCCCTAATCCTCTTCATCTTTTTCTTCTGGAAAAAAGACGAATTCGACGGCGTCCTGGATGGAATCGTTTACGCCTCGATGGCCGCGTTAGGCTTCGCGATGACTGAGAACATTCTTTACTACGGCCGCGCCGCGCTCGGCGGCGGTGGCTCGTTAACACTCACACTCATCATCCGTGGATTCTTTGCGCCGTTCTCTCACCCGCTGTTCACGAGCCTGACAGGCATCGGACTCGGACTCGCCCGGCAGTCGACCAACATCGCAGTGAAGATACTGACTCCGATTGTCGGTCTCTTGATGGCAATCTTCATGCATAGCATTTGGAACGGCTCGGCAGTGTTTGGCGGTGGCGCTATTTTTCTTCTCACTTATATCGTCGTGATGATTCCCGCTTTCATCATCATGCTCATCGTGATCGGCTTCGCACTGCGACGCGAAGGACAAGTGGTGCGCGAGCATCTGGTGATCGATCTCGAGCGCGGTTTTCTAACACCTGAAGAGTACAAACAACTCGGCTCGATTCTCGGAAGGATGGGTTCGTCGTACAACGCCTTCTCGCGCAGCGGCATGAAGGGTTGGCGCGCGCGCAGGCGTTTCAATCAACTGGCGAGTGAGCTGGCGTTCCATCGGAGCCGCGTGGCGCGTGGCGTGTACGCGGCAGAAGAGGATGTGCTCTCGCAGGAAACAGCTTACCTGCATGCGTTGCAGGGTCTTATCAATGAACTCCGGGGACGTTAGCTTGCACTCCTCCCGCAATAGTGCTCGCTGCCCGTCTAGTTTCTGGCTTATACTTGGCGCGGTTGCGCAGTCATTTCATCAGAGCTGAAAGCTCGTGAGAATCCAACTTCTACCTAGCACCTTTGACGCTCAGGGAGTCGCGACCCTTGAGCAACGGTTGACTTGCTTCTTAATCGACGACTGCGTGGCGGTTGACGCGGGCAGTATCGCCATCGCTACCAATAACGAGCAACGGTCGAAAGTCAGAGACATAATCGTGACGCATCCTCACATGGACCACGTCGCGAGCCTCCCGATCTTTATCGACGATCTTTATCCGACCCTGAAAGAGCCGGTGCGCATCTATGCCACCGAAGAGGTGATCGGCCTCCTCGAGCGCGACGTTTTCAACTGGAACCTTTACCCGCGCTTTTCTGATCTGAAAAACGACTATGGGCCAGTGATGGAATACATTGCTATTCCCATCGGCGAACCGTTTCGAGTGGCCCACCTGAACGTTGTTGCCGTTCCCGTGAATCACATCGTGCCGACGATTGGTTTAGTCGTGTCGGATGGACAGAAGAGTGTTGCCTTCAGCTCAGACACGGCGGAGACCGAAGAGTTCTGGAAGATAGTCAATGCGATGAAGGGACTGGATGCATTGCTGATCGAGGCTTCATTTCCGGATCGCATGGCGAAGCTGGCCCACGTTTCTCGTCACTTCACACCCGCGTCTTTGAGCCAGGAATTGAATAAGTTAACTCACAACGGCATGGACATTATGGCCGTGCATCTCAAACCAACCTACCGCGAAGAGATAATCGAACAGCTCAGCGCGTTGAATATTCCGAAATTGAAAGTGATGGAACCGGGCAGGGTTTACGAGTGGTGAGGACTCAACGGGCCAAACGATCGAACTGAACCGGCTCAAATTCCTTTTCCACATGCTCGCCGTCTACGCCCTGGAGCGACACGCGGCCGCTTGGGAGCAACTCTTTGACGAAGAAGGTGCGCTCATTCCGGTCGCGACCGGGCATGAGCTCAGCCCTGAACGTCACCGGCATTCCCGGTCTGGCCCAAACGTCGCTCGGTTTCTTTGCGGTCTGCACGTTCCTTCTTTTCCAGTAAGCACTAACAGCGCTGATGGCTCCGGCGCCGAGAGCGATTCCACCCAGAAGCCACCGTGTACGCTTTGTCATAACTATTCGCAGAGCGGATCAAGCCGGGCGGTGATCGTCGGCAATCCGCTAAGGGCACGATCCGCGTTTAGTGGCGTGAAGCTCGCCCAATCCGCGGGTACGTTTGCTTCCGAGAACACTGCTTCGACCGGGCACTCCGGAACACACGCGTCGCAGTCGATACACGTCTCGGGATTGATCACGAGCATGTCGTCATCGAGATGAAAAGCCTCAACTGGACAAACAAGCGCGCAATCAGTGTAACGACAATTCACGCACGGCTCGGCCACGACGTAGGTCATTGAACTTTGGCTCCTTGAACGGAAAGGTTTGAGAAACTCTCACGCGAATCTTAACCAGAAACGACACGAGAGACAATAAGAGGTTCAGAAGTCTTTGTGTCTCTTTGTGGCTGAATGTACAATTAGCTCGTTTACCTGCTGTTATAGGTTCGGAAGTAGCAAAGTCCTCTGTCCTCGGATGAAGACCTGTTCATAACGCTACTTCGAAAGACTCAGAACACAATTCAGCTTTAGACGATGATCACTGGGAAGCATCTCTACCTGTCCGTCAAAACTGCGATCCGGGAGTTGAAAGGACGGAGGCGCGATCAGGCAGCATTCTTGGTTGCGGCGCTTTGCTTTTCTGGTGGGTTCGCGCTCTCCCGCAAGTTCATCCCTGATTTCAATACTGACGGATGGATCGCACGGTTGCAGATTGCTTTATATGTCATTGGGGCAATCGCTTTTGTTTACGGAGCAGTGCGCGTCTGGCGGCTGGTTAATCCGACGGAGCTGGCACCGGCCAAAGATCGTCCTTCCGCGATCAAAGGACCGATGGCATTCACTGAAGCGGACGGCGAGTTGTTTCGCAAGCTGGGACGCGAAAGCGAACTGCAAAAGCTGTTGGGATTGGTGCTGGACGATCAGGTCCTCATGGTCGTGGTCCGTGGAGCCTCCGGTGCCGGTAAAACCTCGTTGCTGCGTGCCGGTCTAAAGCACATTCTCGGTGATGGCGTGGTCTTTCATTACTGGGAAGCCGTACCGGCTGAACCTGACAAAGGATTGCTGCGCGCCATTCAGGAAAGATGGCCCGAAGGCGCGACCA
>Ga0126311_10001021_pt1 | contig 13210 bp, 11 predicted proteins | sample Plot61_FD_92539 | JGI IMG/M metagenome (GOLD analysis project Ga0126311, IMG submission 92539) | Serpentine soil microbial communities from UC McLaughlin Reserve, CA, USA - Plot61 | ecosystem: Environmental > Terrestrial > Soil > Grasslands | place: USA: UC McLaughlin Reserve, Lake County...
CCTCCCGCGCCCTGCGCGCGCGGCCCCACGCCACGGACGACTGTCGAAGGCGAAGCCGTCGCGATGAGCCCCGGCACGACCGCGAGCGCGAAGGCCGCGAGCGACGCGCACACGAGCGCGAGCGACGCGACGCGCCTAAAGCCGCGCGCGTCGGCCCCCCCTTCCCTTGCTTTGTGTGAATCGGCGTCCACGTTATTTCGCGAAGAGGTCTGTGTGCGACTTCGGCGTCGGCTCACGGCCGAGGTTTATGTGGCACTTGGCGCAGGCGTAGTCCGCGTCCTTCTTCCTCTGCTCGACCTCGTCGAAGATTATCTTCTTCGAGCCCGCGCTCTTGTTCGTGTTGCCGTGGCAGCTCGAAGAGGCGCACGTCTTGATGGGCACGAGGTCGAACCCGGCCGTCAGCTTGTCCGAGGAAGTTATGAAGATGTGACAGGCCGTGCAGCCCACTTTGACGTGATCCGCCTTCTCGTGCCTGAAGGTCGCGACGCTCCGCACGGCCCAGTGCGCGAGCACGTCGGCGTCCGTGACGGCTTTGACCGAGGGGTTCGAAGCGTCCGCGTCAACCTTCGCGGGCGCGCCCGCGTATCTCACGCCGGCGACCGGGGGGAGAAGCTTGTGGCAGCCCGCGCAGTCGTTCGAGCGCGGGGCCTCGCCGCCCTCCTGCCAGTGGCAGCGGAAGCAGGAGTCGTGACCGCGCGGCGAGGTCTTGAACATCCCGCGCTTGAGCCAGAAGGCTTCGAGGCCGAGCGCGTTCGACTTCAGCCCGTCGGGCGGCTTCGTGACGTACTCCTCGGGCGCGTCGCCCGCGGGCTGGTAGGTCTCGTGGCAGATGGTGCACGCGTCCACGCGCCTGTCTTCGGCGGCACGCGGAGCGAACGACGCGCGCACGAAGCCGAACGCGTTCGCCGCGGGCGGCACGGCGCGCGCCATCACGTCCTGATGCCGGTCGTGCGGGAAGTAAATCTCGAAGTCCCCGCGGCGCGTCTTCGCCTTCGCGGATTTGGCGAACGCGTCCTCGGGGTTCTCGAACGGGAAGCGCGCGTCGGCGCGCGGCGAGACCTGCGTGTGGCAGACCGTGCAGATGGCCGGCCGCGCGCCGACGAAGAACTGCTGCCGGTGGCATTCGATGCAGGACGCGTGTTCGGGGTAGTCCGTGATGTCGGGGAACGCCGACTCGGCCGCGCGTACCCGAGTCCAGTTCTCGCTCGGGCTCTTGTGGCACGAGTCGCAAGCCTTCCGGTGCTGCGAAGTGGCGTGTAAGAACTTCGTGTAATCAACACGCGGCCGCGCCTGTGCGCGCGAGGGCGCGCGCCTACGCGTCTGCCGCGCGCGACGCTGCTGCGGCTCGAACGCGGCCGACGCGGGACGCGCCGCGGGCCACGCGCACGCGAACAACGCCGCGGCCGTAAGCGCGAGCAAACCAGCGAGCGTCTGTGTCCGTTGCCTCATCGAGCGTGCGTCAACTAATTACACTGTCATTTCCCCACTCTTCACTTCGTCGCGGCGGCGGGCTTGGGCGCGGTCAGCTCGACCGTGACCGAGTAGAGCAGCCGCGAGAGTTGCGGCGCGGTCGTCACGGCGCAGTCCCAGACTAGCCCGTCCGCGCCGAGCGGCAGAAGGTTCGAGACGTAGTATGAGCCCGGCTTCAGGCTCGTGAAGTAGGCCGTGCCGGTCTCGTCGGTCATCACGGAGGCGGCCGCGCCCCCCAACTTGACCGCGGTATTTTCGAGCCAGGTCTTCTTGCGCTCGTAGTACGCGGTGCGCTCGTCCTTCAAAGGGAAGTAGACCGTCACCCAGCGGAGCGCGAGGCCCTTGTTCTTGTACTTGCGAAAGCCTTCTTCATAAGCGCGCTTGAACTCGGGCACGGTCTCGACGGCCTTCGCGTACTCGGCCTCGTACTCGGGGCAGTAGAGCGAGTCGCAGTCGTGCCCGCCGAGCCACTTGCGAAGCTCCGGGCTCGCGGTCTTGAAGAAGTCTTCGCGCCGCGGCGGGGCCGCCCAGTTCGCGTCGAGCGCCGGGGCGGCGCTGCGTTCGAGCAGGAAGAAGCGCTTGCGGCGCACGGGAGTTCCCGACGAGTCTTTGACGGTGAGGCGTATGCCGACGGGCTCGCCCGAAGGGTTCTGCGCTTCGGCCTTGACGCCGGGCGGGAGCGTCGTCTTGCAGACGCCCGCGCGCGGGGTCTGTGCGCGGGCGGCGCACGCGCAGACGCACGCGGTGGCGAAGGCCAGCGCCGCCCCCGACGCGAAGGCGCGCACACCCCTGAGTGAAAACATAAGCCTGTCGGGTCTCACATTTCCTCGGGTTCGGACTTCGTTTCCGTGAAGCGCGACGCGGGCGCGCGCCTTCAGTCGGTCGGAGACTTCTTCGCGCCCTTGCCCGAAGAATTGGGTGACTTGGCGGCGCGGCGCGCGTCCTCGACTTCGGCGCGTAGCTGCGGGAGTTGTTCGTAGTCGGGCTTGGCCTTCTCAAGTTTTTCGAGAGTCGCCTCGGCCTCGTCGAGGCGCTTGGTTTCGATGAGCATGCGCGTGAGGTTGTGAAGGGTCGGGAGGTGTGACGGGTCTGTTTCGAGGTTGCGGCGCAGCTCGGAGATGGCCCTGTCCTGCTGCGGAGGCGTGCGCATGAAGTATGTGACGGCCAGCTCGGAGCGCACGTCGAGGTCGTCGGGGCGCAAGGCGTTGGCGCGCGCGAGGAAGACGGCCGCCTCGTCGAACCCGCCCACGTCCATGTAAGCCATCGCGGCCTTCAACTGCGCGTCGAAGTCCTTCGGCGACTCCTCGGCCGCGCGCGCGGCCGCGTCCGCGGCGGACTTGAGGCGCTGCTCCTCGCCGCCCGCCGCGCCGCCGCCCGCGCCCGCGAGCGCCGGGTGGCCTCCGGGCAGAACGCCCGCCGCGGCCTCGGGCCGCGTCTGGTTGATGTGAACTACCAGGTGGAAGGCTATGACGTAGCCGAGCAGCAGCCCGACGACGCCGAACAGGATGTTCTCTCTTGTCATTTCAAAATGGGTGATGAGTGATGAGTGACAAGTGATGAGAAGGAAGGCAGACGCCGTCTTCTCTTATCACTCATCACTCATCACTCATCACTTATCATGCGTAAGAGTGCAGGCCCGGCAGCAGGTAGCTGACGCCGAGGTACGTGAAGACTATTAGAAGGAAGGCGATGATGGCGAAGTAGGCCGAGGCCCGCCCCGTCCAGCCGCGCGAGATTCGCACGTGGAGGAAGCCGCCGTAGGTCAGCCACGCCACGAACGCGCCCGTCTCCTTCGAGTCCCACCCCCAGTAGCGACCCCAGGACTCGTTCGCCCAGACCGCGCCCGTCATCAGGAGGAGCGCGAGCCCCGCGAAGGTGACGCCGCCCGTCTTGTACATGAGCGAGTCTATCTTCTCGCGCTCGGGCAGCGCCTCGCGAAGCTTCTCCGTCTTGAAGCTGAAGATGATGACGAAGAGCGTGCCCGCGAACGCCGTTATCAGCGCGGCCAACTCTACGGGGTTCGCGTTGAGGCTCAGGAACATCTGTTCCTGCCTCTCGCCGACGACGCGCGCGGCCTCACGTTCGAGCACGGACGGGTCGAGCGTCGCGGCCTGCGCGGGGGGCATGCCCTGTTGCAGCGCTATCCACGTGCCGAAGGTTCGGTACTGCGACGGGCTGACGCAGGCGGTCTCCGCGGGGCGAGCGCCCTCGCACGCGGAGACGTGCTTGAGCGTCTTCACCTGATAGACGAGGCATACGACCGCGAGCGCCTGCGCGACGAGCGCGGCCTTCAGGACGTGATGGCCGAGCCTGCGCGCGCTCACGTCCGCGTAGAACAGGTACCGGCAGAAGAGCGCTATCACTCCCGCGAGCAGTACGCCCGACGCGGCGAGCAGCCAGCCGACGTACGGAAGCTCCGCGCGCAGCGGCAGAGGCATGCGAGGCGGCAGGAAGACGGCCGCGCCGTACGAGCCGACGTTGGCCGTCGCGAAACTCCAGAACACAGACCCCACCCAGAGGACGCCCCCCTTGTTGACCGTCGCGATGACGCCGAACGCGAAGATGCTGGCGAAGACCGCCATCGACTCTGTCTTCACGCCGTCCTTCAGAAGGTAGCAGACGGCCGCGGCGAAACACACGAGCGCGATGCCGTAGGAGAGCGACGCGATGCCGACGTGTATGGGCCGCCAGTAGGAGTCGAGCACGGGCTGTAGGCCGTGTATGTCGTCGCCTATGAATCGCGCGAGGATGAGTATGAGCGCGGCGAGCGGGAGGCTGACCGCGCCGAGGAAGCGGAAGTTCTTCCTGTGCGCGATGAGCAGCGTCGTTATCCCGGCGCCGAAGGCGAAGGCGAGCGAGAGGTCGTAGAGGTTCGCGAACGGGATGGCGCGGAAGACCCAGGGCCACTCGGCCTCGGGCTTGCCCTGCTGCAACCAGATGGTCACGTCGTGCTCGCGGTACGCTATCCAGCGCACGAGCCAGCTCCCGAGGTTCATCATCACGCCGACGGTCGCGCTCCCGATGCCTATCTTCTCGAAGAGCGAAGAGGGCGCGTAGAGGTTGGTCAGGTAGAAGACCGCCGCGATGAGGTACCCCGCGAGCGCGAGCATCATCAGCGCGCCGTCCGTGCTGAAGTGCTCGGGCCCGACCTTCATGCGCAGGAGCATAAGCGCCGCCGCGCCCAGCAGCGCGATTGCCGCGGGGAGGTACGACGTGAGCCTCGCCCCCTTCAGATTCAACTCCGGCGCTGACGCGAGCGTCGGCTGCTTTAGAACTTCGCTCATGACTTTTTCACCTCGAAAGGTTCTCCGCCCGTGGCGGCCACCAACTTCTTGAAACGGTCGCCGAAGCCCAACTGGTTGCGGTTGGTGTTCCCGCCCAGCACGACCTCGTAAGCGCCCCTTCCCTTCTCCTCAATGAGCGCCCAGACGCGCTGGTGCGAGGAGAAGAAGACGTGCGCGAGCGTCAGCGCCAGAAGCGCGAAGCCCACGTAGACGATCGTGGAGCCTGGGTCTTTCTGCACGGAGAGGATGTGTGCCTTCGGGGCCTTCTCGAAATCTACGAGCCGCCACGTGTAGCCCGCGACGGGCTGCTTCGCGAACGGCGCGCGCTCCGCCATCTCGGGCGTGAACGCGAAGGCGCGCGTGGCCTTCCCGCCCGGCGGCGTGACGGCGAGCGTGGCGGCGGGGTTGTTGTAAGTCCCCTCCTGCTCTCCGTCCTCGCCGCCGACGCTGAAGTTCGCGGAGAAGTCTTTGAACTCGACGAGCGTCCCGTCCGAGAGCGTGGCCTTGCCGTTGCGCGGCATGTTCAGCTCTTCGGACGCGCCGCCCGCCTGCGGCGTCACGCGCAGCTTGACGCCGCGCGCCTTGCCGTTGGCGATGAAGCTCGCCTGGAAGAAGCGGTAGCCGCGGTAGTCGTACGGCGCGTTCAGGTGGACGACCGCGTCGCGCTCGCCGTAGTCGGGGTCTTTAATCTTGATGCGCGTGTACCAGTCGAGCGTGTTGTCGGACATGATGGTGCCGTCCTTGCGCATCAAGGTCTGCTCGATGTCCGTGCACTCGACCTGAAACGGCATCTGGTAGACGGCGCGCGAGAGCTGGTCTACGTTGAAGACCGTCTCGGTCATCTCGTCGGAAGTCATGCCCGGCTCTAAGGGCATCTGGCCCGTGCGCCCGAACTGCGCGGTCAGGAAGCCGCCCGTGAAAATCGTCAGCAGCGCGACGTGGACGCCGTACGCGCCGAGGCGGTTTATGACGCCGCGCTCGCCGAAGACGAAGGTCTTGCCGTTCTTCTCGGTCACCCGCGTCCCGAGTCGCACGGACTTCATCGCCGCGACGATCTTCCCGACGACCTCCTCGCGCGTCGCGGCCTGAAGCCTGACGTTCGCGCTCTGCTCCTGCCCGCGCAGCCAGTACGCGCCCGCGTCGAGCTTCTTGCGCGCGACGTATGTCCACGCCGACGGGAAGCGGTCGATGGAGGCCAGTACGATGTTGAGCGAGAGTATGAGCAGGAGGCCGTTGAAGTACCAGACGTGGTAGATGTCGAAGAAGCCGAGCTTGCCGTATAGGAACTTCTGCGCGGGCGTGAGCGCGGCGAAGTACTTGTCGAACCCGTCCACGTTCTGCTGCACGATGAGCATGCCGACCATGCAGGCCGCCGCGAGCAGCATGAGCAGCGTGACGCCGAACTTGACGCTGCTGAGAAGGTTTAGAGCGCGCGTTATGAGGGACGCGGACTCGGCGGCGGCCGCGGGGGCGTTCGGCACGCGGACTTCGGTTTTTGTCTCTTCTATTGCTGACATGGTGAATGGCGGAGTTCCGAAAGATGCGTGCGGCGGGCCGCCGGCCCTGCCGGTCAGGGAAACTCTTCTGGCTGCGTCTCGAATGATAACCAATGACGCCTTCGTCGGCAACTTCCGTCCCGACAATCTGACAGTGCGCGCGCCACGCGCCAAAAATACTTCGACGCCGCGCCGTGTGCTATCATCCGGCGCGTATCGCGCGGCGACTTGAATTTCGCATTTTAAACACGACCGCCTTCATCCGCTTTCGAACGATGTCAAAGAACTTTCTCATCTGCGCCCTCGGAATCGCGCTCGGCTTCGTCCTCGGCTTCTTCATCACTAACGCCGTCGCGCCCCCGCCCGCGCCCGCGCCGTCCCCCTCCGCGCGCGCCGCGGCAGACTCGCAGGCGGGCCCGCTCAGACCCGAGCAGGTGTCCGGCGACCTGCCGCAGGGCCACCCGCCCGTCGGCGACGACGAGGGAGGCTCCGACGGCGGAGGCTCGGCCGCCTCGACTTCATCAGAGGCGCAGGCCGCGATGGACAAGGCCGACCGCGCGCCGACGGACTTCCAGGCGCAGCTCGACGCCGCGAGAGTCTTCTACGGCCTGCACGACTACGGCAATGCGGTGGGCTACGGCAACCGCGCGCTCGAACTCAAGTTGAATGACTTCGACGCGCTCGTGCTCGTCGGCAACGCAAGGTACGACTTGAAGGACTTCGGGGCGGCCGCCACCTTCTACGAGCGCGCGCTCAAAGTCCGGCCCGACTCGGCCGACGTTCGCACAGACCTCGGCAACACGTACTTCAACCGCGAAGACTACGACCGCGCCGTCGCCGAGTACCGCAAGTCGGTCGCGATAGACCCCGACCACCTCAACAGTTGGAAGAACCTCGCCGCCGCCGCCCTGCGCAAACGCGACAAGCCCCTACTCTCCGAAGCCGTCGGGCAACTCTCGCGCATAGCGCCGCAGAACGAAGAGACGGAATCCTACCGCCAACAACTATCCCAAATGCCCTAGCCCCGCGCCGCCGCGCGAGCGCGGGTCACGCCCACCTCAAAGCCGATGTCATGAGTCAGCGGAAGGACTTCATCCACGCGACGCAGCCTTCGAGGTGTGCGCGCATGGCTTCGGGCGTGTCGTGGTGTATGCGGCCGTGGCCGGGTAAGACCCATTCGAAGCGGTGGCCGAGGAGCCGCTCCATCGAGTGCGTCTGCACGTCCCATGAGTACCAGCAGGCGGAGCGGAAGGCGGTGAGCGTGTTTCGGGTGGGCGACCAGGCGAGGTGGTCACCCGTGAAGAGGTACTTGTCCCGGTAGAGCAGGACTGCGTGGCCGCGGGTGTGGCCGGGCGTGGGGATGACGAGGAGCGAGTCGTCCAGGCGGACGGCGTCGGTGCCCTCGACGACGCGCTCGACTCCGTGGCGCGCGGCGTTGTCGTCCTTGTGCATGACGCGCCCGGCGCGGAAGTGTCGTGCGAACTTGTCCTGGTCTGCAACGTCGTCGCGGTGCGTGAGGAAGATTGTGCGGACGCCGCCCATGTCTTCAATCTTGCGGACGAGCGGGCGCGTGAAGCGCGGCGAGTCCACGAGGACGTTCCCGCCTTCTGACTCGGGACGGGTGACGAGGTAGCTCCACGCGCCGAAGCTCGACTCGGAGGTGAAGCCGCAGAAGTATACGTTCGCGTCAACGCGGTCGGGGAAAGCCTCGACGCCCCTTCGCGCGTCGTAATCGCGCGTCGTGCCGATTGAAGCGGTGGGGCAAGCGACCAGAGCCTTGAGCGCTCCGAGCACTTCCGCGTCGCCCGCGGGCTGGCGGAAGACGCTCGACTGTTCGCCGTGGTCGCGGAAGACTCCGGGCGCGATCTGCCTGCACGCGTCGCAGTCTATGCAACTGTCGTCCACGTAGAAGTCGCCCGGCACGTTCTCCGCCAGACGCCTCGAAGGGTTCGCCATGCGGACAGTTTATGGCCCGGCGTCGAAAGTTCAAAGCACGCCCGCGCGCCGCCGAAGTCGCGACTGTTGACGGCCCACGCGGCTCAAACTAAAGTAGCTCAAACCTCGCTGGCGGTCGGAGAGTGGGCCTCGTGGACGAAACCTTCGCAGACGACCTGGACGCGGTAGCCAGAATCGACGCCATCCCTAAAATCCTCGAAGTCGTGTGCCGCACGACGGGCATGGGGTTTTCGGCCGTCGCGCGCGTGACCGAAAAACGCTGGATAGCCTGCGCCGTGCGCGACGAGATCGAGTTCGGGCTCAGGCCCGGCGGCGAGCTACAGATAAAGACCACCATCTGCGACGAGATACGCGAGTCGCGCGAGCCCGTCGTCATCGACCACGTCGCGGAAGACTTGAACTTCTGCAAGCACCCGACGCCGAAGATGTACGGCTTCCAGAGCTACATCTCCGTCCCCATTGTCCGCCCCGACGGCCGCTTCTTCGGAACGCTCTGCGCCATAGACCCGAGGCCCGCGCTGCTGAACACGCCCGAGACCGTCGGCATGTTCAGGCTCTTCGCGGAGCTTATCGCCTTCCACCTCGACACGCAGGAGCGCCTGAAGGTGAGCGAGTCGGCGCTGCTCGACGAGCGGCAGACGGCGCAGCTTCGAGAGCAGTTCATTGCGGTGCTCGGCCACGACCTGCGCAACCCCCTGAACGCGATACGCGTGGGCTCGGAGCTTCTGCGCATGACGCGGCTCGACGAGCGGGGCGAGCCCGTGCTCGCGCTGATAGAGAAGAGCGCGGCGCGCATGACCGGCCTCGTCGAAAACATTCTCGACTTCGCGCGCGGCCGACTCGGCGAAGGTCTCAAGTTGAACCTGACCGACGACGAGGGACTTCGGACGACTCTCGAACAGGTCATCGAGGAGGTGCGGGTCGCGTGGCCGGGCCGCGAAGTCAGGAGCGAGTTCTCGCTCGGCAGCCCCGTGCGCTGCGACGGCGCGCGCCTCGCGCAGATGTTCTCGAACCTGCTCGCGAACGCGCTCACGCACGGCGACTCGAACGGCCCCGTGTGGGTCAGCGCGCGTTGCGACGACGGAGGCGGCTTCGAGCTGTCGGTCGCGAACCCCGGCGAGCCCATCCCGCCCGACATAACGCAGAGCCTCTTCCAGCCCTTCACGCGCGCCAACGCGCAGCCCGGCCGCGAGGGCCTCGGCCTCGGCCTCTACATCGCCTCCGAGATAGCCCACGCGCACGGCGGCACGCTCGAAGTCGAGTCCTCCGCCGAGGAGACGCGCTTCACCTTCCGCATGCCCGGTTTGAAAGGATGAATAAGAGGGTGCCGGGTTTAAGGTTCCGGGTTCTGGTTTAAAGCCAAAACCCAGAACCTACAGCGGCGTTCACTCGGGCGCGACTCCTCCCTGGGAGCGCGGGCATCCCTGCCCGCCAAAGCGTGCCACAGCACGCTTGAAGAAGAAGCGCCCTCATTCAATCTCGAATGAAGGCGCTTCTCAGTCTTCGCGCCTGCGGCGCTCAATGCGGGCAGGGATGCCCGCGCTCCCGGCTTTAAGGGTCGCATCCATCTGCACGCCGCTATAAAATGCAACACCCTTCCTCCCCTTCACCCTTCCCTTTTACTTGCCGAGTCCTTCGACGATTATCTCGGAGAGGCGTGACATGAGGAGGAGCGCGGGGTTGTCGGGCGTCCAGTCGGGCTCGGGCATGTCGTCGCAGGTGACGGCGAGCGCGATGCGGCCGCGCGCGTGGTAGGCGATGCCGACGTTGCTACGGAGGGCGTCGAGCGCGCCCGACTTCGTAGAGGTCTCGACGTTCCAGAGCCTTCGGAAGATTCCGAGCTTCGGCTGCTCCTGCTTCAGGAGTTCAATCATCTCCTTCGACGCGGCCGCGCTCACTACCTCGCCGCGCTCAAGCTTCTCCATGAGTGTGACCATCTCGTGCGGCGACGTGCGGCCGAGGCCGAAGCGCTTGTTTGATTCGACCTTCCCCTCGCGGCTCTCGCCGCCGCCGCCGACCCGCCGCATGATGCGAGTCTGTTTGAGGCCGAGCGACTGCATGCGCTCGTTGACGGCGTCGGTCGTGAGGGAGTCGAGCACCATGTTGGTCGCGGTGTTGTCGCTCACGGTCATCATCAGCGCCACCGCGTCGCGAAGCGTGAGGCGCAGCCCGTCGGTCAGGTTCGGCAACACGCCCGAGCCCCCGTACCTCGCGGACTTGCCGAGCACTAACTCGTCCGTCCACTTCGCGCGCCCGTCGGCGACGCGAGCGAAAGCCTCCACCATCACGGCCAGCTTTATCGTGCTCGCCGTCCGCACCGGCTCGTCGCCGTTTAAAGAATACTCCGCGCCCGTGTCGAGGTTCTTCGCGTAGAGGCCGACCGTCCCGCTGAAGGACGCGGCCTCGGCGCGCACGCGTTTGTCGAGCCACGCGGGCGGCGTCGCCGCGGGCTTCGGAGGCTGCGGCGCGCTCGGGGTCTGCGCGTGCGCGGCAACGCAGAGGGTCAGCGCGAGCGCGGCCTTCAGGACGAAAGTTCTCATCGCAAGTCTCCCATCTTCTGCCGCTTTTCAGTCGGCGTGCTTTACGAAGTCGCGCGTGCGCGGGTCGCGCGGGTCGCGCAGGACTTGGGCGGTGTCGCCGAACTCGACGGCCTCGCCCGACTCCATGTAGAGCAGCTTGTCGGCGGCGTCTTCGAGGAACCTTATCGAGTGCGAGACGATGACGAGCGTCTGCCCCTGCGACTCCGCGAAGCCGCGGAGGATGGAGACGAGTTCGTTGCTGCGGCGCGGGTCGAGCGCGCTCGTCGGCTCGTCGAAGAGTAGAACCTCGGGCTTCATCGCGAGCGCGCGCACGATTGCGACGCGCTGCTGCTCGCCGCCCGAGAGCGATTCGGGGTAGCGCGCGGCCGCGCGTTCGAGCCCGACGGTGTCGAGCAGTTCGAGCGCGTGCGCCTCGGCTTCGGCGCGCGGGCGGCGCAGGACGTGTACGGGCGCTTCCGTCACGTTGCCCATGACCGAGAGGTGCGGGAAGAGGTAGAAGTGCTGGAAGACCATCCCGACGTGTCTGCGTAGCTCCTTGACGCGCCGCGCGTACTCTTTAACGGACAGGCCGGCTTCGAGCCGAACGCCGCCGCACTCGAACGCGCCTTCGGTCAGACGTTCGAGCCCGTTCATGCAGCGCAGCAGCGTCGTCTTCCCCGATCCCGAAGGGCCGATGATGCCGAGCACCTTTCCCGGCCCCAGCCCGAAGCTGACGCCGCGGAGTATGCGCGTCGCGCCCGCGCTCTTGCCTAAGTTCTCGACTCGTATCAAGCGGCCACCTCCGACTCCACCGCGCGCACGGCCTCGCGGCGCTGCAACCTCAGCTCAAGCCTGCGCGCGAGGCGCGCGAGCGGCAGACTCATCAGAAGGTAGAAGGCCGAGACTATCGCGCCCAAGAGCATGAACTCGCCCGACGCGTTCGCAAGCTCGCGGTAGGCGGTCGCCAACTCCCAGACCGAGATGGCGAACGCGACCGACGTGTCTTTGAAGAGCGAGACGAAGTCGTTCGTCATCGGCGGCAGAGCGATGCGCAAAGCCTGCGGCAGAATGATTCGCCGGAACGCGAGCAGCGGGCTCATCCCCAAAGAGTACGCGGCCTCGTACTGCCCCTTCGGTATCGCTTCGAGCGCGGCGCGGTAGACCTGCGACTCGTAGGCCGCGTAGTTCAGCCCGAGCCCGACGAGCGCCGTCAGCCATCCCGGCATCGCGAGCCCGAGCACCGGCAGCCCGAAGTATAGAAACAACAACTGCACGAGCACGGGCGTGCCGCGGAAGAACTCGACGTAGACGGTCGAGAGCCAGCGCACGGCCGTCGGCCCGCGCGACTGGCCGAGCGCGAGCGCGAGCCCGAGCGTGACCGCTATGAGCATCGCGCCGAGCGAGAGCAGCACCGTCACGCCCGCCGCGCGAGTCAGGCGCAGCAGCGCCTCGCCCCAGTTGAACGTCGCGCCCGTGATTTCGTACGCGGGCCCTTCGGGCTTCTTCTCGCCCTCTACAACGTCGGTCTTCGCGGCGGCCTGAAGCTTCGCCTGCGCGTCGTCCCAGAGCTTCCACTTGCGCAGGATTCGTTCGAGCGTGCCGTCGCGTATGACCTTGTCAATCGCGGCGTCCACCTCGGCCTTCAGAGCCTCGTCGCCTTTTCTCAGTCCTATGATGTAAGCGCCGGGCGTTGTCGGCTCGCCCGCGGGCCTGAGCTTCGGGTTGTCGCGCGCGTAGAACATCTCCATCGGCACGTCCATCAGGACTGCGTCTACGCGCCCAAGCTCCAAGTCCCTGTACGCGCCGACGGGGTCTGCGTAGCCCTTGAACGGAATCCCCTCCTTCGCCAACAGGCGCGACGCGGCCGTGTTGCCGAGCGTCCCGACCACGCGGTTCTTACAGTCTTCGAGCCTGCCTACGCGCGTCTCGTTCTTACGGACGGTGAGCCGTAGGCGGAAGATGTAGTAGGGCTTGCTGAAGAGGATGACGCGGGCGCGGTCTTCCGTGGGCTCAAGGCCGTTGACGACCACGTCGAACTCGCCGCGCTGTAGGGAGGTGACGATGGTCTCCCAGTCGGTCGGGACGAAGACGGGCTTGCGGTTCATCGCGGCCGCGAGCGCCTCGACCATCTCAAGCTCGTAGCCGATGTAGGTGTCCGGGTGCGCGGGGTCTGAGTAGACGTACGGCGCGCCGCCGCTCGGGTCTGCGCCCCATTGCAACTCCGCACCTTGCGCGCCCGCGGCGAAAGAGAGGGACAGAAGGCACACGAGCAACGTCAACGCGCGGCCCGCGCGCCCCGGCACACATTCGCTCAAATGAGTTCTCCTCGCACGAACGCCTCCCGAAAGTTCAGGGTTGGAGTCTTTGAAGTGGAGCGTCGCGGCGTAGCGCCGAAAAGTTACGGCTTGACGGAGTCGCGCGCGAAGTCCGCGAGCGAGTCAATATACTTCCCGCCGCCGACGTTGGAAAGGTCGTTGTGGCCCGC